>JGI24700J35501_10930327_pt1 | contig 13061 bp, 8 predicted proteins | sample TergutTh196P1_FD_35501 | JGI IMG/M metagenome (IMG submission 35501) | reverse complement strand
ATAATAATATTTTTATAGCTATGGATATTTATAAAATATTTGTTTATAGTTATGAATATTTATAAAAATATTTGTTTATAACTATGTATATTTATTAAAATATTTTTTTATAACTATGGACATTTATAAACATATTTGTTTATAGACATTGACATTTATAAAAATATTTGTTTATAGCTATGGATATTTATAAAAATATTTGTTTGTAGGTATGAATATTTACAAAATATTTGTTTATAGCTTTGGATATTTATAAAAATGTTTGTTTACGGCAATGAATATTTATAAAAAAATTGCTTATAGGCATGTATATTTAAAAAATTATTTGTTTGAAGCTATGCATATTTATAAAAATATTTGTTTATATTTATGTATATTTATAAAAATATGTTTTTATAGCTATGTATACGTATTTATAGAAATATTTGTTTATAGCTATGGATATTTATAAATATATTTGTTTATAGTTATGGATATTTTAAAAATATTTGTTTATAGCTATGGATATTTATAAGTATATTCGTTTATAGCTATGAATATTTGTAAAATAATTGTTTTTAGCTATGTATATTTACAAAAATATTTTTATACCTATGGATATTTATAAAAATATTTGTTTATAGCTACACATAATTATAAAAATATTTGTTTAAGGCTATGTATATTTATAAAAATATTTCGCCGATATCTCCTCAGAATGAGAAATATTTCAGAAGAACGTAGTAGAGAAAATCTATACAAGCATTTTATACTCAATAACACTTTTCACAATATATTTCCTTTTACAAGATAAAGTAAAAAATTGTATATTACATTTAGATACGCTACAGATGACAATAAATTATCGCGTATGTGTTTTGCATATGGGATGATTAGGGCTACAAACACCTACAATAACTCAATGACCATTTCTTTCACAGGGTAAACTTTTTTGGGCGAACATGTCTCAGTATTACCTTCTATGTACAGTATGTCCTCGCACTCTAGATGGATTGTGGTATGACCAACGGGGAATTTGAAGTGATTACACACCCACGGATACATGCTTATTACGTCTATATATTGTATCGTTTCTTCGACATCTTTTACTCACAAATGTAGACGCATGGCCTCAGGGCGTCCGCCATACAGGGCATCTCTGGTTCTCAGGGTTCGATGTTCTTCCACTCTGGTGTCTTCAGGAGGTTCAAATTCACACTCTCATTGCACCTTAACTTGGCTTGTCTTATTCTCTCTAAAAATAACATGATTTGCTTATACTAAATTATGCTTATGCTAAATTAGTTGTGAACAGTGCAAATCGTGAAGCATTTCATCTTTCAAACTCCAAACGTTTCGGGAATTATTCTTATTCTTCTTCTAAATTTTTTTAAATTTGTGTTTTTCGGAGCAAATATTTCTGCCTCAGTTTATATGTGAGTTATGTAGTTTAAGTAGAAATGTTGGTATACGAAAATAATACTTGAAAACATTTACCGATTGATTTAGTAATGGTGTTCTTGTAGACAAATTAAGCACTAATTCACTAAATACAAGTAAAGCTTAACTACCACTGTGTGCTTTTTCAAATTTCACTGTTTCTCCGTGCATTTTGATTCATTAAGTTTTAGTCACACCAACTCATGCACTTTCTCATATAACCATGTACTGGTCTTTTAAGTTATATTAAAATCACTTAAAACACTTTAGGAAGCACTCCAACATGTTTCGATTTTCTATGAGATCATCTTCAGGGAGTTATTTATTTCCTTGTCGATGTTGTTGATATTAAAAACTATTAAAATATTTAAAAAATTATTATCAATCCATCGTGGTTATGTGGCAGCATAAGTTTAGTATGCCTGTGATGCGTACTGTGTGGAGACGTGCGCTGAACTGCATGAGTTGGTGTGAATAAAACTTAATAGCACTGTGTGCTTTAATATTTTTCCCTAGTTCCTTGGTTAAGCGTTCTTGTGAGCGTAGATCACTGTGTTTCTGCTGATAAATGGAGACGCTAGTATTCGTCTGTTTATGTAGTACCTGCTAATCATATGAGTGAGATAAGAGTGCCTTAAGGTCTGTGAGACTCGATCGGAAGATTGTCATTTAAATTGACGGGAAATTTACGGATGTTATACCTCTATGTAAACAAACATATACTTATTAATTCTTTCAGATTCGACACCGGTGTGTTTGAAGCCTGCGGCCTCCTGCGATGAGATGCCGTGAGATTTGGGAGAAGTTGATCCGTATTCGTTGCCATATCGGAGGCAGCAAATTTGTCCGAAATTTAGGAGGAATTTTAACAGAATACATATCATATCTCCCATGATAATATTCTCCAAATATAACATTATTTAAAAATAATGAATCCAAATACTTCCTTTTTACGTATGTGGCCATATAGATGCTAAATTTTTAACGTTTTGTTGACCGTACATCATGCAATAAACTTGGCAATTGTCCAACTTGACGCACAAATTCTTTTCAGTATATTTATTTATTTATAGTTCTCTACATGTTTCGAGCATGTCATGTTCATCATCAGGAGAAACAAATTGCATCAATAGAGATTCTGGTAATTGTCACTCCGTGTTGGTGGCAGTGTCGTTGAGCGGTTGAGTGTGTTTTTTGGGGGAAAAAGTGTTTAAAATAATTTGAAAATAAAAGTACTATATATATATATTTGTGGTAAATCTTTGCACATAAACTTTGGTGTGAATCTTCTAATCTCTTTTATTAAGCCTTAATGGGTTTTCACAATATTTTAATTTGTTGTAGAATTCACATAACACTAATAATTACCTGTGTAATTCAGGTTTAGTTTTCATAATTTTTGGTAGTACGAAAATATATTATTATTATCCGCATGGAACTACTCGGCACCGAAAAGAAGAATTTTCATTAAATTTATTACAAGAGGAATTTACAAATCTTTTTAAAAAAAATCGGTTTCTTTAAAATCTTACATGATTAATTGGAATTTTTAGAGCTATGCATATTTATAAATAATTTCGTTGATTTCTTCTTAGAATGAGAAAATTTTCAGTAGAACTTATTAGAGGAAATCTCTAAACACGTGTAATGCTCATAACTTTTTGTCACAAACTCGTGCCGTTTATGAGATAAGGTGAAAAACTGGTACATTTAGATAAGGTACAGATGACAATAAAATACCGCATATGCACTTTGCATGTAGGAAGTTTAAGGCTACAAACAACCACGCTAAATTATTACTTATTTCTTTTACATGGTAAAATTTTTTGGGCGAAAATTTCGCAATATTACATTTTATGTACATCGCCAGTCTTGTTAGAAATATCCTAACACAAATTTTCTGCAGAAGTATCTAGAAGTCTCAGCTTGTAAGAAACAGCTGCGCAAGATACAACGTGATCTATTCACAAAATAAGTTTTTCCATCATTCCTATAATCAGTTTTAAGAATACTTTCATAAGGCATCCCACTCTGTTACAGGGCTCACTTAAACAAACAAACACTTCAGTTAAACACAATTCAATAATTGCAGTCTATACTGCTACATGTTTCGATTCCTAATGAATCATCAGCAATTCATAAAATATTTTTATAAAACGTCACTCAATGAAGGGTAACCAAAAACCTGAAAAACGTATGCGTTCCAAATTTTATTTATGAATTTTTTTGATGATTCCTAACGAATCGAAACACGTAGCTAAGCACAGTCCCATTTATTAAATTGAGTTCTGTCTGACCGAAGTGTTTATACTGTAGTTTTATTCACTTTGCTTTTGGCTGTAAAACAAAAAAAATTGAAAAAGCATTTTAGTCTCGTCATGTGCCCTGCCACAACACCGCCATGATGTGAGTTAGAGAAGTCTGGCATTATACAGCAAGAAAAGTACAGGGTTTGTACACGACGCCTACTCAGATTATGATGTTTCCGATTCGGATATACATCATTAGGATCGAAAAACAGCAAGCTGATAACTTCGTCATAGGGCTAAAATACTTATCTATAAGAAGCACGCAATAATTGCCTTTCCCAGACAGACAAGGCTCAATAACAAAGAGAGCCCAATTGATTTTCCGTTCTGCAGGCCGACATGTTGACCGACCTTACTAATATAATATATAATTTAATGTGACTTGATTTATAAATGTGCAATAATTTGAAATTTATATTATTTTTTAATATTGACGTCTTCTTGTATCTGCCTACTTTTTACAGTTCATATACAAAGTCATTACTCACATAGTCTTTCATAACCTATAATTCTGATTTGTGTGCTGAGTTTCAAGGGACATACTCTGAATAGATAATTGTGAAATACAGAAGTAATTAGTGACACTTACCTCATCCTTACATTCAAAGTAATACTATTTTAAGAACAGCTTTTGATTCTTTCTTTCTTAAGCCTACGTATTGCGAATAAAGTTTAATATCAGTTTATGTAACTCACACTCACTTATTTAATTCACCTTCAAAATTTGCGGAACTGCTCCTCACTTAACTTAATTATTTTTATTTTCTTGTGAAACGTAAAACTTTAAAGTTCAATGTATTTTTTATACTTAAATACTGGAAGGTGCTGGCATCGAAGCCCGGTGGATATGAGAATTTCTATACCAGACCGGCACGTACTTGGCCCACACAACCACCTGCATAAAGAAAAGCGGATCTCTTTGCCGGTGGTAAATCGGGCAGGTCATGCCGATAATCACGCACTTTATTCTAGTGTGGAGATTAAAGAAAGAGTAGAGATATAACTTTACTATTCTTGTGGGGATTCATGGCCTATTATATAACCAAATTTGGTTATGTAAATGTGCAAAGTTTTATTGCATTATTGAAAGTAATTTTTTATTTCTTTCAATTTTGTAAAAATCTGATTATACAAATTTTTAACCTTATTGCTTTTATCCTATTCACGTCTTGGGAAATTAGTCTCAATGCAGTACGAATTTGAGTCTGAAACCCATCCAATTAAATTCCGACAATTACGTGTACAGGCGTTCAGAATATATAACCAAGCGAAAGAAATCTCAAAAGACACAGTTTAGAGATAAAGAAAAGTTTTACTGATAAAAAATGGGAAATTCGTGATCCTAGGGGACGCTGATCCCTGCAAGGGACGTGAACTGGAATGATTCAGTAAAGTAGCAGTTCGTCTGGATGTTGTTTTTCAGTTGAGGCATCCCCGTTGTGTACGTTATCTGGATGGTGCTGCCTGACGTCGTCAGACTGCAAGTCAAAAGTCTTCTGAGGCTTTCCTTCTAAAATCACATAACCTCAGGCCTGGTATATTAGGATTAATTGCACAAATGCTCCACCTTCAAGTGCAGGTAAATTTAGGCAGTCTAAACTTAAGCTATAAGAGAGAAAATTGCGCCTAGATGAGTGTGTTTCTGCAGATTGGTGGAGATGCCAGTATTCAGTATTCCTCTGCTTAGTCAGTAGCTGCTAATTATGTGACTAAGATAGGATTTGCTTAATGTCTGTGAGACTCGCTTTGAAGATTGTCATTTACAATGACTTGGAACTTTTGGATGTAATACTGCTATACACTGTATTACATTCTTATTGATACTGGCGGTTTCGACAGCGGTGTTTGTGTGAAGCCTGCGGTGTCCTGTGACAAGACGCCGAGTGATTTGTTAGAAGGTGGTCGGTATCCGCCGTCATAACGAAAACAGGAAGATTCTTCGAAATTAAAAATCCCTTTTAACAGAATATGCATCACATCTCCCGATATAAATTTCCCCAAATATAACTTAGGTAAGCAGAGCGAATCCACTTTCTTCCCTTGTTACGCACGTGCCCAAATAAATGCGTGTAGGAACGTAATAATGTAGCATTAAACTTCCAACTTACCTGTCAATATCACAGTGCACAACAGCGTATCGCTGAACAGCAACACCGCCAATTGTACATTTATACTGCATCGCGTTCCGTATTACCTGAAGACCACTAAACTGTTATGTGACTGTTATTAGGTAGGGCTACTGCGACAGAATTCCTTCTGACAGACAGTCAAATTTTCACCACAAAAAAGTGTCCTAAACTGACATTTCGTGACACAGACAAAAAATTATTTGTTACCTGCACGTATTTCACCTTAAAATTTAAACCGAAAGAATAATTGCAAATAATTTAAATATATGTCAGTTGCTGTCTGCATCCAAAAATATATTTTAATCCTTTATATCAAAAAGGTTACCTGTAATTTTTCACAGTGTTTGTTAGCCTGTTAGAAATAATCAGGTGGATAACAAGTGTTTCATTTATGAAAGAGACATAAAAATTGCCTTTTCTAGCATGGCGAGAACAAGGAAGGACGAGAGAGAATTCTGATGTAAAAAGTGCAAAATTCCAATCAAATATTTACTTCTTCATAAAAAATCAATTTATTTATTTATTTTGTCCTTATACGTGTGTTCGCAATATTTCAGAACACGTCGCTCTGATGATATTTTAACGTAAGACAGAATGTAGGAAAGTACGTAAAAAGCGGGAACCGTTATTTGTGTTCTTTAACCAGTACCAGTGACTCTGCCTTCTAAGGCGTGGGTGTGCGGTAGTTCGCTTAATGTGATTGTGGGTTCGAATCCCGCCAGTAGCGAGGATGCTTTTCATTTGTGATTGTTGTGAGTTATCAGGTAGCTTTCTCTGCGTCGGACTGATCGCTCATCCAGAGGAGTCCTACGGAATATGGTTGTTCTGAATATAATCATAAATCCTCGATAACGAAGAGCCCATGGCCCTTGGATATCTTGCGCCATGGTAAAAAAAAAACAAATATTATAGGGAAACAAAACATTCTGGAAGGAGATACGAAGAGGGGGCTATCGAATTCGGAGTGTAAATAAAATTATTCGACTTCTTTATTCAGTTTCAAATTTCTTCTATTTAATTTGAAGGAATACGTGTATCATTTCCTGGATATTGAATATTGCGACATAACATAAAAGTGACAGTGTTTTTGAGTCGCGTAGCACAGACGGAGCACTTTTTTATATATACTTTATATGAACGCCGTCATCTATGAAATGATATTGTCCGCGGAAATGGATTTTCTGAATGAAAATCGACAGCAATTTAAAAGCCACGCTTAAAAACAGAAGAATGAACTGAATTCATTAACTGGCTCTATCGCGCAGGATTTTTCTAACTCCTGCAATTTCCCAACTACCCAATAAATCCTCCCTTTTAAAGGACTTCTGATGTTTATTGTGTCCATAATATGACTCGAATCGTGCTGAGGCGTTTTAAGTTAATGATTAACATCCTAACCTTCTCGACCTGCCTTTAAAATTAACCCATGAAGCTATAAAATGATATTTATCATTATATTGTGCCTTGCTACCACAATTTGCTTCCTTATTTTATCACATATTTAACCCTTAACCTGCTAACGACTACTATAGTTGCACCTCCTAGTAATGCTACGAAATGGCAGATGGGATTTAATTCGGCGTTTAAAGGGTTAACACTTCTTTAGTTTCTACCAACACTCTCATAACATAGGCGGTAATACAGTAAAGCGTAATATCAGTCCGACCATTTTACAGAGGATAACTGACCTAATACCTTCTGATATTCCTTTTAATAAAACCAGGCTTTAAGACCTTGATCATAAACAGAAAACCACCTCTAAATACCCGCTTTCCGCCCGTATCTAACTATTCATTTCATCAAGTCCTTCCGTCCACCTAGTGACCTAACATAATTCAGAATATCGTGAACAAGTGTAACTTTCAAATGGCACTGCATTATGGTGAAACTAAGTATTAGCATCCGGCATTAGTGTCAAATGCTCTCATCTGTTTTTCAAATCAAGATTCCTCGATGCAGCTCTTGAAACATGCAAAATACGTGATAAATTCTAAGGTGTATAGAGCGAAATGCAGGAAAGAGTGTTATTAGTCTAACGGTTTTAGAGAGAAAGTTTAAAAAAATTGATTTTAATTAATTTAAATTTTGGAAGTCTGTTGCGACGAAACTTAGTTGAATTCCAAATTGTATTGAAATTGAATAATAATTGGCAGAAGCCACTGCAAGAACCTAATGTCGACGTGGTGCCGCACGTACTTACGTGATGCCACTAGAGCGCAGAGCCACCTGCCCTGCACATCCACTTCACTGTTCCAAAGTCGTGACCTCCAAATAAACAATTGAAAGAAAGACCGAGTTTCAGTTCACTTGTTAATAACAACCGTGTATAAATTTCGCAGTTCTAATAACGGCTGCAAAAGTTTGAGAAATTGTTGTCAAGGAACGGCGAAAGATCTTAATTTATGGAGTGTCGAATACATAATAAACGTGAGATAAGTTGTGAGCTAAAGATTTTGTTTGAGAAGAAGGCGAGTTGGAATTTTTTCCCACAGATTTCCGCGGGTAATATGGCATCAAAAAACTCTCTGGCAAAGAGCTGAATGGTGTAGATCAGCCTTCCTTTTAATTCACATCAGCCCTTTTCTTCTATTCCCTGCATTAGAAACTACCCTCAGACAGAGAATATTTTGCAATATAAAATACCTAAAAATAATCTCAAGATCATAAGTCGTGCTCGTGCTACAGATAGAAGAGTATTAGTTTCACTTCAAAAGCAACATATTTGTCTAAATGTGTGTGTATTTGAGTATGTGTAATTGTGTGTGCGCCTACGTTTGTGTGCAAATGTGTTTCTAATTGTGTTTCCAATTTTATATCTATGTGTTTGTGTATCTAATTTTGTTTGTCTAATTTTTTTCTAATTTCATGTGTCCGTTTGTGTGTGTTTATTTGCTTGTCTAATTTATGTGCCTAATTGTGTGTCTAAATTTTTGTGTCTGTATGTGTAGAATTGTGTGTATTTAAATGTGTGTCTAATTGTTTGTGTCAAATTGTTTGTGGCTAAATATGTGCGTCCAATATTTTATACCTAATTGTATGTCTCCAATATTGTGTGTTTAATTGTGTTTGTCTGAGTGATGCAGAAACTATAAAATAAGTCTTCATATATATGTGATTGGTTTCAGAGGGAGAGGAAAAAAGAGAATAATTTGTTTAAATTTTATAAACTTTTACAGTTTTCTAAACAGCCAAATTAAAAATAGCCCTTTATTCTATAAATTAATGAACTAATTTTTTTTTCTTTTTAAATATTTAATTATGTGTTCCTACTTATAAGATATACACAGTGCGGGACAAAAGTTCCTGGAATAAGGCAGTAAAAACTGAAAAAAGAAGGAAGGTATTTTTTCTGTTTATTTATTCAAAATAGGATCCATTAAATGCAATACGAAGTTTAGCATGTGTTTCCAACTACTTCATGGCGTTAGAAAATTCTTCTGCGGAATCTTGTTTAGCTGGTCGGTCATGGCTTTCTGAATCCCTTCAGTTGCATCAAAATTTTACACCCTTCAGCTGCAACTTCACCTTCGGGAAGAGGAAGTAATTGGGGGGAGACAAATCTGGCGAGTATGGGGAGTGGTTCAATGTTGTGACTTGTTTTTGAGCCAGAGATTGTCGAATTATTGCTGCCGAACCTTGAGCACACTTTTCGTTTCTTCAAATCTTCTCTTAAAATCCGTAGAACCACAGTTTTCGGGATGCCGAGTGTATCTGCTATTAACCAAGACGTCACTTTTCGATCTACTTTGACCATTTTGTCGATGGCGGCATTGTTGTCACTGGTTCGACTTGTTGTGGACTGAAGACTGCGTTCGTCGTCCTACACTCTCGAAACCGTTTGTGCCACTCAAAAATTGTTGTTCGACTTAATTCTACATCACTGAAAGCCTTCTGAAACATTTCCACAGTTTTGTAGCCGAAAAATCGACTTTACAGCATAATTTAATCGCCACACATTGTACCTCCTTAACATCCATCTCACCACATTGACACAGAATAACAACAACAGTTAGTGCGAGACGTTCTGTCTTAACAACAACTGCAACTACACTAACGGAAATTTGCACCCTTGTGAGAAACGGTTTAAACTACGTAGTTCAATCGCAGCTCGGTAGATGGGGTTGCTAGGAAAGCGGTAAAAAATTCAGTCCGGGAACCTTTCGGCCGCACTCTGTACAGTTATGTGCCCTGAAATTCAGAAAATTTTCTACAAGTCACATGATAAATACTATCATCTCTGATTATTAGAAAATTTACAAAACTGAAGAACAGGCTTCATAATGTGATTCTTGCTTATATATATATATATATATATACATATATATATACATACATATATGTGAGTGCTAGATAATGCTAGATCCTCGTATTCGTAAAATGAAGTTTTACAGAATATAAATGATTATGTAATCAATCAGAAATGTCACTACATTCAGAGGCTTGCCCTGTGCGCTGCTACGAGTCTATTATTTTCTGTTCAGAAACATGTAGCGGTATTGTAGGCACTCGTAATGTGCGGCCACAAAACGCGTGAGATTCTAAGTTTCGAGACACTAACTTTGGATGAATTACAGTCTTGTGGGATGTGACGTAGTTCATGTTTGTATGTAGGGCAGACCAAAGTTCCAGATGTAAATTCTGTATATAGCACGGCAAGAACAAGAAGAACGAGAGAGTACCCTGACGAAAAAAGTGCAAAATTCCCCAAGAAAACGTTAATTTTTCATAAAAATGTATTTTATTTATTATATTGTGTCACAATACGGTGTTTGCAATATATCAGAACACGTCTGTACTGAGGGTATTTGAATGTAAGACGGATCGTAATTAGAGGCAACCGTTATTTGTGTTCTATAATAAACAACATTGCCTGTCCCAGTAACCCCGCGCTCTAAGGCGTGAGTCTGGGGCCATTTTCTAATGAGATTTTGGGATAGAATCCCGCCAGTAACGTGGATGTGTTTCACTTTTAATTGATGTGAGTTATTAGTTGCGTTCTCTGAGTCGGGCTGATCTCTCGTCCAGAGGGATCTACCGAATGTAGTGGTTCTGAATATAATCATGTATCCTCGAAAATGAAGATCTCATGGCCCTTGTGTATCATTCACCATGGTAAAGAAAACTTTCTGGGAAGGAGATATAAAAACGGGGTTATTGAATTAGTAGTGCAAATAAAATTATTCGACTTCTGTATTCAGTTCCAAACAACTTCTATTTTATTTGAAGGAATGCGTGTGTCATTTTCTGAATAATAATCATTGTAACGTAATAACAGAAAAATTTTGAGTCACGTTGTAGCACAGACGGGGAACTATCTTATCGAGCAGGTATTAAGGCCTTTATGATATCCAGATATTCACCTGCAAATATCTGCAGTTCTTCCCTTTCAGTCCCACACTTCCATTTCTCCTAATCCTTCGGCCCGTGAGGGGCCTAAAAGTATTCGGTTCTACGTGACCAAGTGTCTCTTTCAAATGGCACTGCACTCTGTTGACACCTGGCAGAAGTATCATACAATAAGTGCTAATGTAGCCGTCTGTTAAGCATATCGAAATTACTCGGAACACCTGTTAGAATCAAGTAAATTACTTGATTAAATCTAGAAAATATTGAGCATTATGAAGGAAAGAGTGTTATTACATGTACTAATTTTTCATAGGAAAGTGAAAAAATGTATTTTATTTATTTACAATTTTGAAAGAATATTTCCATGAAAATTCGACAAATACAATTTGTCGTTTATTTTGAACATTATTTTGCAAGGAGTCCCTGCAAGACCTTGATATCTACGTGGTACCGCACATCACTACGAGATGTCACCATAGCGCAGAGCCACCTGCGCTGCACATCCCTCTCACTGTTCCACAGTCGTGATATCCATATTAACATATTGTTATTGATATATTTGTTAACTGCATTTGGGTTGTCACCCGGTGGCAGTACACATTTACACACAAACAATACATAGAACGATACAAAACAAACAATACATAGAACAACACAACAATGTACATAGAACAACACAACATTTGAGAGACCGACCGAATACAGACGCATTTTTAGCGCCTGCTCTATGTAAAGGTCACAGTTATACTAAAAGCTGCAACATTTTGTGAAATATTTTCCAAGGAACGGCGAATAATCTTAATTTATGAATGTTTGAATGCATAATAAACAGCAGATAAGTTGCAGATCCTCACAAAGGCTTTACAAAGGAAAAGACATACCAGTCGTTTGTGCAAGCAGTTGAAATGATGAAATGTCATCAAAGAACTGTCTGGTAAATGGCTGAATAGTTTAGTTCACCAACGTTCCTTTGACATCGAGGCAGCCATAACTTATTTCTATTCCCTGTAGTTCTAAACACCATCAGACACAGAATATTTTACGATGTCAAATGCCTCAAAATGATAGAAAGGTTGCATTGTACTAAGCAAAATATGGAGTTTGTTTAAATTCTGAAAGCCACAGAAACGTTGTATATTTGAATATTACAATTGAAGTTATCGCCCGTATGACAACTAGAGCAGTATTAGTCTCATCTCACAAACAACATGTTTGTCTAATTGTGTCTGTCTAATTGTGTTTCCAACTAAGTGTGCCTATGTGTGTGTGTGTGTGTGTGTGTTTTTTTTTATGGGTATGTTTAATTTTTTGTGTCTATTTGTGCACGTCTATTTGTGTGTATATCTAATTTTGGGTGTCTAATTTATTGTGTCTAAATTTACGTGTCAATTTTTATGTATCTATATTAGTGTGTCTAAATGTGTATGTCTATTTATGTGGGGCTTACTGTGTTTCAGTTTTGAGTGTCTAATTCAGTGTATTTAATTGCTTGTGTCAAATTGTATGTATCTAATTATGTGTGTCCATTTCTTGTAAATATGAGTGTCTAAGAGTATGATGCAGGAACGCAAAGGTTAGAATGCATATGCCGGAGATCGACTTATGTGCTACAACATAAAACAGAGAATTGTTTCTAATTTTGAAAGAAATTTTACATTTTATTACAGATCTAATTTAAAAAAAAGACAATTCTACAAAATGATGAACTAATTTTTTTGTCTAGTTAATTTTGTTTTCTATCTACAATACAAAAACTTTACTTGATATGAAAATTCCAAACTGACTTCTAAAGGTAACACACACACACACACACACATATATATATATATATATATATATATATATATATATATATATA
>JGI24700J35501_10930329_pt1 | contig 13064 bp, 5 predicted proteins | sample TergutTh196P1_FD_35501 | JGI IMG/M metagenome (IMG submission 35501) | reverse complement strand
GAGATATACGATCGCTTGCTAATGGACGATTCCAAGCACATCGCAATAGCCTCGCTTGCCCCGCATTTGCCGATTATTACAATGAACGGGCTTTCCAAATCGCACCAACTTTGCGGTTTTAGAGCGGGGTGGATGGTAATCTCGGGCGATTTGAGCGGTGCAAAAGATTATTTGGACGCGCTGAATGTGCTAGTTTCTATGCGGCTTTGTGCGAATGTGAACGCACAGGCGATTATCCCGCAAGCGTTAAAACAACCCAACTTTTCCCAAAAAGAACTGCTACCAGGCGGCCGCCTTTACGAACAGCGCGAAATCACTTACACAAAACTCAACGAGATAGACGGCGTTAGCGTAGTAAAATCCAAGGCTGGGCTGTATATGTTCCCCAAAATGGACATTGCCAAATTCAACATTACCGACGACAACCAATTTGTGCTAGACTTTTTGCGGGAAAAACACGTACTTTTAACGCACGGCAGAGGCTACCATTGGCACACACCCGATCATTTTAGAATGGTGTATTTGCCAAATGTTGAAGAACTGGCGGAAGTTATGCGGCGGTTGCGGGATTTTTTGGCGGGGTATTGGCAGGAAGTTTGAAGTTAGCCTATATTGGAATGGGTGGAATGGGAAAATGGGGAAAATGGGCAAAATGGGAAGACGGGCAAAATGGGAAAACGGGCAACCGAGGACGGTCGCCCCTACAACGACCTACCATTAAAAATTTTGCGGGTCAAGGGGCGCGCTCCTTGCGGGGTGTGGGGCAGAGCCCCACGGTTTTGAAATTATTTGAAAAGGAGTGAAAAAATGACGATTGTACTATTATCAGGCGGTTCGGGTAAGCGGCTTTGGCCGTTGTCCAATGATATGCTTTCTAAGCAATTTTTGAAATTGCTGCATAACGAGCGTGGCGAAAGTGAGTCGATGGTTCAGCGGGTTGCACGGCAAATTGGCGAGGCACACAAAAATGTCAACCTTTTTGTTTCGTGCAACTTTGCCCAAAACGATATTTTGAAAAAACAGCTGGGCAACGTTGAAACCATTTTAGAACCCGCTCGCAGGGACACTTTTCCCGCAATTTGCTTGGCGGCGGCATACTTACACTACGAGCAAAAACTGGACGAACAAGCGACTTTTGTGGTTTGCCCCATTGATGTTTTCGCCCAGGAGAAGTATTTTCAGCTGCTGGCAGATACAGATGCTCTGGTCTCGCAAACGGGCTACAATATCGGCTTAATGGGAACTGTGCCGACATATCCGTCATCAAAATATGGCTACATACGCTATGAAACTACAAAAGTATTAGGTTTTGTGGAAAAACCAACCGAAAAAGCCGCCGAAAAGCTGATAACCGAGGGTGCTTTGTGGAATTGCGGCGTTTTCGCCCTAAAAATCGGCTATATTTTGGACTGTGCAAGAAAATACGCCGATTTTGACGGCTATGAAACGCTGTACAAAAATTATGAAAAACTGCCCAAAATTAGCTTTGATTACGAAGTTGTGGAAAAAGCGCCGAGTGTCGGCGTTGTTACCTATGACGGCGTTTGGAAAGATTTAGGCACGTGGAACACGCTAACAGACGAAATCAGCCAGCAAACGATAGGCAACGTACTAATCTCGGAAACCTGCGAAAACACGCACGTTATCAACACTTTGAATATTCCCGTAATTGTGCAGGGAATAGCGGATTCTGTGGTAATTGCAAGCTATGACGGCATTTTGGTTAGCAACAAATACGAAACCTCTTTTTTGAAACCGCTTGCCGACCAAATATCCATGCGGCCGATGTATCAGCAAGAAAGTTGGGGCGATTATCGGATATTGGACTATAAGCCCGAAAAAACGGCATCTTCTTTAATACGGCGGATTCGGATTGACGCTGGCAAAGAGTTAAAATCGCAATTTCACTTAAACCGCAACGAAGTTTGGGTTGTGCTAACGGGCAAGGGGATTTTAACGCTGAACGGCACAGACTCTGTGGTTGCGGCTGGTAGCGTTGTGCAAGTGCCGCAAAAGGCGAAACATTCGCTGATTGCCGCCACCGCCATGGAACTGATTGAGATTCAGCTGGGTAGCGGCGAGTTAGAGGAAGACGGCTATTTGCGGCAACCGTTGTAGATTGGTAGATTTGTAGATTTGTAGAATGATAGAATAGCGAAAATTCACAAAACGAACCCCAACAAAAAAGCTACTGGTGAGATTCGAACTCACGACCTGCACATTACGAGTGAGCTGCTCTACCCCTGAGCCACAGTAGCATTTCTGATAAGAATATTGTATCACAAAAAAATAAAAAATGCTATAGCAAAATAAAATTTTTTGTATTTTATTTTTCGGCTTTATTTGGCTTTATTGCGGGGGTCAAATTTGTGTTGCAAATTATCCCAAAAAATGGTATAATTAAATTGTGGAAATTGTGGCGTTCAAGCCAAAATTTGCAAAATACCCCAAAATAAAAATCAAAGGAGAAAAATATGTACAACAAAATAAAAGATTTATACCAAAACACCGCCCAATATGCCGAAAAATCCGTAAAAATCGGCGGCTGGATTCGCACCGCCCGTGCCAGCAAGGGAATCGGCTTTATCGAATTAAATGACGGAACTTTTTTTCGCTCGGTGCAAATTGTTTTTGAGGGAACTTTGGAAAGTTCCGAAAGTTCCGAAAATTCCGAAAACAGCTTAAACTTTGACGAAACCGCCAAACTCGGCGTGGGCGCTTGCGTTACTGTAACTGGGCGGCTTGTGGAAACGCCCACCGCCAAGCAACCTTTTGAAATAAAGGCAACCGCAATATTTTTGGAGGGTGCTTGCCCGACAAATTATCCTCTGCAAAAAAAACGCCACAGCTACGAGTTTTTGCGGACGATTGCCCATCTTCGCCCACGAACCAACACTTTTGCGGCGGTTTTTCGTGTGCGGTCGCTCGCCTCCCACGCCGTGCATGAATTTTTCCAAAAACGCAACTTTGTTTACGTGCATACACCAATTTTAACGGGCAATGACGGCGAGGGCGCAGGGGAACTGTTCCGAGTTACAACGCTGAAACCTGACGAAAAAGTTGAAAAAAACGAAAACGGCGAACCAGATTACAGCAAGGATTTTTTCGGCACAAAAGCTAACTTGGCTGTAACTGGGCAGCTTGCGGTCGAGCCTTTTATCATGGGCTTTCGGGACGTTTACACTTTCGGGCCAATCTTCCGCGCGGAGCATTCCGCAACCACAACGCACGCCGCAGAATTTTGGATGATAGAGCCAGAAATGGCATTCGCAGACCTCGACAATTACATGGAAACCGCCGAGGAGTTGGTAAAATACGTGATAAATTACGTGTTGGCGAACGCTCCCGAGGAAATGGAGTTTTTTGAAAATTGGATAGAAAAAGGCTTGATAGAGCGGTTGAAATCGGTTGCAAGTGCCGATTTTACACGATGTTCCTATACAAAGGCGATAGAATTGTTGCAGCAAGCCGAAAAGGACGGCAAAAAATTTGAATATCCGCCAAAATGGGGCGACGACCTGCAAACCGAGCATGAACGCTACATTTGCGAGGAAGTTTACAACGCACCCGTTTACTTAACGGACTATCCGCGCGACATAAAGGCGTTTTATATGCGGCAAAACGAGGACGGCAAAACGGTTGCGGCGGCGGATTTGCTAGTGCCAGGCGTTGGCGAGTTGGTCGGCGGCAGTCAGCGCGAAGAGCGGCTTGACAAGCTAGAAGAAAGCATCGTACATTTCAAGCTAAACGCCGAAGAATACGACTGGTATTTAGATTTGCGGCGATTTGGCGGCGTAAAACACGCTGGGTTCGGCGTGGGATTTGAGCGATTTTTGATGTATTTGACGGGGATGAAGAATATTCGTGATGTTATTGCGTATCCGCGGGCGTTTGGGCAGATGAGCTACTAACCCCACAAAAAAGCACATTGCACCACAATGTGCTTTTTTAGTGTCCAGTAGAGTACAAATTATTCATGCTTGCAACAAAAATAAATTTGTTGTATAATATCTATATGGGTGGGTTTAATTTTCGTTTTGTAGGCTAATTGCTGCTTTGTAATCCTGCAACCTGTAAATAGACGGAAAAGCCAGACTGTAGCCTAGAAATAATACTTTCGTATGCTTGGAGGTGCAGCATGAAAAGAATTAAAAATAACATATTGTTTCAGCCGATTAAGATAAAAGATTTTTCTGAATTTTTATCAGCGGTGGGGAAAACAATTTTCCATGGGTACGGCGGAAATTTAGATGAATTTCTGCTAAGTCTTATGGATGTTGGTGCAACTTTAGGGCTAGACGAGACTGAGGAAAGGCTGGCTTGGCAACTTATTGACCGTGCAATTGCCTCCGCCATAACAGACTTGGTTAGCGAAAATAAAAATAGCATTCCTTCACTAGACGATAGCAACGTCATTGAACGTATAAAAAAATTTAACTATGACAAAGAGATTATAATTGATTCTGATTTTTTTCAGCGTCCAAAAGAATGCCAATTTATAAAAGACATTCAAGCGGTTTTAAGCGAATGGCTTGAAATAACTGGCATAGATGGTGCTAAAATCAAAGCTATTGTCCACAGACTTCCAACATTCTTTGTATATGCCCTGCATGATGAGTGGGTAAGTAATACAGAAAAATACGAAAAACTCCTTGACGATTCTCCCTTCTCTGAGACGAAAAAAATGGAAGAAGAATGGGATAGATATAAAGCTTTCCTCGCCAAAGAAACGGAGGAGAAGGTATTTAATGAAAATTTTGGTCTGTCGCAAATATTTGTTCCGTTGTGCGGGTATTACAATATAGAAAGAATAGAAAAAAAACAAAAATATATCACCAAAGAGGAAGGTAATCTTCCGTTAAAGTCAGAAGATATAGACATCCGAAAAACTTATAAGACAGTGGTTGATATAGAAACCTCTATCCGAGAATGGCTAAAAAATGATGACAAAGATGATTTTGTGCGTGTAATTAGGGGAGGCCCTGGTAGCGGCAAATCTTCAGTTGTAAAAATGCTTGCTTCAGCAATATCGGATACCATGAATGTTCTATTTGTGCCGCTTTATAGGCTTGATTTGAGACGAGATGTAAAGGATGTAATCGGTGAGTTTTTTGTTTCAAGCAGGTCTTTTAGCAGTAGTCCGCTTGACGACCCAGAAAACCTTTTAATTATTTTTGATGGCTTAGATGAGATTATGCAACAAGGAAAAGCAAGCATAGATTCTGCACGAGATTTCATAAATCAGATTCTAAATTTGTTAGGCATATATAACCATAACAAACTACATGTGCGAACGATTATCACGGGGCGTGATTTACCTGTTCAGGCGGTTGAAAATAACTTTAGAAAAGAAAGGCAAATTATCCATATTTTACCGTATTATGTAGACGATTTCTTTGAACGGTATGATGATCCAAATAAACTATTATACATCGACAAAAGAAATGAATGGTGGGTAAAGTATGGGAACTTAAAAAATGCAGGTTATAAGGGTCTGCCAGATGAGTTGAATACTCCTGCTTTAGAAGAAATTACAACTCAACCGCTTTTAAATTATTTGTTGGCGTTGAGTTTCGAGCGTAAAAAAGTTAAATTCTCTGCAAATACAGCACTTAATGAGATTTACAATGATCTTATAGATGCTGTTTATGAGCGTGGTTGGCAGTCTCCACACATGACGATTAAGGGTGTCAGCAAAAGTGATTACGATAGAGTGTTAGAGGAAATAGCCGTTTCTGCTTGGCAGGGTAAAGGGCGGACAGCAACCTTAAGTGACATTGAAAAAAGATGCAGATTAAATAACTTGGAGCATGTACTTAATGATTTTCAGGATAAAGCAAAGGGAGGCGTAACCAACCTTCTTACCGCTTTCTATTTTCGTGACTCTGGTGTTCAGGAGCATGATGGAAACAGAACATTTGAGTTTACTCACAAGAGTTTTGGCGAGTATTTAGTTGCAAGGAAATTAATAAGGCAGCTCGAAAAAACAAAAACCGCATTAGAGCGTCAAAAAGAAGAACAGACTGGATGGACACTTGAGGTTGCACTAGAAAATTGGATTAGTGTTTGTAGCAAAGAGCCTATCGATATGTATATATATCAGTTTTTGTGCGGCGAAATCCAAAGAAAAAATGTTTCTGATGTGAGTAAATGGCAGGTTATGATTTGCGAATTAATTGCTTATGTATTGAAAAATGGTATGCCTTACGACAAGATGACTAATTTAACTTTTTTTGAGAAGACACAATTTACGAGAAATTCCGAAGAAGCATTGCTTGCAACACTTTCGGCTTGTTCCAGGTACACCAATGAAATATCCAAAATCAAATGGCCTTCACCAACATCCGCTGATGAATGGTTTTCAAAACTGGGCGGACAGCGAACAGGGGATAGAGTATTTGCATATTCCTGTCTAAACCACCTTGACCTAACGGGAATGATTCTTAAAGCGAGAGATTTTTACAGAGCAGATCTCTCACACTCAGTATTAGCAGGGTGTGATTTTAGTTACTCAGTATTGGCTAGAGCAAATTTATTTAAAGCAAATCTTAGCCGAACCTATTTCGTCCATACTAATTTGTACAGAGCAAATCTCTCGTACTCAGTATTAGTAAGGTGTAATTTTGCATACTCGGTGTTGGTTGAAGCAAATTTATTTAAGGCAAATCTTAGCAAAACCAGTTTCGATTATGCTAACTTGACAGGAGTCGATTTAAGTGATGTTTGTTTTGATGAAGAACTCCCCCATATTTTTACCGAGACTGTTTTAGGTGGTGTAAAATCAAATGTTGCTTACATAATCGCAGCTCGTGGCGACTATTACTTTAATAACAGAGATTATTGGCAGGCTATCGAGGATTATTCTGAAGCAATTAATATTATGCCTGAAAACCCTGAATATTACATAAATCGGGGTAGTGCTTACTATATGTTAAAAAAATATCACATGTGTATTAAAGATGAAACTAGAGCAATTGAACTTATGCCCGATAATGCCGAATATTTCAATAGTCGCAGTAATACATTCTCTTGGATTAATGATTTTCAAAGTGCCTTGAATGACATAACGAAGGCGATAGAGTTAAATCCGAAAGAAAGTTCATTTTATGTAAATCGGGGCGTGATATATGACGGGCTTGGCGAATATGATAAAGCACTAGAAGATACAAATAAAGCGATAGAATTGAATGCCCATATCACCAACTATTATCGCAATCGTGCTAGGACTTATAATCGATTAAGAAAATATAAAGATGCATTAGCTGATGTTAGCAAAGCTGTGGAAATAAATCCAAGTAATGCGGCAATTCGAGCCGATTATGCTTATTCTTTGTTCAAAAATGGAAAAATTGAGGAAGCACTAATGGAATTGGAGAAGGCACGTGAATTAGACCAGCACTTGCAGGTATATTATCATCACAAATCAAGAATACTTCTCGAAACAGCAAAAGATAACCAACCAGAAGCTGATGTTCACTTACTAGGTTTAATTAATCTAGCGATTGAATACTCAGAAACTAATTGGGAATTAAGCCAGTCTCACTTATTGCGTGGAGAATTTTTCTTGCATAAGGGAGAGTTGGATGAAGCACTTGCTGATATAAAAAAATCAATAGAGCTATTTGAACGTCATGGGGATGCATGGTTTTGTATGTCTAAGTATTACGAGCAAAAAGGCGATCTGGATGAAAAGCAACGTTGTTTTGATATGGCAGTAAGCTATGGGTATGTACCAGACAAATGATTAGCCCTTATTTCGCCATGACCTATGTTTGATACTTATAACGCCAATCAAACCTTGATTGGCGTGACACTTATACCAGTAAGCCGTGCCAAAATTCCATACCACAATAATTTGCAAAAGTCAAAAAAATTTTTTTTTGCAAATTTTGCAAATTTGTGGGAGCAAAAAAACGGGCGGGTTATCACTATCATTAACTAATCCCCAAAAAATCAAAAATTTAGCGGGTCAAGGGGCGCGCTCCTTGCGGGGTCAAGGGGCAGCGCCCTTGCGGGTGTGCCTGCCCGCCGGCAGGCGGGGGCAGAGCCCACGGTTTTGGGTTTTAAGTTAGACTTTGTGGTAGATGCCCAAGGTTCTACATATCAAACAAACTAACCTGATCCGTCTCGGGAATCCCATTCAAAACGCCGTGCCGCCTAAGCAACTCTAGCACCGATTTATTAACCTTTGTCCTCACTTTGAAATTGTCCACTGTGCTGAACGGCTTTTCTGTGCGGGCTGTAACTATTGTTTCTGCTACACTTTGCCCCAAACCTTGCACCGTGGATAACGGTGGCAAAATTTCCCGCTCGTTAAGCGGCTTAAATTTGGCAGATTCCGATTTGTAAATATCCAGCGGTGCAAACGTGATATTGCGTTTGTACATCTCCATGACCAAATCTAATGTTGTAATTGTGCTTTTTGTTTTGGCGCTGTCGGCTGTTTTTTGGTCGGTGTTTAGCAAGCGAACATACTCCCGTTGGGCGGTTTCTAGCCCGTTGCACATATGAGAATAGTCAAAATCTTCCGTTTTAACCGAAAACGATGCCGCATAAAACGCCGCTGGATAATACAACTTAAACCACGCAATACGCACAGTCATTAGCACATACGCCACCGCATGAGCTTTTGGGAACAAATACTCTATCTTGCGACACGAATTAATATACCACGCAGGTACGCTCGCATTCCGCATTTCCTCCGTCTCGGTTTCGGTTACGCCGCGACCCTTGCGTACCGATTCCATTATCTTGAACGCCGTCTTCTTCGCAACGCCTTTGTTTATCAGGTACACCATTATATCGTCGCGGCTGGGGATTATCTCCTTTAACGTTGCGGTTCGCTCCTTGATTAAATCCTGCCCATTGTTTGTCCATACATTTGTGCCGTGCGAAAGCCCCGAAATACGCACTAAATCGGAAAATATTGTCGGCTTGGTTTCCATTAGCATTTGCCGCACAAAATTTGTGCCAAATTCTGGTAGCCCCAGCGAGCCTGTCGGAATAACGGGGCTATCGTTTTTGTAACTTTCGTACAGCCCTTTCTCGGAAGTAAAAAGCTGCAAAACTTTTGGGTCGTTCAAAGCTACGCCGCGCGGGTCAATGTCGGTAAATTTGTGCAACATATTCAAAATTGTCGGCACATCGTGGCCCAGCAAATCCAATTTTAGCAAACAGCCCTCCATCGAGTGATAATCAAAATGCGTGGTAATAACGCCCGATTTTGCTTGGTTTGCGGGGTGTTGTATGGGACAAAACTCGTAAATTTCGTGCCCAACTGGCACAACAATAAGCCCGCCTGGGTGTTGCCCTGTTGTTTTTTTTATGCCCGTGCAGCCCAAAACAAGGCAATCTATTTCTGCGCGGCGTTTGGTTTCGTTGCGGCTTTCAAAATATTTTTTAACATAGCCGTACGCCGTTTTTTCCGCCAAAGTGGATATTGTTCCCGATTTGAAAATTTGCCCTTTGCCTAGCAAAACTTCGGCGTGTGCGTGGGCTTGTTGCTGATATTCGCCCGAAAAATTCAGGTCAATATCGGGATCTTTATCGCCGTCAAAGCCTAAAAACGTTTCAAAGGGTATATCGTGCCCGTCTTTTTTTAGGATATTGCCGCAATCTGGGCAATTTTTGTCGGGCAAATCGCAGCCAGAGCCGCCCGAATATTCTTTTTCCACGCTAAAATAGCCGCAGTTTGGGCAAAAATAATGCGGCGGCAACGGGTTTACCTCGGTTATGCCTATCATATGTGCCACCAGCGACGAGCCAACCGACCCGCGCGAACCCACCAAATAGCCGTTATCCTCCGATTCTTTTACCAATTTTTGTGCCAAAATGTACATTCCCGCAAAACCGTTCGGAATAATAGAATCCAGTTCCTGTTTCATGCGGCTGGCGATTATTTGCGGCAGCGTTTCGCCGTACATTTCGTGGGCTTTTTCGGTTGCAAAATTTCGCACGTCCTCTTCGGCGTTCGGCACTACTGGCGGAAACGGCTCTTGTGGGATTGGGTGCAAGTTTTCAATGGAGTTTGCGATGGCTTGCGTGTTTGTTACCACAATTTCAAATGCCTTTTCTTCGCCTAGATAGGCAAATTCTGCCAACATTTCCTCGGTGTTGCGAAAATACAGCGGCGGTTGCTGGTCGGCATCTTTGTAATCGTTGCCAGCCTGAATTATCCGCCGAAAAATTTCGTCCTCTGAATCGATAAAATGGGCATCGCAAGTGGCGACAACGGGTTTGTTAAGTTTTTCGCCCAATTCAATAACTCGGCGGTTGCAATCTCGCAAATCGTTGTAAGATTGCACAACTTCGTTGCGAACCATAAAATTATTGTTGCCCAGCGGCTGAATCTCCAGATAATCGTAAAAACTGGCGATTTGCTCTAATTCTTCGGCGGGCTTGTTTTTTACTATTGCCTTAAATAATTCGCCCGCCTCGCAAGCCGAGCCAATCAGCAAGCCATCCCGATGCTCTTCTAATACAGCTTTGGTAATTCGTGGGCGGCGATAAAAATATTCCAAATGCGAGATAGATACCAGTTTGTAAAGGTTTTTCAGCCCCGTTTGATTTTTGGCAAGAATAACAACGTGATGATATTTTTTTTCGGTTGCATCGTTAATCAAATATGCTTCCGTGCCGTATAAAATTTTTATACCCGATTTTTTTGCGACATTATAAGCCTCGGGAAACGCCTGTACAACGCCATGATCGGTTATAGCTATTGCGGAGTGCCCCCAGTATGCGGCACGGTTGACATACATACTAGCGGTTGACACAGCATCTAACGCAGACATATTTGTGTGCAAATGTAACTCAACCCGCTTTTGCGGTGCGTTATCCTCACGAACAAAAATATCTCTGCCAGGTGCTATTGTGTCTGCAATTAGCAATAGTTCCTTGGCGTAATCGTCATATTTTACCGTGCCACGAACGCTAATGGGCTTGTTATTTTTTAGGTTGACAAAAGCGGCGGTATCCTCTTCCGAGGTGAACATTTTTACCGAGATTGCGTTAAAGCGGTTGGCTGGCTCACGCCCGTGCAGGTTGTATGTAATCAGCACCCTGCCCGATTTTAGCACACGCCGCTCCAAGTTAAAAATAATGCCCTCGACGCACAAATCTTGTTCCGCCGAAAATTCGTCGGATATAGGTTGACAATTTTGCAGGATTGTCTTGTTAATTTTTATTTTGCGATAGCTAGTATTTGATACGGGCGGCTTGCTTTGCGGCAGAATTGGCTTTTTAGGCACGTTACTTGTATCGGGCAAAGTGGGCGGCGGATATTTTAGGTCTAGCCGTATAACGGAAATACTGGGCAAATACAGGGCAAGTTCGTCTTTTAGCCGAGAAAACAGGGTTTCGGGGATATTTTCGTTTTGCAAAACAAGCTGAAGCCGCATTGCACGGCTAGTTTCGTTTACGGTAATGTTGGCAACCAAAGAATCGGCGAAAGTAATAGCAACTTCGTCCGAAAAATTAGCGTTATTAAACACGGAAATTAGCGGTTTTATTAGTATCACGTCCTTATCAAAATTTGTCAATACCATAATTATATCACAAATATTAGCACTTGAAAAGTCGCAAATTTTATTGTATAATTACAAATTGCTTGACCTATCAAAAAGGAGGACAAAATTTTGAAACTAAATGGAGAATTAACAGATTCACTGAATTTTTACATGGGGCACGAGCCGCATGATTTAATAGCAAAATACGGCAGTCCGCTGTACGTGTACAACGAGCGGATATTCCGTGAAAAGTGCCGAGATTTCAAACATTTGTGTAAATATCCCAAATTTGTGGTAAATTATGCAATTAAGGCAAACAGCAACCTAACCTTGCTAAAAATAGCCAAACAAGAGGGTTTGCGCGCCGAAGTTACCAGCATTGGCGAAATTGAGCTACTTTTGGCAGCCGAATACGATGCTTGCGATATATTTTTTATTACAAACAACGCAACAACGGCGGAAATGCAGTACGCAATCGACAAGGGCATAACATTTAGCGCCGACTCGCTTTCGCAGCTGGACAGATATGGGCGGCTGAACTTTGGCGGAAAAGTCGCCGCTCGCTTTAACCCTGGAATTGGCAGCGGGCATCATCAGGGCGTTGTTACGGGCGGCGAGGAAACAAAATTTGGCATAAACGAAAGCGAGATACCGCAAGTAAAGGAAATTTTGGCGAAACACAACTTAACTTTAATCGGAATAAACCAGCACATCGGCTCGTATATTTTGGATATAAAAATTTTTATTGACAGCGTGAAAAGAATGTTGAACATAGCCGCAAATTTTGACACGCTAGAATTTATTGATTTGGGCGGCGGTTTTGGGATTCCGTACCACAAGCAGGAGGGCGAGCGGCCGCTGGATATTGCGGCACTTGGCACGGCGTTATGCGAGTTTATGGGGGATTTTTCGGCAAAATATGGCAAGCAGCTTACATTTATGGTAGAGCCTGGCCGCTACATAGCCGCCGAAAGTGGCGTTTTGCTGGGAAACGTAACCGCTATAAAATACAACGCCGCCAAATATATCGGCACAGATTTAGGCTTTAACGTGCTAATGCGCCCACTTTTGTACGACGCTTATCACGGAATAGAAGTTTACAGGAACACAACCGAAGAAACCGCTAACACCGCACAGCCGCCCTTTCCCATAAAAAACGAAATTGTGCACATAGTGGGCAACATTTGCGAAAGCGGCGATTATATTGCAAAAAATCGCAATTTGCCCATTATTCAGGAGGGCGATGTTTTGGGCGTTTTAGATGTTGGTGCGTATGGCTTTTCTATGACATCGCAATATAACCAGCGTTTGCGGCCTGCGGAAATTCTTATTAGGGAAGACGGTGCAATACAGGTTATACGCCGCAGGGATAGTTATGCGGATTTGTTGCGGAATATGCGGGTTGATTAGTGAAGTTTGCGTAAATCAAATTCAAAACCGTAAAACCGTGGGGCTCCCGCCTGTTGGCGGACAGGCTGCCCCACCTGCCCTGCCGAACGGGCAGGGTCGGGTCAAAATGGGAAAACGGGCGACCGACCCGCCTGCCGTCGGGCAGGG
>JGI24700J35501_10930330_pt1 | contig 13075 bp, 11 predicted proteins | sample TergutTh196P1_FD_35501 | JGI IMG/M metagenome (IMG submission 35501) | reverse complement strand
ACCTTCGTCATTTTATCACAGGGGGGCTTTTTATCATGTGTACCGCTTCCGCTATTCTATTCTCCCGCGCATAGCGCGGGGCTTAATCTGGAGTTAATCAGTGTTTCCCTAACCAGCCGGGCCGGAGGTTTCCGGCGGGACGTGGCCGCGCAATTTTTTCATCTCTTTGGAGATTAAAAACCAGGCGAGAACCAGGGCAAAAGCATCGGCGACAGGCACGGCGGCAAGAACACCCCACAGGCCGAAAAGCCTTCCAAAGATAAGCATACAGGGAATAAGGATTATGCACTGCCGCAGCATCGACATGAAAATCGACAACTTCGGGCGGCCTGTAACCGTGAAAAAAATCATCGATAAAATGTAAAAACCGGCAGACGGCAGCAAAATCGACATCGTCCGCATCGCCCGCGGGGTAAAATACATAAGCTCCGCGCTTGCATCCGGCGCAAATAACAGGACAATCTGGACAGAGAAAAGCTGCAGCGCGATAAAACCGGCAAAACAAATTCCCGTAGCGACACCAATGGCGCGAATGTAAATACTAAAAACCCGCCTGTAGTTCTTCGCGCCGTAATTGAAACCAATCAAAGGCTGCGCCCCCTGGCTTATCCCGAAGACGGGCATCATTATAAGCATCATCATGGCGAAGTAAATGTTAATCCCGGCCAGCGCAATATCGCCGCCGTTAGGCACACCCAGAGCCACAGCCCCGTACCAGCCCATGCTTTGATTAAAAAGAAACTGCACCGCAGACATCGCAAACTGAATCAAAAATTGCGCGGAACCAAAGGCCATAATTTGCCGGACAATAGCGCGGGAAGGAGCGAAAGCCTGCAAATTCAGCCGGACAACAGGCTTTTTGCCGCGTATAAAATTGAAAATCCAAGCCGCCGAAACAAGCTGCGAGACAACCGTAGCCCAAGCCGCCCCTTGGACCCCCCAATCGAAGGCCAAAACAAAAAGCGCACTCAAAATAATGTTAAGAATCGCCCCGATTAAAAGACAGGCCATAGTAATTTTTGGAAAACCCTGGGCGCGGGTGCAATGCGCAAGACCAAAACCCAAAAGCCCGAAAACAGAGCCAAAAAGCGTAATGCGAAAATACTCCCGGGCAAAGGCAAGAGCCTCGCTACCCTCCTGCGCGCCCAAAAGCCCAAGAAGCGGCTCAAGCAAAAGAAGCCCGGACACCATTAAAAAAAGCCCCGCCGCTATCAGCAAAAAAAAACAGTGATTAAGAGCGTTTTCCGCATCCCCGCGCTTGCCCTGGCCAAGACGCATGGAAATCATGTTCGCCGTGCCCATGCCGAAGAGCATAGCCCAAGCCATGCCTATCGTCATAAGAGGCATGACAAGCCCCACGCCGCCCATAGCGATTTCCCCCACAGCCCGCCCTATGAAGATTCTGTCGATCACATTGTAAAGAGCGCCGGCAAGCATTCCCGTGATCGCGGGAATGGAAAATTGGAGCAACAATTTTCCGACAGATTCTGTTCCAAGCCGCTCGGCGGCATTGGGCTTGGGGGGATGCATTCTTCCATTATAACACAGACGGCGAAAAAAAGAAACCGGGAAAAAACGCGTTTTTCACGACAAATTCATGAATGCTCGAGCCTTTGAATTTACTCCCATTTTAATCACACGGAGGCACAAAGGCACGAAGGCACAAAGATTCGGGTTAAACTATGATACGCCTGAGTTCTTCTTCTTGCCTCAATTATAGAACAAAAAAACAGTACAAAAGTGGATAAATTAGGAATGAAGCGGAGCTTTCTAAGGAAGCACTGATTAGCGTCGAGTTAATCAGCGTTTCCCTAAACTGTGCCAGAACCTTAGTGCCTTTGTGCCTTGGTGTGAGATACTTCCGAGGTTCGTGTCGTTCATACGTTTGCCGTGCCGCTTTTTCATGCCTGCGGTATGGCGCCCATTCCGAAAAGGGCAAAGTCGTATTTAACCGGGTCGTCGGGGCAAAAAACCTTCAGTTTTTCGGTAAGAAGCATAACCGCCTTTTTGTCGTTAGACCTGCGCTCCAAAAGCCCAAGACTGCGGGCAGTCCTTGAAACATGGACATCCAAGGGAATAAACAAAGAAGCCGGGGAAATGTTTTTCCAAAGCCCCAAGTCCACAGGCCCGCCGCGCACAAGCCAGCGCAAAGCCAAGTTAATCCTTTTGCAGGCCGAACCGCCCTCCCCAGCCCCCGGGTCGGCAATATGCTTGGAATAAAACCCGCCGTTAGCCCTTGCCATTTCGTCGCGGAACAAGGCAATCCCCTGCCAAACGCCCCCGGCCCGTAGAAAAATGTTTTCCAGCGTGCCGTCGTACCTTTTGAAACAGCGATTGAACCCCCGGCAAAAATACTTCAAGTCGCTTTCAAAAAAAGTGCGGTGAATATTCCCCCCCGCCCCCCCCTGAGCCAACTTGCGGTACTTGCCCGATGAAACAAAATCGAAAGGCCGCCCGCCCATAATGGCGAACATTTTTTCTGCGGAACGCAAAATAAGATCGCGCCTGCCCCATGCGATAGCCGCCGCAAGAAAAGCCGCAATTTCGGCATCCTGCCTTTGGGAGAAACGCCGGGGAAACTGCACAGGGTCAAAATCGGCAAAGCCGGCCACGCAGACCTTTTCGTACCAACGCTCAAGCTCCTCTTTCGTTGCCGCCATTGCGCCCGCCACCCCTGCCGCACCTGCCGCACCCCCGCCCGGCACCACTTGAGAAATCATTTTAGCGAGCGGGAATAATTGGGAGCTTCCTGAGTGATCGTAACATCGTGCACATGGCTTTCGCGCAAGCCGGAGCCGGTTATTTTGATAAACTTCCTGTAACTCCTTAACTCTTCGATATTTTTGCAGCCGCAGTAGCCCATCCCCTTGCGCAAACCGGAAGTAAGCTGGTTTAAGTAGGAACGCAATTCGCCCTTGTAAGGAACACGCCCTTCGATACCCTCCGGCACCGGCGCGTCATCCTTGCCAAGCTGGTAACGGTCGCCGCTGCCGTCGGCAATCGCGCCAAGACTGCCCATGCCCCTGTAACTCTTGTAAATCCTGCCGTCGTAGAGAATTTCCCTGCCGGGAGTCTCTTTAAGGCCTGCAAAAAGATTGCCAATCATGACAATACCCGCGCCGGCGGCAATGGCCTTTGTAATGTCCCCCGAAAACTTAATCCCGCCGTCGGCAATGACGGGGATGTTCGATTTTGCCGCTTCTTCGGCGCAATCCAAAACGGCGGTAAACTGAGGCACGCCCACCCCGGAAACAATGCGCGTGGTGCAAATGGAGCCGGGGCCAATGCCCACCTTTACAGCGTCCGCCCCGGCGTCAATCAGCCTTCTCGTTCCCTCTTTGGAAGCCACGTTTCCGCCGATAACGGGAATGCCGAACTCTTTTTTCATATAGAGCAGAGCGTCGATTACATTTTTGGAATCCCCGTGAGCCGTGTCAAGAACGACAAAATCTACCTTTGCCGCCATTAAGAGAGGAAGCCGCACGCTGCAATCCTGCGGGGAGACCGCCGCGCCGACGATGAGCCTGCCCTTTCTGTCAAGCGCGGCCTTGGGGAACCTGTCTTTTTTTTCCATGTCCGTTACGGTGATAAGCCCTGTTAGCCGCTCTTCATCATCTGTTACAAGAAGTTTTTCAATCCTGTGGCTGCCGAACTTTTCCAGAGCCTCGCCCACAGTCGGCTCCCCCCTTAGCGTTACCAGATTTCGGGTCATAACTTCGGAGACCGCAAGAGAGTTGTCGCGGCAGAAGCGCAAGTCTCTGGAAGTGATAATGCCAAGGAGCTTTCCTTCGTCGTTTACAATCGGCATTCCGGAAAAGCCGTGTTTTTCGACAAGTTTTTTAATGTCGGCGATTTTTGCATCCGGGGGGACGGTAACGGGCGTGTCGATAATCCAGTTGAGGTATCGTTTGACATTGGAGACCTGCTCCGCCTGCCTTTTGGGGTTTAGATTCCTGTGGATAACCCCCGCCCCGCCTTCCAGAGCGATGGCGATGGCAAGTTTTTCCTCTGTAACGGTGTCCATTGCGGCGGAAATTACCGGCACGTTAAGTTTGATATGCTCGCAAAGATGGGTTGATATGTCGCAATCCCTGGGCAGGGTATCGGAATACCCCGGCTGCAAAAGAACGTCGTCGTAAGAAAGTCCTTCAATAAACATGGTTGTCATCTTATGGATTATGCCGCAAAGCGAAAAAAAAGTCAAGGAAACGATGATTAAATCCCATCGAGGATGCGGATTAAAATCCGAATCATCGTTCTTACCCGCATTTTGCGCAATGAAATGAGCAAATGCAGGGGGAAACGCTGATTAGCTTCGAGTTAATCAGCGTTTCCTCAATTCTGCGGTTTTGATTTTTTGGGGTAAAAAACTCCGCTTGGGCTACGAACCGGCGGCCTCCGCACCACCGCCCGCACCGCCGCGCTCTTTGGCCGGCAGGTAAAAAACGATGAAAGAAGCGGCCAGGATAAGGGCGGCAACCCAGAAGACCGTCCACAAAGCCAGTATCGCGGCAAAAGAGCCAAGCATGGGGCCTAAGGCGGCCCCGGCAGAGGCCACGGATGTATTGATTCCGAAAACAGTACCCCGCTGATGATTGTCCGAAGAAACGGCAAGCATGGCGTTTATCACCGGCATCGTCCCGCCGATAAAAAACAAGGCAAAGGCGCGGAACAAGGCCAACTGGAAAGTGTTCGTGGCAAAAACTTGGGGAATTGTAAAAGCCGCCCCTGCGGCAAGACAGAAAAGCAGGCTGCGCCTAAAACCTATGCGGTTTGCAAACTTCCCGACCAATACAGCGGCAAGAGCTGCGGAAGCCGCCCCCACCCCCATCACAACCCCGGTGGCCGAGCCTATCATCACAATCTCTTCCCCCGCCCGCTCGGCCAGAGACCTTAAATAAAGAGGAATCATGGGGGCCGTAACCGATATCGCCGCCTGCACCCCCAGTGTTACAATCATCATTTTTACCAATACGGAAGAGCCAGAGATAATCTTAAAGTCGGGCAAAAGACTTAGTTTTTTGGCCTTTCGCTCGGGGGAGGGCTTAAAGTCGTCGTCCTGCACCCATTTAAGAACGATAAGCCCGGCCAGAGTCATAAGCACGGCAGTCCCTATGAAAGCGGCTCTGTAACCGAAAAAGTCGGACACCACCCCGCCGATTAAAGGCCCGATAGAGCCGCCCACAGCAATGCCCGTTTGCAAAAGACCAAGGGTAAAAGCGACATGGCTTGCCGGGGTAATGCTTGCCACAAGCACCGTGGAGGCCGCCACGGTTCCGGTAAGACAGCCTTGCAGCGCCCTTAAAACCAGAAGCTGCCAGGGGGATGTAGTAAGGGACATAAGCCCAATGACGATAGCCCCGCAAAAAGTCGCCCGCAGCAGCATGAGCTTGCGGCTAAAAACATCGGACAGATGCCCCCAAATCGGCGCGAAAATGGCCAAAGTAACCGCCGCGCTTGAGTGGATCAACCCGACCCATGTTTTAAGGCGCAGCGGGTCTGTAATGCCAATGTCTTCTTCCAGAAACAGCGGCAGAATGGGGAAGGAAAAGCTGAAGCCCATAATGGCTAATGTTTGGGCTATTAAAATTGCGGTGCAATTACTTTTCCACGACCTCATTTAGTATTGTATCACAGCGCCGGCTGTCCCGCAAGTTATTTTTTTGCTTTTTCAGCAAAAGCTGCGCTTTGCTATATTGCCATTCCCCCTTGTTTCCGATATTCTAAAGAAACGATGATTAAATCCCATCGAGGATGCGGATTAAAATCCGAATCATCGTTCTTACCCGTATTTTGCGCAATGAAATGAGCAAATACAGAGGGAAACACTGATTAGCTTCGAGTTAATCAGTGGTTCCCTAAGAATAGAGTTGTTCCAAGCCCGGCCGCCGGGTAAACCAAAAGGAGAGTAAAAAGTGCTGATTACACCTGATGAAAAAAAGAAGAGCGAAGCCCACGCGGTGGCATTGAACCACAATCTTTTTATTGTTTGGAACCCCGAATACAATCTGGGCATCCCCATTCTTGACGAGCATCACCGGGGGATCATTACCACGATTAACTCGCTGCACTTTGGAATCCAGCAAAACTACATCAAAAATATGCTCATGCCCATTGTCGATATGATTTACGACTACACGCAGGTTCACTTTCAAACCGAAGAAGACTTTTTCGAAAAAATCGGCTTCCCAGAGGCAAAGCAACACACCGAACTGCACCGCAAGCTGTCGGCCGAACTTTCCAGCATAGGCAGAAAAAGCGTGCTTGACCGGGACTCTTATCACTTTATCGAGTTTCTTAAAAGATGGTGGATCGACCACATTTGCAAGGAAGATTTAGTGCACAAAAATTATCTTTTGAACCACCCGCACATCCACGAACTTCAAGCTAAAGCCGGGCAGACAGGCAAACACTGATCCGCCCCAGCCGGCGGCCGCAAAGCCGCCGCGCACGCTGCCGCGCACGCTGCCGCGCACGCTGTTGCGACGGCGCCGCGACGGCGCAATTTCCTTAGAAGTTTCCTTTCAGCTCGTTAAGCTCGCGCAGACTGCGCAGTTTCCATGTAACCCGTTCTTGAATTTGGCGCACCCTTTCGCGCGTTATGCCTAGAATTTTTCCAGTTTCTTCCAATGTAAGGGGGGTTTGGCCGGTAAGGCCGAAGCGCAACTGGATAATCTTCATTTCGCGCTCGGAAAGCTGGGAAAGAATATCGTCCAGCGTTTCCTGAAGCGTCATGGAAAAAACAATCTCGAAAGGCTCGGACATGGACTCGTCTTTTATAAGGTCTACAAGCCGGGTCATATTTCCGTCATCGACAACAATGTCAAGGCTGGTCGTTTCCTGCGACAGCTTGACAATCTCCTTGACCTTGCTTACCGGCAGCCCAAGATATTCGGACAGCTCCTCCTCGCTTGGGTCGCGCCCTAAATCTTGCGTAAGCTGTTTGGCGACAAAATAGCACTTTTTTATCGTGTTTATCATGTGGATGGGGATTCTGACCACCCGGCCCTTGTCGGCAATGCTCTTGATAATCGCCTGCCTGATCCACCAAGTGCCGTAGGTTGAAAAACGGCAGCCCTTTGTGTAGTCAAAACGCTCCACCGCTTCGATTAAGCCGATGTTGCCTTCGTCAATAATATCCAAGAGCGAAAGCCCACGGTGCTGGTAGCTTTTTGCGATAGAGACAACAAGCCGCAGGTTTGAGTTGATCATCTTGTTTTTGAAAGAAAGAAGCGCGCCTTCCATCGCCCGCTTTTCTTCTTCGTGTTTTTCCGACAGTTCCCCGGCGGCGGCAAGCTCTTCCAGTTCCCTTAACCTTGCCCGGATGTTTACAATGTTTTCTCCGATTTTTTGCTCTTCCTGAAGCGTCAAAAGAGGGAACTTGGCAATTTGCTTTAGATACAAGGCCAAAGGGTCGGATTCCTTGATGTTTTTAAGCCGCTTGGAGCCTTTTGCCGAGGAACTCTTTCGAGTTTTTTTACTGTCTGTTTCAAGCGATTCGTATACCAGCATTTTTGCCATGCAAGCCCTCTCTTTTTTTTTACATAAAATGCCCAAGCCCAAGCTACGCTCTGGGAGCGGTAACAGGGTCAACCGGCCGCCCCCCCCTGTATACAATTAAAAACAGGTTAGGCTGCTGTGAAAGCGTGTCTATCCCCAGCCTTCCCAATTCCTCGCCGGGCGCGACGCGGTCTCCTACCCTTACGGCCAGGCTTTCAAAGCCGCCGTAGACAAACAGGTAACCGCCTGGCGCTTCGATTATTGCCACCCTGCCAAAGCCCCGGTAAGGGCCGGCAGAAATTACAGTGCCGTGCGTCAAGCTTCTGACAGGTTCAAGACGTTCCCCCTGCACGACCACGCCGTGCTGCAAAAGCCCCGTCATGCGGGAAACCGCGTGCGCCCTTACCGGCCAGCTTATGGAAGGGTCTATGGACGCGGGGCTTAACTGCCGGACATTGGCCAGCGGCTGAGTCGCCCTTTCAACGACAGCGGGAACCGTGCTGCCAGGCCTTGCCGGAACCCGTATAACATCGTCCACCCTTATAATGTGGTTTTGGGAAAAGCCGTTCATTTCGAGCAATGACGCAAGGCTGATCCCGTTATTGCGGGCAATGCTGAACAGAGTGTCGTTTCTTACAACCCTGTGCTCCGTAAAAGGTTGTGAACCTGCGGCTGTTGACGATGGAATCAACAGCCGCCTGCCCACCTGCAGAGTGGAGGCATCGGTAATGTTGTTGAAGCGCATAAGTTCATCCGGACTGACATTGTGCAAACGGGCAATACCGAATACCGTTTGGCCCCTTTCTACAACATGAACCAAATTTTGCGCGAAAAGCGACCCGGAGGAGAGGAACGCGACCAAGAATAAAAATATGCCAACGCTTTTTATGTAATTCATGCCTACTCATTATCGGCACACATGGCGGATTTCAACAGGGCTCATTTCTACTGAACGCCGACAGGCTAGCCAGACGGGGGCAAACAGGGTATAATTAGCCATGTCAAAAGCCGATTATTTGGCCGGGAAAAAAACTTCCCCGGCGGAGCTTTCCGCGTGGTGCCAAGCCGCCATGATAAAAAGCGGGGTAAAAGAAGAAGACAGTGCCACAGCCGCCGATGTTTTTGTCAGCGCGGACACCCGCGGCGTTTTCAGCCACGGTAGCCGCCAAATCTTTCCCCTCATGAAAAATGTCAAGGACGGGCGCATCAAGGCCGATGCCGCCCCTAGCGTCCTGCGCGAGAACGCTTCCACGGCGATAATGGACGGGAACTGCGCCATGCCGACAAGTATCGCGGTAAAGGCAATGGATTTTGCCATAGAAAAGGCGCAAAAAACAGGGATGGCATACATCGGTGTAAAAAACTCGAACCATATCGGGGCGCTGGGCTACTATTCGCTTATGGCCGCCGAAAAAGGGCTTATCGGCCTTGCGATGACAAACACAAATCCCTGGATGACCGTCCCCGGCGGCAGTCGCCCGGTAATGGGCACGAACCCGATTGCTTACGCCATCCCCAACGGGAGCGAAAGGCCGATTTTCATGGACATTGCCACAAGCTCGGTGGCCGTAACGCCGATTCTGGCGCTTAAAGCCCAGGGGAAAAAGCTGCCGGAAAAATGGCTCGTAGACGAAAGCGGCCGCCCGACTGACGACCCGTCGGATTTCCCGGAAAAGTCCGCCCTTTTGCCAATGGCCATGCACAAGGGCTACGGGCTTGCCCTTTTTGTGGAAACCCTGTGCGCGGCCTTAACCGGCGCGGCTTTTTTGAGCGGCATTAGCGACTGGCTTTCCGACTCCGCGCCGCCGGCCGGCCAGGGGCAGGCTTTTATCGCCTTGGATGTGGCCGCTCTTATGCCTCGTGAAGAGTTTTTTGCCAGCCTTCGCAAAATGACGGACGAAATTAAAAACGCCCCTAAAGCGGCGGGCGCGGAAAAGATTTTTCTGCCAGGCGACATTGAGCACGAAAAACGCGACAAGGCTTTTGCAGAGGGGCTGTATCTTCCCGACTATGTCTTGGCAAACCTGCTCTCGCTGGCGGAAAGCGTGGGCGATGTAAAAGGGCTGGACTCGCTGTTCGGCTAAAAGTCCCGGGCAGCTGGGAAAGCACTGATTAGCTTGATGATAATCAGTGCTTCCCTAGCAGCTTGTTCAATTTTAGGGAGTCGGGGGGCAGCAGGCGTTTCAGCTCGTCTATGGAAAAGTCCTTCATGTATTTTACGTCGTCCCGTTTTTGCGCGTCTTTTAGCAGGATTTTGTCAATGTAGTCGTCCTTGTAAAAGCAGTCCCAGGGCAGTATGCCGAAAAAGGCTTTCAAAATGTCCGGAAAGTCATACGAGGTGTTTTTGTACATTCCGAAAAGGGAGGATATGTCTTTTTTGAAGTTCGGGGCGTTCTCGTAGGCGATATCTCTGTTGGCGAGAAACTTAAGCCCGTGCCGCTTTAGGGGGTGTCCGTTGATTGTAAAAATGGCAATCGGCCACTTAAAATCCAGCGCGGCATCCGACTTCGCTTTTTCGGCGGCCTCGCCGGCGCTTGCAAACTTGTAATTGAAAAAAGCGAATGTGTATTGGGAGTATCTGAAGCTTTTTGAAAACATATTGCACAGTTGGGCGACCGTCCATACATTGCTATCTAGGCGAATCAAAAAAACATCGCCTTCTTCCATCTCTTGCCTGTTACTCATCCCGGCTCCAATCTTGTCAAATTCGTCTAAATCCGATTTTACAAGGTTTCCGCAAAATATTCTAGCTCAAAAGGCAGCAATTCTCAGGATGACGCACGGCAAGTTTTTCAGCTTAGTATTTCCAACAGTCTTAGCGCCGCCTCTTCTATGTTGTCAAGATAAGCGTCAGCCGATACATCGCTTTTGCCGTACGATGAAACTGTCAAGTACAAAGCGTCGGCTTTCAAACCGTAACCTACGCCAAGGCCGTCCGGTACCACCGGGGGGAAGCCGAAGTAGTCCAAGTAGGGGGCCGTGGAACTGCTTGTGGAAATTTTGTCGTAACGCAGAGCGGCGAAGCCCTCGTCGTCGAACAGAGCCGGCTTGGCCACCCCCTTTGCAGTCCCCGCGTAAATATTGTACATTTCGCGCAAACCCGCCATGTGCCGCTCTGGGCCTAGCCCCTGCTGTCTTATATTTATCCCGGCCGCGTGCGCTTTTTCGGCGGCGCGGAACAAGCCCGACAGCTCTTCCTTGCCGGCCGCCCCTTCGCAAAAGGCCTTTACAAAGTCGGCTGACTCCTGCGTTACCGGGCGCACGCACTCGGTGCGCCCTTGGTAAAAGTTGCGTGTGGAAACCGCTTCGTAAACGGAGCAGGCGCGTTTTGTTTTCTTATAATATGCCGCTTGGAAAAGCAGTTGCGCGAAGGCATCCGGGCTGCACTTTTTCGCCTTGATCGCCTCTCTGGAGGCCGCGCTTATTTTTCTTTGTCGCACGCTTATGCCGCCCATCATCTGCTTGAAGCTCTCTCCCATGTCCCGCAGGCGTTTTTCGGTTTCTGCGCCCAGCTTCCATTCCAAACGCCGGATGTGGGGCGCGCCTTTGCCTGCTGGCAGTTTGCCGGCAAGCGATTTTTCATAAGCGTCATTGATCGTATAAATCCAAATGGCGGCATCGCAGCCGGAGTGCTCGATGTTCACTCCTACTCTGCCCTCCTTGGACGCTATTATCTGCAAGGATTTGTCGAACCAGCGGCCGGCTGGCTCTCCGCCCAACAGCGTGTGGGCGAAGCCTTCCCCGGAGGCCTCGCCATCGTCAAGGCAGACGGCAAAGAGTGTTTTTTCTATGCTTTCGAGGTTCATTCTGTTTATGCTGTTTTCTTGGATTTCGCTTCTTACAGTGGCCGCCTCTTCCCGGCCGCCGGCTGTTATCGCCCCTAGGCACGGCGCGATTCCGGCCGCCCCCGCCAGTTTGCGTATCTGGTCAAGCGTGTCTTGGACGGCGGCGGGGGAAAGCAGGGTGCCTTTTTCATCGATCATTGTCATGACAAACCAGTGTCCCCGGCAGGCGACGGCCACGCTAAAGGGGGCGTCAAGCGGGGGGTTGTACAAGATGTCGCGGGTGCGCCCTGGGATTCTTGTGTAAATCATGTGCTGTAGTGCGTCCATGCTTAAAAAGCCGGTTTTGGTCGGCTCTGGCGCAAGTTGGCCCCGGCGGATGTCATCTATTGTGCCGCAGAGTCCGGCGATTAGGGCGGCTAGGCTCCAGTTTTCCATGTTGAACTCGAAGCTGTAGTTCATGCCCTGGGGCAGGCTGCCTCGGTAGGACAGGTACATATCGTCCCAGATCATTTTAAGCCAGCTTGAGTTAAGCGGTAAGGCGGCGCGGTGCTGTTCGAGCAGTTTTTGGAGCGCGGGGCCTTCCCCCGTTAAAAATCGCTCTAGCGCGGCGCAGGTTTTTTCCCAAACGGGGGTGTCTGCAAGGGGTTTGATGTTTTGTTTTAATAGTTCGCAGGTTTCCGCAAGGTTTGGTACGGGCAGTGCCGGCAGGGAAAGGTCGTTTGTATATACAGCCATGTTTTTCTTCCTTATATGTGTCTATGCGGGCGCGGCTTTGCGCGCTGCATTTTCTTCATTATATCACAGGCGGGCTTGCTGGGCAACATTAAACTTGAAGGTTTCGGCGTTTTCGCCCTCCAAAGGCGGGGCGGGTTCCGTGCGGGGGCGGGTTTGCAAAAAAAATCGAAAAAATAATAAAAAAAATCGAAAAAATAATTTTTTCGCTTGACTTTTTTTTGCGAATTGGCTAGTATTGTATATAGACGAAGATTAGTTATCCCCTGTAGCTCAGTTGGCAGAGCAAGTGGCTGTTAACCACTTGGTCCGTGGTTCGAGTCCACGTGGGGGAGTTTTTTACCCTTCCGCAAGTTGTTGCCCGGCAACGGTTTGCGGAAGGGCCGGGTAAAGCCCGCATCCGGAAATCGGACAAGGTTCGTAGCATTGGCAAAGAATTATTTTTGCCAAAGGAGATGCTATGAGCAGAACGCCCAACCCTTATTCTATATATCGCAGGTCGGACTCGAAAACGTTCCGGTTAACCCTGAGCCACACTTCAGGCCTCCCTCATCAGATGTGCAGCGACTGGTATATGAGGAGCTACAAAGACTTCCCGGACGAGCTTGCCGTATACCGCTACCCCAAAAGCAAGTCGGAGGCGAAAGCGGGAGCGGTTGCCTTAATCGCTTACCTTAAAAAAACAGAGGGAGCCCGGAATCCGAAAACCGCCTGCAGCCGGCCGCTTTTGAAGATTTCGCCAGTGATATGTTCGCGCCGGGAGTGCCGCACCTTGCCCGCTGGGCCGCCAAAGGGCACATCTTAAAACCCAAAACATTAGCCCAGCACCGCCGCTGCCTCGTCAATTACCTTATCCCCGGCTGGGTGCAGCAATTTTTTGTGGGAATGAAGGGAAAAAAGTCGACAGATTGAAGCAACTGCCGTAATGCCTCAAAATAAAATCTAACCGTAAGGATCGGTCGCTTCAAAATAAAAACCTAACCGAAGTCAGACGGCATTGAGGGCTGCAACGGCAAGGGCTTGCACTCCCTCAAGTTGGTTCGTTTTGTTAAGGGCCA
>JGI24700J35501_10930331_pt1 | contig 13088 bp, 11 predicted proteins | sample TergutTh196P1_FD_35501 | JGI IMG/M metagenome (IMG submission 35501) | reverse complement strand
CGGGGGTCTGGGGGCTGGCCCCCAGCGGGGTGTTGCCCTGCAAACGTCTAAACGGTGTCCACTGGACACCAGACGCGGGGCAGAGCCCCACGGTCTTAAGAGGTGGTTTGAATGGAAGTTTTGTTTAAGTTGCAGAATGTGCGTAAAGTTTATCCGATGGGCGAAGAGCGAATTGTTGCCCTGAACGATATAACATTGGAGTTTGAGAAAAATAAAATATATTGCCTGCTAGGTACTTCGGGCTCTGGGAAATCTACACTTCTAAATTTGATAGCTGGACTAGAGAAACCGTCCAGCGGCTCAATATTGTTTAAAGGGAAACCGCTGGAAAAATTGAACGAAGCACAGCTGACCCTGTATAGACAACGATATGTGGGCTTTGTTTTTCAATCCTATAACCTAATGCCCACACTTACAGCAGTCGAAAATGTTACTTTGCCCCTGACCTTTCGCAAAGTACCCAAAAAAGTGCGTACAAAAAAAGCACTGGAAATGCTGGAAGCAGTAGGATTAGCCAATCGTGGACGGCATAAGCCCAACGAATTATCGGGCGGACAGCAACAACGAATAAGTATAGCCCGCGCCTTTGTAAATAGCCCCGAAGTCGTTTTTGCAGACGAACCCACGGGCAATCTGGACACAAAAACAACTATAGAAATGATGAATTTGATAACGGGTATCGCCCGCAACCATAACCAAACATTGCTGATAGTTACCCACGACCTGGAAATTGCCGAATATGCCGACCAGATTATAAAGATAAAAGACGGCGATATTGAAAGCGTTATAACCAAATGATGTTCCTGCTCGATTGGATTTATCCGCCAAAATGCGTGGCTTGCAACATGAATTTTGAACCCAGCTATTACGGCAAAAAAATATGGCTATGCGAAAATTGTCAGCCCATAATTGAGGAGTTGGAAGAGCCGTATTGCAAAAAATGCGGCAGACCGTTGCCCGAATTTGACGTTCCTTGCACAGAATGTCATAGATCCGTCTTTAGTTTCAAGAGTCATCGTGCCGCTTTCGCTTACGATGGTCTAGTAAGGGAGCTGCTGCACAACGTAAAATTCCGAAGCTCCCTTAGAACAACCGAGGGACTGGGCGAATTATTTGCAAAATCGACCGCCGCAAAGACTCTGCAAGGTTCTTATATAGTCCCCGTTCCGCTACATTCCTCGAAAAAACGTAGCCGAGGCTTTAACCAAGCCTTGGTGCTTGCCGAAGCGGTTTCAAAAGAAACGGGAATCCCCGTTGGCGATATGCTTAAAAGAACCAGAAAAACCGTACCCCAAAGCTCTTTGGATTTGGTAGCACGTAAAGAAAACCTGTTAAACGCCTTCTCTTTCAACGATAAATACGACATAGCGGGCAAGGACGTTATACTTTTAGATGATATTTTCACAACCAGTGCAACCTGTGATGCCTGCAGTGCCGTACTTATGAATAATGGTGCAAATTCAGTAATGGCAATTTCTCTTGCTATTACCACCAAAACAGACACATAGGGGCTGAGTTTTTTCAGCCCCCATGTTTTATGCGGTCAAACTAACTACACACACAACTCCCTAAACGCCTTATTAAGCCCTTGAATCTTATCATCAGCCTTACCAGTCGCAACCGATATATCATCAGCCCCATCTATCAAAGTGCCGAAGTACAACTTTATCTTCGGCTCCGTTCCAGACGGACGAATACACACCCACGACCCATCATCCAACACAAAATAGAGAACATCGGCACTAGGCAATCCTCCAAAACCATTTTCATAGTCTCGGAACTCCTTAACGGCAAAACCACCCACGTTTTTAGGCGGATTCTTCCGCAAATCGCCCATTATCCGCTTCATGTCGGCAAGCCCCTCGACCCCTTTGAGCGTGATGGATTCCACGTGCTCTTTGTAAAAACCATGCTTTTTGTAAATATCGAGCATAACGTCCCAAAGCGTCTTGCCTTGCTTGGCGTAAAATGCGGCAGCCTCGCAGAGTAGCAGAACAGCCTCAACTGCATCCTTGTCGCGGGCATATGTGCCAGCCAAACAGCCGTAACTCTCCTCAAAACCAAAAATATACTCGTACTCTTTCGTCTGCTCAAACTCCTTTATCTTTTCGCCAAAATACTTGAACCCAGTCAGAACGTCCAAATAATTCACGCCATAATGCTTGGCGAGGGCTTGTGTCATATCGGTCGAGACGATTGTGGAGATGACCATTGCATTTTTCGGCAAGTTGCCATGCGAGAGAATGTATTCGGTAAGGACAACGCCCGTCATATTGCCCGTAAATGGGATATATTTGCCCTTTTCAAGGCGTACAGCCACGCCCATGCGATCGGCATCGGGATCGGTGCAGAGCATAATATCCGCATCATGTTCGGTGGCGAGTTTTTCGGCTAGGGCAAAAGCCTTGTAGTCTTCGGGGTTTGGGGAAGGTACTGTTGGGAAATTGCCGTCTGGCTGCTCCTGTTCCTTTACCACAAAAACATTGCTATATCCAGCCTCTTTAAGCACACGCTGCACGGGAACATTAGAAGTGCCATGCAGCGGAGTGAAGACGATTTTAATGGGGCTGCCAGCCATTTCAGGCTTGCGGCGTTCGGCTAAAATAGCCTTGATATAGGCATCATCGGTGTCCGCTCCCGCCATACGAAACAGATTTTTCTCTTTTGCATCGGCTAGTGGCATTGTTTTTATTTGCGAAAAATCCGTTACCTTGCCCACTTCGTTGATTATATCGGTATCTCGAGGTGGAGTTACCTGGCCGCCGTCCTCCCAATAGACCTTGTAGCCATTGTATTCAGGGGGATTGTGGCTGGCGGTTATAACAATGCCTGCCGTACATTTCAGGTATCGCACCGCAAAAGAAAGGATAGGGGTGGCACGCAAGCTGTCGAAGATATAAGTGTGAATACCATTGCCATTGAGAACAAGGGCGGCTTCTTGGCAGAATTCAGGGGACATATTGCGGCAGTCATAAGCAATGACCACGCCTTTATCGGCTGTGCCCTGTGCAAGAATGTAATTCGCCAAGCCCTGCGTTGCCTTACGCACGGTGTAGATATTCATGCGATTGGTGCCCGCCCCAATAACTCCGCGCATACCCGCCGTACCGAAAGCCAAATGTGTGTAGAAACGGTCTTCTTTGTCCTTTTCGGTTATGTTTTGCAGCTCTTTGCGTGTATCCGCATCTATCGCTGGGTCGTTTAACCAGCGTTCGTACTCTTTTTTATAGTCCATAAGAACCTCCTGCTTTTATTTTCACAATAGCATATTATGCGGATTTTGTCAACGAATTTTGAGATAACTCGCAGAAAAATTTTTTCGACTCATAAAACCGTGGGACTCTGCCCCACATCTGGTACAAGAGCCTTGCCGCAAGGGGTGTGCCCCTTGACCCGCTCGTTTGCGACATTACTTGAAAAATGCCGAAAAAAATTTAAAAACAGCCTCCGCTTGAAAAATGCTGAAAAAAATATTAAAATAGAGTCATTAAAGTTGCGAGGGGAGACAAATACTATGCTACGTAACGAAGAGGAAAAAATTATTGAAATTTATGATAAATACCGAGGACTCATGTTTCACGTGGCGTTGGGTATTTTGAAAGATCATGCACAGGCTGAAGATGCGGTAGGCGACAGCTTTGAAAAACTTATTTTGAACATTGGCAAAATCGGCGATATTTCTTGTTACCAAACCCGAGCTTTAATTGTTACTATAGTAAGAAACACAGCGATAAACATATGGAACAAGGCAAAACGCACCGACTACACGGACGAAGAGATGCTCATACCCGATAATACGCCTCCGATACCCGATATTATCACAAGTGCAGAGGGGTACAATTCTATAGTGGAGACTATAAAGGCACTCCCCGAAACGTATAGGGACGTAGCTGTTCTTTCACTGATAAATGAATTTTCCCATGAGGAGATAGCGAAGACATTGGATATTAGCTACAACGCAGTAAAGATGCGCCTGTCGCGAGCAAAACAAATCTTAAGAAAGCAGGTAAGCCGATGAATCTAGCAGAAAAAAGATCGGAAAAAATCTTCGATGCTTTGGTTAAGGTCGCACTAGAAGAGGTAATTGAAGAAGAATTGTCGGCACTGCCCACAGATGAAGAATTAAAAGCCTATACCCCCTCCCCCGCCTTGGAGTTGCGTATTAACCAAATTATAGCTCGCCGCAGTATGCAACGCAGACGAAAAAGGGCGATAGGTATTGCCGCTAGAGTTTCGTTATATGCGGCAGCATTTGCTCTAGTATTTTTCACGGCATTGATGAGCGTAGAAGAATCCCGAATACGTTTTTTGAACACGATAACGGGGAGCAACGACCATGTAGCTGTTGGGACGGCAGACTTTGTCCCCTTCGATGAAGGAATGGCTATGCGGGGTATGCCGCTAGATTTGGGCGAATTTGATTTGGTAATGCAAATGCCTGGCTTTAACCATCTATCAACGGAATATTTTGAAGATGACGTTTCAGTCTCCATCTATCAAAACGATAATGGCGAAACACTACTAGTTACCGTACGCCCCAACGCTAGTATCGCCGATTTTATAGAAAATGCAGACTTCGCCTTTAGTTTACGGAACGTAGAGGGCTATGACCTAGTTATTAACACAGACAGCACCGTTATAGCTTTTGAACGTGGCGACTCCGTCTATGAATTTGATATGCAGGAGATTGAATTGGAGTTTCTGCTCGATACCATTCGGCTATTTTTGCTAAATTAAAGGATAGAGGTAAACAGCATTGATAACATTGGCAATGGATACATCGGGCAGCACGGCGAGCGTTGCCCTATTCGAAGAAATTATGGAGGAGGGCAAACGGGAGATTTTGATAATATCGGAATCTTTTGTCGTTTTGAAAAATATAAAAAAATCTGCCACAATCGGCAAAGCGACTTCACAAACCCTAATGCCCATGATAGAGCATATTTTAAGCAATGCTAACTTGCCTTTGGAGAGCGTAGACTCCCTCGCCTGCACTTCTGGCCCTGGTTCCTTTACAGGCTTGCGAATAGGTGCGGCTACCGCTAAGGGCTTGGCTTTTGCCCTCGGCAAGCCATTGATACCCATACCTACATTGGACGTTTTGGCATATAATGCCCTAACTGCCGACATAGGGACAATAATAGTACCCTTGCTAGATGCCAGACGAGGGCAGGTATATGGTGCAGTATACCGATTAACATCGACCTTTACCATAGAGCGGCTAACCGATTATTTTGCAGAGGATATTGTGGATTTGGCTAAAAAGGCTGAAAGGGTGCGAGATGAAAGCAATTTTAGCGACGGGGGCATTATATTTTTGGGAAGCGGTGCAGAAAATTACAGGGATAGTATCTCGAGCATTAAGGGTGCGTGTTTTTTACCAAAACACTACAACGTACCGCACGCCGCCTGTATGGGCTATCTCATTCCCGATAGGATGGAGCGGGATTTTGACGAGTCTAATTTCAGCTTAACCTACCTAAGAAAATCACAAGCCGAACGAGAAAAAACTAAATGATAACGGAGATGACGGCTGAGCATATAGAGGCAATTAGCGGCATAGAAGCCGACACAACTTGGTCTAAATCGCAGCTTTTGCAAGATATGCAGAATAAACACGCAATTTACTATGTTGCATTACGAGACGGTATGGCGGTAGGATATATAGGGATATGGCATATACTGAACGAGGGGCAAATATTAAACATAGCGGTGGCGAAGGCGTATCGCCGCCAAAATATAGCTAGTGCATTACTGGCAACCGCCATTGAAACTGCAAAAAAATTTGAGATGTTGGGGCTTACTTTAGAGGTGCGAGAGAGTAATATAGCCGCAAAAAAGTTGTATGAAAAGCATGGTTTCGCAGAAGAGGGCAGACGTAAGAATTATTACGAAAAGCCTGCTGAGGATGCTTTGATTATGTGGTTGTATTTATAGCATCTTGTCTCGGGATGGTGCGAGCATGGTTCAATAAAAAGGGCAGACGTGAAAGTCTGCCCTTTTTATCGTGGCTTACGAATACGCCAAGATGGGTTCTGACATTACCCCTTGCTCGATTTCGTAGATTTTGTTGCAAATGTCTCTTGTAGCAACATCATGCGTTACTATGATGCAAATCTTATCCTTTGATATTTCCTTGATGGAGCTGTGTAACCTGTCTATTGAAGCGGTGTCCAAATTAGAGGTCGGCTCATCAAAGATAAGTATGGGCTTATCTGTATACAATGCTCGTGCTATTGCAATACGCTGTCCCTGCCCGCTAGAAAGGGCATTTTCGCCTTCGCCCACGATTGTGTTGTAGCCATCGGGCAGAGAGAGTATAAAGTCATCTACCCCTGCCAAGCTAGCCGCCTTTTGTACCCGTGTTTTATCGGGATTTTTGTCAGACATGGCTATATTATCGATTACGCTACCATAGAATAGATAGTCGGTGCTTGGCACATAGGCTATATATGGCAACAAATTTTCCGTCTGTAGGTCGTTTAGGGATACACTCCCCGAATCCGCCTTGTAAAGCCCCATTATAATCTTTGTAAGTGTGCTTTTGCCGCTACCGCTTTTACCGATTATCCCTACCACATCGCCAATTTTGCCGTCTAAGTTTGCATTTTTCAAAACGGATTCCCCATCGTAAGCAAAATTTACACCATTTACGAATACGGAACTAATATTTTTGATTTCCTCTTTTTTGACTTCGGAAACTTCCTCTGGGAAGTCGGTTATTTTACGTATACGATTGGCGGAGGCGCTTGCATCGGCTATTACATTCATATATACACCGATATACATAAACGGAACACTGACATTCCCCATGAGCATTACTATAGCAACAAGCGTACCCACTGTAAGTATTCCATCTCCTATAAAAATAGCACCCACGCCATATGTAATAAACATTAGGATACCTGCGAAAAAATGGCTTATATTCGAGTGCAACGCTCCAAGTTTCGTCATTTTTAGGGCAGCTTTTTCAGCATGTGAAAATCGTTTGTTGTAGTTTGCCATAACATATTCCAACATATCATATGCCCTAAACAAAAGCGTTTTTGTTACTCCTTCACTCAAACTTTTACGCACATCGTCCTCAGCGGCTTTTCTTTTCTCCATAATGCGGGTTAAGGCTGGTGTCATCGCCTTCATTACTAGAATAACGATTGGCGTAACGAAAGAGATGATTAGGCCCAACTGCCAATTTAGTAAAAATATAGCGATTATCGAGCCTAGCCCGAGTGCCACCGTTGTTAGCATCTCGTCCGCAATTTGAGGGACACACCTTGAAATGTTTAATGAATCATCTGAGAGCAATACCATGGTTTCGGCAGAATGTTTTTTCTGTGCTTCAGAGTAGGGAAGTCTATGAAAACTGCGCATTATATAGGCTCTTAAACCCCTGTTGATTTTTTGATTGGCTTTTTGAGCGAATACGCCTCTTAAAAAAATAGTAACACACATACCGAAAGTAGCTAAAATACCAAGCAGTATTGCAATAGAGAGCGGAAAATCAATGATTCCCGTTGCGATGTCCATTATAAACATAAGTATATACGCACTCGACAACCTTACACCCACATTTACTACAGATATGAATACCAACACCACCAGCACGGCTCTAGCAACCTTGCTCTGTACTAATATCCAACTAAAATTCCTTTGTTCTCTGTTGTTTTTCATTAGTTACCTCCAAATTTTATTAGTTTTCACACTGCTTAAACAACTAGCGGGTAACGCAATGCGTCTTGCTTGAAATACGTTACCCGCTCCCCCATACCGTGTAGAATTTACATTCATCGACCCCCCTTCAATTTTGTTTCTATACCCATGATAATACACACCAAAAAACAACACCATAGCGTTTGACGAAAAAAATATTTTCTTTTAACTCCTAGTAGTCTAACGAAAATTCCTCCACAAACCAGCACACAAAAATTGCAACCCAAAAATTTGACTATAAAAAATGAGTATGATACAATATTTTCACGAGGAGAGCTTGTTAAGGAGGCTCAAAAAAGAGGAGGAAAAAATTATGTTTAAGAGAAGTATGGTAATACTGCTGGCGTTGGTCTTTTACGCAATCCCCGTTGCGGCACTGGAAAGAGGAGTGTCCTTTGGGAGCTTTGAGGGGGAAATCACGGAGATAACGCCTGTTTACGGCACGGACGGCGAGCCAGTCTATGGAGAGTATTTTGTTACCATTGAGGGCGAAGGCACGGTTACTTTCCATGTAAACTACTACACCTTTGTGCTTGGCGAAGAGTTAAGTGTGGGCGACACAATCGTGGGCTTTTACGATGACAATCTACCCATGATTATGATTTACCCGCCACGGCATCGGGCAACCCTTATTGTAAATGGCGAATTTTATAATGTCGCTCTGGCTCGTTTTCAGCTTACAGATGGAAATCTCGTGAGTACAGACGGACTTTTGCAGCTTAATTTTACCGATGATTCGGAGATAATACTGCAAGATGGCCAAAATTTTAGAGATGCCATAGCGGGCTTAGAGGACAATCTTTTAACCGCTTTGGAAGGTCGTTTATTGGTTGTTACATATGGGCCTGCAACGATGGCTATACCCGCTATGACAATCCCAGGCGAGGACGGCTCTAATGTGAGTATTGTGGTCTTATTTGAACCTATAGCGACAGGCCCTGCAGAACTTGCGGGCATTTACGAGATGGACGAACCCGTATTGCCTACACTCCCAACGGAGTCTTTTGTCCCGCTTACAGGCACGGTTATAGATATAGACTCGAGCTTTGAAATAGTCCGAATCATTACCGTGGAGACGGATGGCGGAAGTATTGCCCATTTCCATACCAACGATTTTACGTATATTTTGGGCGATGAGATAAGCATCGGCGATGTGATTACAGGTTTTTATGATGGAAACGCCCTCATGATTATGATTTATCCGCCGCAGTACAGTATTCGCTTAATCGTAAACGGCGAATTTGAAAATGTCATGCTAAGTCGCTTTAATCTTGAAGCGGGAGTGCTCGTGAGCGAAAACGGGTTTTTGCAACTCAATTTTACCGATGACACCGAAATTTTATTGCAAGATGGGCAGGATTTTAGGGAGACCATAGCAGGTCTATATGATGACCTTTTAGACTCTTTGGACGGGCGTTTGTTGGCGGTTGTTTACGGGCCTGCTACAATGAGCATACCCGCCGTAACAATCCCAGGAGAAGACGGTTCAAATTTACGTATTATCGTTCTGTTCGATTCGCTGCCCGTAGAGCCAACAGAGCCAAATGTGCAGATTCCAGAAATAGAGGAAGAGCTGCCCATCGTGGTTTGGACTGTAAACGAGATAGTGGTAAACGGTCAAATTACCGATATTCACTGGATTGACAGGGACGACACTTTCTTTTTACCCCTGCGGAGGGTGCTAAATTATTTCGATTTTGATCTTGCTTGGGATGCTGAAACTAGCACGATTAGGATTACACAGGGGACAACCGAGGTTACAATAACCCCTGGCAGCAATGTGTACAGAGTGAACGATCTATACACAACATCACAATGGCCTGCCCCTGTAATCATAGACGGTGTAACCTATGTACCATTTAGATTTTTCGCCGAAATTTTAGGTCTTAACAACGCCTATCTATTCGAAGGTCAAATCGTCATCGACGACGGCGAACTAATGCAGTGATTCAACGTCGCGAATACCTCTATTGGCAATTTAAAGTGTCCGTCCGCGGACGAGTGCTTAAAATTTGATTAGCGGTATCTGCGATGTTAAAAAAGGAGGTTTACTTTTTATGAAATTATTTTTGCGAGTTGGGTTTGTTTTGGCACTCCTCTTGGTTGTCTTTTTCAGGTTGGAAATGTCCGCAAATTTGCCTATTACGGTAACTGTCGATAATCAACTCGTTGATTTTGCGGACGTGCAGCCGATGATTGTGCAGGACAGAATACTTGTGCCTGTGCGGGGAGTTTTTGAGTATATGAATTTTGATATTGAGTGGGACGAAAACACCAATACTGCCACCCTATCTCGCACAAATATCTCGATAACTGTTCGTACTGGCGAGAATTTTATCACGGTGAATGGGCAAATGCTATTTCCCGAAGTTCCCCCGCAAATTGTAGATGGGCGTTTTATGTTGCCCTTGCGAGCGATTACGGAGACAACAGGGGCGGATGTTGATTGGGTGGAAGAGACTAGAATGGTTGTTATAGTTTCGGAAATTCCCACGGTGGCAGTTGTGCCAACCCCAATTCCTACACCAGCACCAACGCCAGTGCCCACGCCAACCCCAACCCCAACCCCGATTCCTACACCAGCTCCAACCCCAAGTCCGACTCCAGTACCAACTCCGAGTCCGACTCCAACACCTACACCAAGTCCAACGCCGACCCCAACACCAACACCCACCCCAACACCCGCTACAACGCCACGCCCTTCGCCAACTCCAACGCCAGTCGATGTTTTCGCTTTTGAGTGGGAATTGTTTACGTTAATGAACGAGGAGCGTGAAAGTCAGGGTTTGCAACCAGTTATTTGGGATCCGTTACTCTCCCGAATAGCGAGCGAACGTAGTGAAGATATGGCGATACACGACATCTTTGGTGCTTTAGATTCTAGTGGAGTAAGCACTTGGCAACGGATGCAGCTAACCAACCACATGACTGGCTGGCAGGAAACCTTAGCACACACCGTATCCACCCCAGAGGCCACACTTAGACAGATGATGACGGGTTTATCTTTTAGAAACGCTATCCACTTCCCCAATTTTACCCATGTGGGCGTTGGGTTTAGTAGGGTAGATGGGCGTATCCGCACAACAATGATATTCGCCATAGACACAGAAACAGAATAAAATGCCACACAGTCGTTTAAGAATCTGTGTTTAACACCGTTAGCCGATTTTTGAATTTTGTAGGGGCGGGTAGCCAGTAGCTTGCGGGCGGATAGTATCCGCCCCTACGAAAAATCAGCGAAACAACCAGGGGAATTTGGGGCAGAACCCCAAGGTTTTAAGGGAGTCAGAATATGAACAAGAGCATAAATCGCATTAAATATCTTACGAAATTGTTGAATGAGGCCAGTAGAGTCTACTATCAGGAAAATCGTGAAATTATGTCGGATTTTGAATATGATAGGCTCTACCATGAACTAGAGGAGCTGGAGGATAAACTGGGTATACATCTATCATCCAGCCCCACCATAAAAGTAGGTTTTGCCGCCGTCGATAGCCTTGCCAAGGGCAATCACGATAGGCCGCTGTTGTCGTTGGATAAAACGAAGGAAGTAGCTGATTTAGTTACCTTTTTATCCGATGAACATAACGGGCTACTTTCCTGGAAATTGGACGGATTGACGGTTGTTTTGGATTATAGAAACGGCGTATTGACACGGGCACTTACTCGAGGTAATGGCACGGTTGGCGAGGATATTACCCACAATGCTCTTGCAATCAAAAATATCCCCGTATCCATTCCGTATAGAGAACGCCTTTTAATTCGTGGCGAAGCCGTTATAAGCTATGAGGATTTTGATAAGATAATCGAAACCGAGCCAGGTTATAAAACACCTAGAAATCTCTGTAGCGGCACGATGCGGCAGCTCGATAGCTCGATAGTCGCCAAAAGATATGTGAATTTTTACGCCTTTGGAGCGAATGTTGATATGCCGCTAAAATCGGAACAGCTATTGCTTTTGAATAATTTGGGCTTTGATGTTGCCGAATACCGAGAGGTACGCCAGCACGAACTAGAGGCTGCGGTGCTAGAATTTAAGGGAAAACTGCCGAAATTTCACGTTCCTACAGATGGGCTTGTTCTTACCTACGACGATATTTTGTATAGCGAGTCCTTGGGGGCAACCTCAAAATTTCCAAAAGATTCCCTCGCTTTTAAATGGCAGGACGAGGTTGCCGAAACCGTTTTGACTCATATCGAATGGAATACCTCCCGTACGGGGCTTATTAATCCGATAGCCGTCTTTAATCCAGTGGAGCTGGACGGGACAACGGTAAGTAAGGCGAGTGTGCATAATATCAGCATAATTAAGCAATTCGCACTTGGGGAGGGCGACACGATAGCGGTATACAAGGCGAATATGATAATACCGCAGATTGCAGAAAATTTGACTAAGTCGGATAATATTGTAATACCCGAATTTTGCCCCGTTTGCAAGGGAAAAGCCGATATTATAAAGCAGGTTGAAGGCGAAGCACTCTATTGTGCGAATTTGGGTTGCCACGCTAGAAAATTGGGAGCACTCGTTCATTTTTGCAGCCGAGATGCGTTAAACATCGAGGGTTTATCCGAGCAGACATTGGAAAAATGGATAAATTGCGGATTTATAAAGGATTACGAAGATATTTTCACGATAGAGAGCCACAAGGACAGCATAACGACAATGGAGGGCTTTGGCGAAAAATCATTCGGCAATCTGCTGACCTCGATTGAGAGGGCGAAGGACGTGGAGGCTGCTAATTTTATCTATGCTTTGGGGATAAAGAATGTTGGGTTGAGCAATGCAAAACTATTGTGCAGACATTTTGGGGAGATGGAGAGTCTACTGGAGCGGGCTAAACAGCCCTTGTTCGAAGAGGAATTGCTGGATATAAAGGGCTTTGGTAAAGTTACTGCGAAAAATTTGGTCCAACATCTTGTTGAGAATGAAACTACGATACGGAGCTTACTGGGCATACTACGCATCCAAGCACCTCAAATTCAGAGGGGCAAGTTAGACGGGCTGACTTTTGTAATTACTGGAGATTTGGCACAATTTTCAAGCAGAAAGGCACTGCAGGCTTTCATAGAGACACAGGGAGGGAGATGCAGCACTAGTGTTTCCTCCAACACATCGTATCTTATTAACAACAACACGACCTCCACTTCCGCCAAAAACAAGCGGGCAAAAGCACTAAACATCCCCATAATTGACGAGATGGAATTTTTGAAGGAGTTTGGGTAAAGAAAAACCGTCTTGCCGCAAGGGGCGGTATCCCTTGACCCGATCGTTTGTTTTGTGATGCGATGCGAAAAACAGCCATAGTTATGGCTGTTTTTGCATTAGCGTAGGGGCGGATAGAATCCGCCCGCAAGCCATAACGGGCGGATTCTATCCG
>JGI24700J35501_10930332_pt1 | contig 13094 bp, 10 predicted proteins | sample TergutTh196P1_FD_35501 | JGI IMG/M metagenome (IMG submission 35501) | reverse complement strand
CCTCGTGCGACCTTGCCGCCTCGATAATCTGCGCCGCACGCGCCGGGTCGGCGGCCTCGCCAATCAGCTTGGTTACAGTGTCCTTGGCCACGGAAAACCCCGTGTACAAAATAATCAGCGAAATGCCCGCGCCGACATAGCCGTCGATAATAATCCCGGTCAAGTGGGTGCCCAACATTATATGCCTGCGTAGAGTGGAGGGGATGGCTTTACCTGACCGTGGCGCGCAGCATTGCAGCGAAGAGTTCCGGAGAACGCTTGTCATGCTCTGCCCTGCGACGCGGCAGAGCATGAGCCGCAAAAGGGAACTGCTGGGACAACGCCTGCGCGGAGAGTTTCTTCGCGACGTTGAAAGCGGGCGCGGCAAAAGCCGTATAAAAACGACGGTGTTTGAATACATAGAAGTATATTGCAACAGGCGCCGCAGGCATTCGGCGCTCGGGTATGCTATACCGGCAACATTGGCAGACAACATTGCGACTTAACTTGCTGTCCGAAAAATCGGAAGAAGCCCATTTTTGGGGTTTCGTATCCGGTGCACACAGGAGATAAATGCCGCAAAGCATGGGAAGCAAAAAAAATGCTAATTTTTACCGGGAAATCTCTTGACAACTGCTTAAAATGCCATTATACTTAATGGTATATGGTTGGGGAAGCTTTCAACCATATATACAGCAATTCTACATTTACTTTTTCCAACTCAAAATTTTTCTTGAATTTCTTACGCAGAGACGAAAAAAACGCAAAGAGTGGGCGTACTTAGCAAATTCTTCGCATCTCCACCGTTGAAAAATAGGGTAATAAGTCAATTGTTTGCCAAGATGCAATGGCATTTGCCAGCGTTAAGGTATACTCTTACGCTAAAGATATACTTTTGTGGCTTTGTTTGGTGAATTTTGCTTGCAAACTGTGTCAAAAAATGATTTTTGATTGAAAAAACAAGGAAAATCAATGATTTGTTCGATTTTTTGCATTGTAATTTTTGCTTCTTGTTAAGAAGCAGTTAAAATTAGGCTCCTTGTTAAGGGGCATATATTTAAGGAGAGATAATATGGCAAAGGCGTATGAATTTGAGTTGGGAAGAGCCGCGTATGTGGTGGTGGTTGAAATGTGCCGGGTCAAGAAAGGCGAAACAGTGCTTATCACTATTGACTCTGCAATGGATTTCAAAATTGCGGAAGAGATCGCAAAAGTTGCACAAGCTGTTGGCGGAAAAGTCATGGTTGCATGGCATACAACTCCAAGCGGTTACGGAGCCGTGGCGGAAAGTTATTTGCCCAAGACTTTGAATGCCTGCATACCTGAAAGCGATGTATGGATCGAGCTTAATGACCAATGGCTACTTTATAACTCGGCATGGGATAAAGCCATGAGTAATGGCAAAACAAGGTATCTTTTCCTTGGGGGCATGGCCGTCGAAAGAATAGTCAGGTGCATAGCCAGACTAGACATAGACCTCCAGGATAAATTCCAGGACAAGGTTGTAGAACTTACAAAAAAAGCAAAAAAAATGAGAATTACAACCACTGCGGGAACAGATGTCAGCTTCGACAATGCGGACAGACCGGTAACTAACGAGTTGCGAGCAGATACACCCGGAGCGCATTTCCTTGTGGGGCAAATTGGCTGGGCTCCGCTTGAAAAAAGCATTAACGGAAAAATAGTATTCGATGGCTCCTTCTCTGGCGGTGGAAAGGCCGATCTTGGTATTTTGGCACACCCTGTCGAACTTATCGTTAAGGAAGGTATTGTTGTCGAAATAAATGGCAAAGGAGAAGCGACAGCGATCAAAAATTGGCTTGAAGGTTTAAATGATCCGGGGATGTACAAGCTTGCGCACGTTTGTTACGGCTTCAATCCCGGAGCAGTGCTTACAGGTCTTTGCACTGAAGACGAGCGTGTTTGGGGCTCTACGGAATGGGGACTAGGTCATCAAGGGCCTATGTTTAAGGGCGCTTTAAAAGAACCGGCTTGTTCCCACGCCGATGGCATCTGTTTAAATTCGACTGTATGGGCAGACGATAAGATGATTACAGAAAACGGCAAGGTCGTACATCCCGAACTTATCGAAATGGCGAAAGCGATGGGTAAGGGCTAAACTCTTTTCCAGAATATTTGGATTTGGAGTTATCAAACACAACGCTGAAAAAAATCAACAATAGGGCAGTAAACCCTATTGTTGATTAGGAGGATTAATAATGTCAACAGAAAATATTGCTTCGAGCCGTGAACAACGTGCAGAACAAAACGACTTTGCAACCGTGAGAATCCCGCCTAACAAGCGGCGCTCGTCCTTTGTTGTTTCTACTATTTTGATTGGCTTTTGTATCGCCATGTCTGGTTTATTTGCTGGAGCTGAATTATCGAGAGGCCTTTCCCCCATGACCGCTATTGGAGCGTCTTTATTGGGCAATCTTATTTTGGTTATTTACGCTGGTCTATGTGGCGTAATCGGAACGCGGGAAGGCGTGTCAACAGCTATGCTTTTACGTCATCCATTTGGCCGAAATGGCTCCAGATTCATATCGGCTATTTTTGCGTTTACCCTCGTAGGCTGGTATTCATGGCAGAGCGGTTTTTTTGGAAATACCATTAATGCCATGTTTCCCGGCGGCGGAGTTATTACTAACCCGCAAGTTGCTGCTGTATGGGGCGGCCTTGCTATGATGATTTCTGCTTATCATGGTATTAAGGGCTTGACGGTTTTAAATATCATTGCTGTTCCCTTGCTACTTATTGCTTCAATTGTAGGTACGATTTTAGCAGTTAACTTAGCGGGGGGCTGGCAAGGCATGATGGAACTTCCCGTCGAAGGCCCAATCGATTTTCAAACTGCTGTCGTAATGGTAGTTGGAGCTTTTGCGGTAGGCGGCGTAATTCAATCAGATATAACCCGCTATTCCAAAACTCCATTTGTATCCATGGTTGCAACAGTTATAGCTTTCATTGGCGCACATTCATTTGTACTTGTAGCGGGTTATTTAATGGGGATGGCAAGCGGTACTACTAATGTAGCTATGGCTATGTTGCAAGTAATTGGCGTATGGTCTCTGCTAGTTTTAATTACAGCTCAATGGACTACCAACGACAATAATCTTTATTCATCCAGCTTGGCTTTGTCTAACATTTTTAAAGTACCCAAAAAGAGAATTGTTTTAGTTTTGGGTACAGTGGCTTCCATTAGCGCGGCTTTTGGCTTGGCAGATATGTTTGTAGGATGGCTTGTGTTTCTTGGCGTTTCAATTCCCCCTGTAGCTGGCATACTTATTGCAGATTATTATTTTATCAGCAAGAGAAAGTATAACTTTGCAGAAGGCACACGTTACGGAAGTGTAAGTATAACCGCATTTTCAAGTTGGCTTATAGCATCTATAGCTGGTTTCAATATCGCATGGGGAATCCAAAGCATTAACGCTGTCGTTATATCTTTTGCCGCTTACCTTGTCATCGATAATCTTTTCAGAAAAATGGGCTGGAAAAGATTTATTGGCAAAGAGCACGTGGAATTGGAAGACGGGAATACGAAGGTTGTTGAGTAGGCGGGACAATGCAGGTTGCCCTAACACAATGGGTAATCTGCATTGTGTAGCCATGCCTGTATAAAAAAAGGAGAAGTTTTAATGCCATTGAAGATTGCTGTTTGTGTAAAATCCGTACCTGACCCGGAACACTATGAAAAAATATCGATTGATCCTGTTACAAAATCGCTTGTCAGAGCGGATATACCATCAGTTATAAATAACGCTGATAAACATTCTCTGGAGCTTGCTTTCTCTATAAAAGAAACGACAGGGGGAGAAATAACCGCTTTCACAATGGGGCCATCCGATGCCAAGGAGCAGCTTTATGAAGCTTTAGCAATGGGGGCTGATAAAGCTGTATTATTGAGTGATGTGAAATTTTCCAAAGCCGACACCCTTGCGACATCCTATACATTAAGCGTATTGTTGAAAAGCCTTGATAATTTTGATCTTGTTTTAGCCGGCAATGAAAGTGATGACGGAGGAACCTCCCATGTGCCGTCCCAGTTGGGCGAATGGCTTGGCTTTCCGCATATCATGGACGTTGTTGCTCTGAATATTGAAGGTGAAAAACACCTTATCGCTCACAAAGAAGTTGAAGGCGGGACTTCTATTTACAGCTTGCTACTGCCTTGCTTGGTTGCGGTAAAAAAGAAAATAAACACCGTGCGTTATACGACTGTAGGCGGTTTGTTCGAAGCTAAATCAAAACCCTTGATTGTGTTAAACGGAGATATGCTTAACTTCAATGAAGAATGTATCGGCTTGAAAGGCTCTCCGACACAACCTGGCGAATTTAAAGCCATTGATCGTAGCAGAAAAGCAGAAGCCATTGAAGGCAGTGATGACACGATAGCTTCTGTTATATTAAGCAAGATTAAAAACGCTCTAACATGAAAACAGAGAGAGGAAATGATTATGAAGCCTGAAAACCATAAAAACATCTGGTTGTTTGCCGAACACAAACACGAAAAGCTAATGCCTGTATTTCAGGAATTATTGACAAAGGCGAAATGTTTGGCAAACGAGATTGAAAACTGCAAACTATGCGCTTTAATTATCGGAAGTTCTCTTGAGAATGTGGTGAAAGAAGCTGAAGAGAGCGGCGCAGATATTGTATATTATGTCGATGATGAAAAGCTCTTAAACTATAATTGCGAAAGTTACACCACTGTACTTGAAGGCATCATAAATGAATATAAGCCCTTGGCATTTCTGTTTGGAGCGACATCAATGGGAGCCGAGCTTGCGCCGTCTTTGTCTGCAAGAGTCAAAACCGGGCTTGCCGCCCACTGCGTGGATATAACAACAGACAAACACGGCACTTTAACCTTTATTGTTCCTGCATTTGGCGGAAAAATAGAATGCGAAATTTTAATACCCAATCACAGGCCACAAATGGCAACGGTACGTCCTGGCATTTTTGAAGCGAACAAGTTGTCCAAGGCAAATAACGTACAAACGTTCAGGCTTGAATGCCCGGTGCTGCCAGAACCACGCATATCTTTCGTATCTTTTATCCCTTCAAAAGACTATACCGTACAAAAGCTGGAAGAATCGGCTTTGGTGATCGGTTGCGGCCGCGGGGTTGGTACAGATAATGATTTTGAAAATCTCAAAAAGCTGGCGAAAAAACTTAATGCCGCAATCGCGTTTACAAGGCCTGCCGTTGATATGGGCTGGGCAAGCGATGAAAGAGAAATGGTTGGCTCAAGCGGAAAGTCTATAAGTCCAACTGTATATTTAGGCTTTGGCATTTCCGGCGCAACACATCATTTATCTGGTATTAATAAAAGCCGCATAATTATTAGTGTGAACAAGAACAAAAAAGCAAAAATGTTCGATGCCTCAGATTATAAAGTCGTTGCCGAATCTAGAGCCGTTATAAACGCGCTACTTAAAGCCCTTTGATTATAGGAGGAAAATATGTGGTATATGACCCTTGAAAGAAAACTGTTGCGAAAAATAGTTAAGGAGTTCGCCGAAAAAGAGATCAGGCCGTTTATCCCGGACTTGGAAAACGATATATATCCTGTAGAAATCATAAAAAAACTGGGGAAGATAGGGGTTCTCGGCCTATGCCATGACAAAAAATTCGGAGGGCATGGCGTTGATTATATAAACTGGTATATTGCCCTTGAGGAAATATCTAAAGTAAGCAGTACGGTTGCTCTTCTTGCCACCCAAACAACACATCTTTGCGCACATTTATCTGGCGATCTCTTTACACCGGCACAGGTAGAAAAATATATTAAACCGGCTGTAAGGGGAGATATTATATTAGGCCAATTTGTAACAGAACATAACGGTTTTGTTTCTGTCTCTGATTTTGAGACTACAGCGGTACGCGATGGGAATGACTGGATCATAAACGGTGGCAAAGTCCTTTCCACTAATGCCGATGTATGCGATTATGCAATGGTTGTTTGCAAAACCAGCGATAATTCAGATGCCGCTTCAATGTACGGAGCTTCTATGTTCATGGTATCAAAAGATAACCCTGGGTTCACTGTTGGCCATATCGAAAATAAATTTGGAATGCGCGGCAGTTCCACCGGCCAGACTTACTTCAATAATTGCCGTGTTTCTAACGATGATTTAATTGGCAAAGTTGATGAGTGCCTAATTTTACTTGGAAACCGCCTTAACGATGGATTAGGTTTGTATGCAGCCTTAGCACTTGGTTCAGCCGAAGCTGTATATGAAAAAACGAGAACATTCTTGTCTGAAAGAATGAGGGCCGGCAAATCTCTATGGGACACACATCAGGTAATAAGAAACCAAATGGCGGAAATGTGGATTCAGATTGAAAACTTGCGTTGTGCGTTATATGGCTATGCTGAAATGCAGAACCAAAATATGAACGTCAGCGGATTAGGCATCGCTTTAAAAGTTGAAGGCGTTAGAATTGCCAAATCAGTTTGCGACACATGCATGACCTTGCATGGCGGGCTTGGCACAGTTAAAGAAGTCGACATTGAAAGATACTATCGAGATGTCAAGATGTTTGACATCACTTGCGGAAGTAATTTTACATTGATAGACACTTTAGCTTCATCTTTATGATACGGGAAAATGCAATACACCCCACCCGCTAAGGCCGCAGACGGTGGGCTGTTTCGACAAGACACTTCAAGTTGTCGCCGGGGATAGATGCCGGCAAGGCGCATTCCGGGGAGATAAGACGGATGCCGCTTTTGATATTCGATTCCACTTCTTCGCGGATCATCGCGGGGTTGCCCTGGCCAAGCGTAACGGGATTGTTAATACAGCCGGTAAAAGTAATTTTGGAACCAGCCTGTTTAACGGCGGCGGCAATGTCGTTTCTGGAATCCATGTGGAAAAGTTTGAAACCAGTCCTTGTAATACAGGAAAGACGATCCATAACATTGCCGCAAATGTGCAAAATAAGCGGGCCGCCGCCCTGCAAAGCAGCCGCAGCTTTTATGTGAACAGGCAAAAGAAAATCCTCGTAAATTTTCGCGCTAACAAGATCGGACGTTACATGATCCGCCCAAGTAATCATGTCTGCGCCGGCATCGAACTGGGCTTTTGCGAACTTTGTAGGAATAACCGAAAGCTCGTTGATCAGACGCTTTGTTTTTTCAGGCTCAAGAATTGTGTCCAATACAAGATTTTCCACACCGTAAAGGTTGTAGGCCAAAGTCCACGGGCCTACAACCTTTCCAATAACAGGAACCCTGCCGCCGTATCTCTTTTTCAAAATTTCGCAGGCCTTTAGCAAACGCTGAAATTCTGTGCGGTGCAAAAAAGAATGCGGCAACTCAAAATCATCAATGCGCTTGATAGGCTTTTTGACAACCACAGGAGTATTGTCAACATCGTTCCAGTTCACCTTAGCGCCCAAAGCCGCAGCTTCCAAGTGAACGGAAAAATACGGAGTTACAGAATCAAAACCGTAATAGTCATGCCCCACTGCCGCAAGGTCTGCCATTTCCATAGCGTTGGTGTGCGCCGAGGGAAAAAACGCCCGCGACCTTTCCATAGCATCGGAAGTGGCAATAGATGTCGGGTTTATCACCGGGTAAACATCGAAACCGTTACCCGCAATAGCCGCCGCAACCCTTTCGGCAGGGGTCATCTTCATTTTGTCCCCGTCCCCGTCATGTTACAGCACTGCCGCTCAGGACAAAATACGGCCGAACAACGCGCCAGACGGATAAACGCCCTTTTTCCCCAAATATTCCTCCATCCTGATCGTCTCGTTCCACTTCGCACCACGCTCGCTACGCGCAATAGAGCCAACTTTAAGCTGCCCTGCGTTAGTCGCAATTGCAATGTGAACGATGACCGCATCCTCGGTTTCGCCGGAGCGCGCGGAAATAACCGGCAGGTAGCCGGCATTTTTTGTAAACTCGGCAGCGTCTAAAGTTTCCGTTATGCTACCGATCTGGTTTGTTTTTATTAACACGGAATTATACACACCGCGCGTAACGCCCTCGCGAATGCGCTCAATGTTAGTTGTAAAAAGATCGTCGCCTATAAGCTGCACTTTTTTGCCTAGTTTTTTTGTAAGGAGAGCGGAACCTTCCCAGTCATGTTCGGAACAGCCGTCTTCTATAGAGATAATAGGATATTTTTCTACCCACTCGCAAAGCAAGTCTGTAAAACCGCCGGCGGAGAATTCCCTGTTTTCCAACTTGAAGGTGTAGATGCGATTGTCGCTATTGTAAAATTCGCTGGAGGCAATGTCAAGCGCAATGGCAATGTCTTTTTTAGGTTCGTAACCTGCGGTTTTTATCCCTTCGGTTATAAGGCTTAACCCTTCCTCGTTGCTCTTAAAATCCGTCGGCCAAAACCCGCCCTCATCCGCCACGGACAGGGGCTTGCCGGCTTTGGCAAAAACTTTTTTCATGGCGTGATACACATTCGCCACCATTTCCAGCCCTTGCGAAAATGTCGCCGCGCTCATGGGAATTACAAGATAGTCCTGAACATCCACGGAATTTAATGCGTGTGCGCCGCCGCCTATAATCTGAATCATGGGAACGGGAAGGGTCTTGGCGTTGACGCCCCCCAGGTGGGCAAACAGGGGAAGCCCCCGGGCTTTTGCCCCGGCATAAGCTATGGCAATGGAGCAACCCAGTATGGCGTTTGCACCTAACCTGCTTTTGTCCGGCGTACCGTCCAGGGCGATCATCGCGGCATCCAGCCCGGCTTGATCGGTTGGGTCTTTTCCCAAAAGCGCGGGTTTGATTGTTTTTTCAATGTTGGCAAGCGCTTTTTTCACCCCCTTGCCGTTAAAGTACGCAGGATCGCCATCCCGCAACTCCAACGCCTCGTAAGCCCCCGTGGAAGCGCCAGAGGGAACCATTCCCCGGCCGCGAATTCCGTTTTCAAGAATCACGTCAACTTCTACCGTGGGGTTTGCCCGCGAGTCGAAAACTTGCCGGGGTATCACATCTTTTATCGCAAATTGCATCAATTTTTCTCCTTTTGCGAGAGATCGGAAAGAAACAGCGGCAGCATTTCTTTGTAACTGTCAATCCCCTGCCGGGGAATCCTGTAGGCCATAGCCCGTACAAGCTCTTTGTCTGTTTCAAGCGTCAGGTATTCTACCGGCGACTTGCCGTCCACACGGGCTAGCATTAACAGCGACAAAAGACGGACAAAACTTTTTTCCAGTTCCTTGGCCGGCAGGCACTTTATGGTAGAAAAATAAATGTCAAGCGCATAGTTTAGCATGGAAATATATGCCCCGGCCCACTGCTTGTTTTTTACCGCTTTTAAGATCAAGTGGTTGGAAACAAAGGCAATGTCGAAAGACGGATGCCCGTAATGCGCAACCTCGTAGTCCAAAATGCTGGGATTGCGCCCCACAACCATAATGTTCTTGGGGCTGAAATCCCCGTGGACAAGCGTAACGGCGCTGCCCATAAGCTCGTCGATAACGGGTTTTGCAAAGTCTTTAAGCTCCGTATGCTTTCCCACGGTAAACTCGATGTAAGGTGAAATGCGAAGCTCGTAGAATATGTTTTTGTCGGCAAAACGCGCCGCCGTTTCCTTGTCGCCGGCGCAGCCGTTGTGAACCAGCGCGAGCGTACGAATCGTTTTTTCCGCAACGGAAAAATCCACAAGCCCGCTTAAAAGGTCTGCCTTCCACATGGAGCAATTTTCCGGAACCGCTTCCCGGCCGTAAATGTAATTTTCCTCGTCGTAGAAGTACACCTCCGGCGCGCAGTCTGGCGCAAGACGGTGGTACACGGCGTTGCTGTAATACTCGATCCCCATGCGGTTTGGGTCGCACAGCCATTCCTCCGCGACTTTTAGCTTGGAAAGCCCCTGCTTTATGATCAGCGGTTTTTCCCCGGCATACACAAAGGCGACAGTGCATGAAACGCCGCCTTCGCAGTATTTTAGAGTGTAGCCATCCGCCTTTTTTATAACGCCCCTCTGCAAGAGATAGGCTTCCAGATTTTCCTTGATCGCAATATCGATCATTTTACCCCCTTTGTCAGCTTACAAAAAGCGACAAAACTAAAATAGCCGCAAATGCAATTGCGCCCATTACGAAAGTTGTCGCTGTAACAGCAACATACCCTTTCTTTATATCATATCCGGCAAGATTTGTAACTACCCAAAAGTAAGAACCTTGGGGGAAAACGCCTGTAAAAGAACCGCCGGCAATGGCTATGACGGCAAGTTCGGGGCTTATGCCCAGAGACGGCAGAAGCGGGAGTATGATTGCCGCAGTGGTAGTTAGAGCGACAGTGGCCGATCCTTGCGCGATTAAAACAATGGAAGAAATCGCAAAGGGCAAAACCACGGACGGCAGGTTCAGCAAAAGAAAGCCTTCTGCCATTACGTTTCCCACGCCCGTAATTTGAAGCACCCTGCCGAAGGAGCCTGCGATGCCTGTTATCAGTATAATTTCCGCGCTGCCTTTCATCGCTTTTGACACCCAGCTTTCGCTTACTTCCTTGCTCATTTTTGCCGGAAGCAGGAAGGCGGAAAAAACGCCGATCAGCAAAGCGATGTAAGGCGTGCCAACAAAATCGATCGCGCCAAACCAAAGCGCTTCTCTTTGCCCGGCGGTTGCATAAAGCATCGCGAAAGATCGTATCATTATAAGAACGATAGGCAGGACGATGGGAAAGTACGACATGGCCGTCGATGGCGCTTTGGCCGCTCTTTCGTTAAATTTCTGTACATCCGCTTCGGAGACTTCGTCGGTTTCGGCAATTTCCGGGTATCGTCTTCGCAGAAAGTTGGAGTTGCACCAAAAGTAAATGCCGATCAGCACTGGTATCGAAATGATTAGCCCGTAAAGCATGACGATGCCGACATCCGCGCCCAGAATGCCGGCGGCGGCGATAGGCCCCGGGGTGGGGGGCATTAGCGAGTGCGTTAGCAGAAGGCCTGCCATAAGAGCGGACACCAAACACATATAGGGAATCTTCCCCGCCTTGGACAATGTTTTGATAACCGGGTTTAGGATAACAAAGCCGGCATCGCAAAAAACCGGTATCGAGACGACACTCCCCGTGGCCGCTGTGGCAAGGGTTGCCCGTTTTGCGCCGACAAGTTTTAGAATCGACGCGCCGATTTTTTGCGCCGCGCCGGTTTCCTCCAAGATTTGCCCAATGATAACGCCGCAGACTATAACAATCCCAATGTGTTGCATAATTGCGCCGAAACCTGCGGCCACATTCATTGCCAAGTAGCCCAAGGGCAGCCCCGATGCTACTCCCAACACAAGGGAAACCGTCAATAGAGAGAGAAATGCGTGCAACTTTACCTTCGATATTAATACCAAAAGCAGAACCACGCTGGAAACGAGTAAAAATACTTGAAACATACTTCCTCCTTGAACCAAGATAATTCATTATAGGCAGGCGGTTCCCCCTGCGTCAACAAAAAAAACATGGAGAATACACACAAAATATCTTGAAAAAATCGAAAATCTGTGCATAATGTACATATGGTGTTCAGCCGGGTGCACTTTTAAAGGGGGATATGTGAATTATGCTGTTGAACTTTGAGTTTTTGGATTATATCATCGTCAAACATACGAGCGGAGATTTGATCATCCATATTACAAACGAGGAAGCCCAAATTCTCGCTTCTACTGACATAAAACGGCGCGGCACGAAGAGCAGCACCGCGCAGTACATACTCCAAGTTATGCAGCCGGCTACCATTGGGAGCCTTGCGCAGGAAGCGGGCTTTAGGGTGGCTTACGGCGCGCCGCTTTATTCTAACAAGGAATTGTGCGGCAGTGTAATCGTTCACGGGGCAAAGGATGCGGCTTTCCGGCAGGGGGAGCTGATTCGCGTGTCGATTGAATCCGCCTTGGACTATGCGCTTTATTCACAAAACAGGGAACAGCCGGCAGACCCTATCGCTTCCATTGCCAGGCTTCTTTTGCAAGACAAGCCCGACACTGGAAAACTGCTTTCCATGATGAACAGCCAAGAGCTTGATCCTTCCCTGTTGCGAACAGTAATTTGCATCTCGCTGAAGTTTCACCAGACGAGCTATTTTAACATCAATTTGAATTTGGGCTACCAGTCGAGCATAGAGCGGCTTCGTGCGGAGGCCGTTACGCGATTAAAAACAGGCCGCTATTTAAATTCGCAGGACATGGTGTACTTGTACAACGAAAACACAATCGCCATTATCAAATCTTTTATTCCCGCATCGGATCATACCCGCGTGTACCCGGCGCTGGATAACATTTGCCAAGATTTAGAAAAAACATTGAACGAGTTCAGCGCGTTTTCTTTCGGCATCGCTTACGGTAATTTATCCTACGGGATCGCCGAACTGAACAAAAGCCTGAACGAGGCACTGGGGATAATAAGCATTGGGCAACGCGCAAGGCCGAATGAGCGACGCTTTGTTTTGGAACACATACTTTTTGACAATGTGTGCCATTATCTTTACCCGCAAATAATCAGCAAAATTATTGAGCCGGCAATAGCAAAGCTGGCCAAAAAAGACGGCAGCATTCCAGAGGAGCTTATCAGTTGCGCCGAAGACTTTGTGGATAACTGCATGAGTTTTTCCAAAACATCGAACAATCATTTAATTCACCGCAATACGATAAGCACAAGGCTTGAAAAGATAAAGTCGCTAACAGGGCTTGATCCGGCAAACAATTTCCGCGATGCCTTTATCGTAAAAATGCTTGCGACATATATCCGGCAACACGATCTTTGGAAGCCATGAAAACCGAAAGGCGGTTTTTAGGGGTTTTCGCAATCAAAAACAAATTTGATGCTTTCATTGATTTTTGCAATATAGCTTTTGGGTAGCATTGACACTTGCTCGGTAATTCGTGATTTGTCTAAGGTCATTATTTGCGAAAAATTGATTACCGATGCCTTGTCCAAACCGGAAACTGCTTTTTCCAATTCGATATTAGCAGGAAGCCGGGCAAGCTTCACATTGGAAGTGATGATCGCGCAGATAACTGTTTTTATGGCACTGCGGTTGAAAACGTCATTTTGTATAATAGAGTTGTTCGGAAACTTCAGTTTCAGAACAACTTCTGCTTAAAAAAGCACTTTTTTGGGGCTTTTGCCCCAAAAAATGCGAGACTTGTTCGAG
>JGI24700J35501_10930333_pt1 | contig 13098 bp, 8 predicted proteins | sample TergutTh196P1_FD_35501 | JGI IMG/M metagenome (IMG submission 35501) | reverse complement strand
GGGGGGGGGCAATAATCACGCTGTTGTCTAAATTTGCAGACAGACTTTGAGCATATAACACTGTTTTTTCCCCCTTCCTACAAAATTCGCCGCTGGCAATACAACCAGAAGCGGCATACATTGGTTTTGCCCGAGAATCCCTCGTTTGGGCTTTCCCCCAAGCATAACCCAATAACAGCATGGCATTTTTCACAAAAATTGTCATGCCTTTTTCTCAATTTAATGCCAAAATCAGCTTATGGCAACCTCCAAAAAACCAGATGAGGTTTTTGGAGGTTGCCTTATACTAAAACCTTAGCACGGCCGGTAAAAATTGTCAAGTGGTCTTGCGATTTTTTTGCATTTTTTTTATTTTTCGCAAAAATTTTCCGCTCGACGTTTAGGGAACCACTGATTAACTCGAAGCTTATCATCGTTTCCCTAATTCCCCTCAAAAAACCGCCCCATGCAAAATCAGGCAGACCGAAACCACCATAAAACCCTCGCAGGCTGCCACCGGCGGGGCAGAATCTCTATGAAATCGACGGAATATACTGAGGTGAATGGCCGGTGTACCCTAAGTTATAGAAGAAACCAACTCCCTCGCTGGGGTTCCGGGCAGTCTCATTTAGGTTGGGTTGCTCTGCGGCCAATTTGGGCAAGCCGCTACCTCAACGGATGACAGCCTTGTTGAAATTGTCGCCGCGCCATTTACCAGAACAGCCCGCGAAAAAATGCCCAGAGCGGCTATGCTTGGCAATGCCGCCGGCCTATCTTTGACGCTTATAGCGATGGCTCCAATGGCGCAAATGTGGGGGCTTCCGTACATAGGCATTGTCGGCCTTGGCATTGCCGTGCTTGGCTTTTTTGGAAAAAGAAAGTTCCCCTTTGGATTGCCGCCGCTGTTAAACAGGCTGGCTCCAAGATTACTTTTACCGGCTGTATTAACAATCCCGTTACTCTTGGCCAGGGCAACCCCGCAATGATCCGCGAAGAAGTGGAATCGAATATCAAAAGCGGCATCCGGCTTATCTCCCCGGAATGCGCCTTGCCGGCATCTATTCCCGGCGACAACTTGAAGTGTCTTGTCGAAACAGCCCACCGCCTGCGGCCTTAGCGGGTGGGGGCAAGATTGGCGAAAGGGCTTCCCCTTAATATCGGTATGTGATAAAATAGCAAAAGGACACGCCGGGGCATTGCCATAAAGCGTTTTCCTTAGACGAAAAAACTTGGAAGGGGATGCAATGTTAGAAGCAGTATTTGGAGCGTTGTTGGGCACACTGTTAGGAATGGGGCTTGGACTCGGGATGGTAGAGGTGCTTGCAGAGGCGATGGCAGGAGTGTTTGCAGAAATATTCGTAGAACTAATGGCAGAGATGCTTTATGGAATGTTAGAAATGCTAGAAGAGCTTTCTGAAATGCAAACACTGGAAGAGATGATGCTCGCACTGGAAGGAATGAAGGAAAATTTAATAGAAGCGCTAATAGAACTCGAAGAACTTGTGTTTGATTGATTCCAGCTTACGCCGGGCAAAAATCCCCGAAAACGGCTTTGAAATTCGCTTCGATTGTTTTTTCCAGTTCAAGCTCGCCTCCGCAACCGGCATCACCGCCGGCGGCTTCGCGACGCAAGGCGGCGATGTTTTGAATAACGCCCTGCAAATCTGCCCAAGTGGAAAAATCCCTGTTCCTTGGCGGCTGAAAAGGGGCGTCCGTTTCTGTCAGCAGACGCTGTGCCGGGAACAAGGCGGCGCACTGCATGGCCTTGCGGTGGTTTAGCGTTACAGGAGTTCCAAAAGAAAAATAAGCGTTTATCCCGCGCTTTAACAAGGCAGAGCCATCGCTAGCCGTGCCAGGCCATGAGTGAAAAACAACAGCTTTGCACTTTGCAAGCGATTTTGCCGCCGCAAAAATTTTGTGCATAGCCCTGCGCGTGTGAATTATTACCGGCAAGCCATAGCGCAAAGCCGCATCAATATGCGCGGCAAAAAGCTCGTCTTGAAGCGACTCCGTTGCCTTAAAATCCGCATCGAACAAGTCGAAGCCGGTTTCACCCACAGCCGCAAGCCTGCCGGCGGCAGCCAAGCTTTCCAAAACTTCGATTCCGTCCCTTGCAGCCAAAGGAGGCATTCGCAAAGGCATTTGCGGATGAATCGCAAAACAAGGGTAAATGCCGGCAGCGTTATCCGAAAAAGCCTGCCGCGCCAAACCTTCGTTATACGCAAATTCTTCCAGACTGCTCGCGCTAGCCGCACAAAGCACCGACAGTTGCCGCCTTTGCGCTTCGGCCTGCGCGAACAATTCTTTAAGAGCGAAAGGATGACAATGCGCGTCGCATAACATACCGGCACAGCCGCTCTAATTTTCCAGAATAGTGATTTCCACCCTTCGGTTCCTGCGCATCCCTTCTTCTGTAAAATTATCGGCGACAGGCCTTTGCGCACCGTAGCCGCGAATTACAACTCGCTCTTCGCTACGCACATTTCTGGATATTAAAAAGTCGGCAACAGTCCGCGCCCGTTCTACGGAAAGCTGCATTCTGGCCTCCGGCGTGCCAGCCAAAGCCGTATGCCCGGAAACTAATATGTCGCGATCGCTGTGCTGCAAAAGAATCGCAGATATAATATCGAGCTTTTCGTCTTCACCCGGAAGCATTATCGCGCTGTCCGGTTGGAAAATAATATCTTCCATAACGATAACAACACCTTCGTCAACAACCCTTATTTCGACATTCCCAATATTTTGACGCTCAAGCTCCGCCGCAATTTCTTCGGCAATTCTGTCCCGGTCCATTTCCTGTGCGTCGTATACTTCCCCGTGCGATTGCCCGCGAAACTCCACTGTCGCGCCATCCGAAAGCGCAAAAACCATGCGAAACTCCCCTTCGTAAGCTGCAGCCCGGCCTAAAGCATGATCCCAAAAAACAATTTGGTCGGCACCCCCTAGAATGCGCTGCGGCGAAACCCCGTCCCTGCCGCGCACGCCGGCCGGCCTATAATAAATGCGATAACTTACAGAAAATGCGGAATAGTCACGCCCCCTCCATTGCCGGGTTCCCAAGTATTCATAGTGCGCGGTAAACGGTATGCGAAACGGCTCTTCAAAACCAAAGCTGTCGCGGAAATCGTGCATCTCGTGGCCTTCCGCGCTCCATGTGTCGCCAACAGAAAGAGGCCTGTCGGGAAAGACCGGGACATTGCGAACTACCGGCATAAAATACTCAGGGGCGATTGACATAAATCCTAACCTGTCTCTGGTAAAAACAGTTTCATACTCCCTAGCCCACTCAAAACTTCGGCTTGCGACATCTATCGCAGTGGAACGCTCCGAAGTTTGGACAAGCGCCCTGTGCAAAGCCTCGCCGTTATTTTCATCGACAACTTCCACGGCAATGCGGTTTAGAATTTCTGCGGAGTGGCTTAAAATGCGGTTTATATAAACATTTTGAGTTACCACGGAAATTATCCTGTAACGAGAGCCGGCACGATGCCTGTATTCAAAAACATCGCCGTAAAGCGTGTTGGAACTTATGGCAAAGAGCAAAAAAAGAAAGACAAAACGCCAGTTGCCATCTTTTATTGTGTGCAAAATGTTTAATCGACCGCCTTTAGCTTGGCTATTTATTTTTTCCATAGAAAACCTCTCAATTTTATTATCGGCATTTTTGCATATCTGCCGCCGACTATCCGACTAAGGAAGCGCTGATTAGCGTCGAGTTAATCAGCGTTTCCCTAACATTCTCCTTCCGTTAAACATCATCTGAAAGACCGGGAATGTCCGACACACCCCTTGCGCGGAGCATAAGGCGTATCAAACTTAAGGTTTCGCCATAATCGCCGACCAAGGTTCTTTCCAGTATTTTTGCAATATTGTTGTCCGCCCCTTTGACATCGGCCAAGGGAGTAATCGCATCGATTGCCAGCCGTATACCTTTCGCATCCATTGTTTCAATAGCGGCGGCAAGCGCCAAAAGCTCTTCGTTAAGCCTGTCCGTGTTGGAATCTTCGTCCTTGTCGTCTGCGCCTCTATTCAAATCCGCCTTCAAGCGCGAGGCAAACAGGCCAAGTTCGTGGAGAAATATTCCTGTATTGTTTTTTATAAAAGTTGTATCGCCCTTGTTTGCCGCATTTTCCAACTCCTGCGCCGACTGGGAAAGAACGATAGCACCGATAGAAGCGCAAATACCCTTCAAGGCATGGATACGCACAGCATAGTTTTTATAATCGGAGTGTGTCAAAAAGTCCTCTATTTCTTTCGATGTTTTAATCGCATTCCTAAGAAATATGCCAAGGATTTTTTTGTATTTTTCGATTGAACCGCCGGCCGACACAAGCCCTTTTTGAGTATCCAGCCCGTCAATATTTATATCTAAAGAAGCGGCTGCCGGCTGGAAAATAACGTCGCTATTTTTTTCGCTTGCCGCCTGCCGGGAAATTTTTTCCTGCTTGTGGCTGGGAATCCATTTTTCCAAAACATAGCCAAGACGGGCTGTGTCAATAGGTTTTAAGACACAGTCATTAAACCCGCTTTCAAGAAATTGGTTGTCCTCCAGAAAAGACAAGTTAGCTGTCAAGGCGACAATGGGGACATTTTTATACACGCCACCCAAGCCTGAAAACTTTCGTATCCATTTTATTGTTTCAACGCCGTCCATTTCCGGCATCATGTGATCCATAAGTATTAAATCGAATATTTCGTGCTGTATAGCATCAAGGGCTGCGTGTCCGTTAAGGCACAGTTTCAAACGCATCTCATAAGGTTTAAGAAGGCCTTTGGTTACAAAAAGGTTTAATTCTATGTCATCGACTATAAGGACTTTGGCTTGCGGGGCTGTGAAACGCACATTGCTGTAAGCATACCCGTCCTTAAAATATCCGGCTGCATTGTCGGTAAAAACATTCGCAAGGGAAAGAGAGTAAGCGGGCAAGACAAGCCTGTTTTTCTTTTGATCGCTCAAATACTCCCCGACCTCTGGAATTAGCATAACTTTTATGCCTTCTTTGCAACTGTCCCGCACTTCGTCAAAAAGTTCGGCGCGCACAAAGGCTAAAGAAAAATTTCCGCCGGCCAAATGCTCTCTAAAATCTTCGGCGGATAAAGCTAGCGTGCAGGGTACGGCCATGTATTTTAAGTTGCTGGCTATCGATTGTGTCTGTATTTTTCGATTGTCGTAAACCAAGACATTTTCTTGCGAAGATACAGCACCCGAACCTGTATCGACCATTTTTTCCTGCGACAGTATTTTTTGCGGCAGTTCCACGGTGAATATGTTGCCGCAACCGTAATCGGATTGTATGGATATATTGCCGCCCATCGCTTTAACCAATTCGTAAGCGATAGGAACCTCCAGCCCGGTGCCTTCTATGCTGATGCTGTCCAAGTCATTTTCGTCATGTATAAAATTTATGTGTTCGGGGGTTATCCATTTGCCGGTATCTTCTATTTTGAAAAACAGAACAATGTCGGAGTCTGCGTCAGACTCCGTGCCAAGTGGCACGGCACCCGCCGCAGGATCGCGTATCTCGAAATCGATGGAAAATGACACATAACCTTTTTCCGTGCGCTTGGCGGCGTTGCTTAAAAGATTGAGTAAAACCTGCCGGATTCTGGCTTCGTCTCCTAACAGCTTGTTCGGCATATTGCTGTTAAGGTTGACAATAAAATGCACATACGAATCGAGCATCCGGACTTTGATAATGTTTACAACATCGTTTACAAGGGAAGATGCGAAGTATTCTACGGGTGTAATTTTCATTTCGCCGCTTTCTATTTTGGAGAAGTCCAAAATGTCGTTGATTATGGCGATAAGGCTGTGGCTGGAATTTTTTATCAATACAGCCTGTTCCCGTGTTTCCGCGTAGGTGCTTTCCCTAGAGATAAGTTCCGCAATGCCGTTGATTGCGTTCATCGGCGTGCGTATTTCGTGGCTCATCTTTGCCAAAAAAAAGCTTTTGGCGGCAGAGGCATCCACTGCTTTTTTTGTAAGGCTGGAAACGGCACGCATACTTTCTTCGTTCTTTGCGCTCTCCTGCTTCAAAAGCTGATTTTGTTCCAACGACGCATAGCGCATCCGGTTGATAATATAGATGCCTAGCAGCATGAACAAAAAAGTCATAATCAAAATAAGCACCGAGTGTTGCAAGCTTGTTGTTTCAAAATTAACGCCGATTAAAAGGCTCAACAGCGCAAAGGAAAAAACCGATGCCAAGGCACTTGCGATTTTATTTATGTCTATCATGCAAAGTCCTAACACGACCAGCATCGAAAGAAATATGCCGCCTACATACATATATCTTAATTCGCCGGCAGTTACATTTATAATTGCCTGCGCTAACAGGGCGTACCAGACAACGGCGCTTATTAAAATATTCGGGCGGCGCAAAAAATAATCATTTGTTTTTAAGAAGTGTACTGCCAATGTTAGGACAGATAAGCCCAATCGAAGGGGAAGCGCGATGTAAGGATGCGGATGCAGGCTAATATCCAGCGGGATGTACGGGAGCCATACTACCAAGCCAGAATAAATAATGAAAAAATACCGCGCTAAAAAAAAGTTCAACGCGCCATTGTATGTGCTGTCGTCGATTACGGCAGCACTTTTTCGCTCGTAGTCAAGATGTGCTTTTTCCCAGATTTTAGTGAGCGTGCTGCCAATTTTCATATCAAATTTCCACCGCTTTTTAAGTGGCCGCGCCCGGCTTTTCAAAGCCCGCCTTTTCCAGTTCCCCGGAAACTTCAAGAAAGGCCTCCAAAAGGACAGGCTCGAAATGGCTTCCTTTTGCATCGGCCATTATTTCCAAAGCCTTGTTATGTGAATAAGCCTGCCTGTAAGGTCTTTCGCAAACCAGCGCGTCATAAACATCGGCTATCGCCATTATTCGTCCAAGAAGGGGTATATCGCCGCCTTTAAGGGCAGACGGATAACCGGAGCCGTCCCATTTTTCGTGATGGCTTGTCGCCAGAACTTCGGCATACGCGAGCATTTTTCCCCCTTCCATTTTTGGCAACATACTTTTTATAATTGCGCCGCCTATTACCGTGTGTCCCTGCATTATGTCAAATTCCTGCGGGCTTAGTTTGCCGGGCTTTTTTAAGATTGAGCCGTCTATCCACAATTTGCCGATGTCATGCAAGCATACCGATTGAACCGCCGCCTCCAAGTCCATAGCTTCAAGCTCGTCCTTGCAGATTTCACGCTTTTGCATGGCCTCGATTATCAGCTTGAAGCACCGACCTGCCCTTTCCGCATGGGAGACTGCCTGAAGGCTGCGAAACTCTATTAAATCGGCGATTGAGTTCAAAAGGGCATGGTAAAAGCGATTGTTCCCGCCCATTGACGTTTTATCTGCCCCCCCGCTTTCAAGCTGCACCCGCTGTGTCTCCAGCAAAAGATGCATTTCGATGCGTTTCCGCAAGGTTTGCGGCGAAAAAGGCTTCGTTATGTAGTCGGCCGCCCCTTGGGAAAAGCCTATGGCCTCGTTTTCCCAACTGTTGTTGCCGGTTACAAAGATAACTGGAATACGCGCCGTGCGGGGGTTGCTTTTTAGGATTTTTATCGCGCCGTAGCCGCTCATGCCGGGCATTTCCACATCCATTAAAATAATGTCGGGAAGGGCTTTTTCTATGGTTTTGAACATACGCTCGGGCGAATCGAAGGTGATGACATCGTACTGATCATTCAGAGCGTCTCGGACTATGACCAAACTTGTCAGATTGTCGTCAACAAAAAAAACGAGTTTTCTTTCTTTGTCTTGCACAACACACTCCCTTTTGCTTGACGGAACAAAGAGTGGCAAAAAAAGGCCGATTAGTGGACGATACTGGATTTGAACCAGTGACTTCTACCATGTCAAGGTAGCACTCTCCCGCTGAGTTAATCGTCCGTCAATCGGCCTTTTTATGAAGGCACTCACTATATTTTTAATGCAGAACGGGAAAAATGTCAAGTGTTTTTTGGCCGATTGCCAAAAATTTTTGCATTTTAAGCCGTTTTTTTTGCCGCCTTGCGGCGGGGCTACAGATTGAGAACGGTTTCAACGTCAAGGCCGGTAAACTCGCAGACAGTTTCCAAAGGCACACCCTTGGCAAGGGCTTTTCTGGCGGCGATTTCCAGCCCCCTAGCTTCGCCGATTTCAATGCCTTTCTCTAGACCCTCTTCAATCGCTTCTTGGCTCATGCCTTAACTATACCCGCATTGCCCCCCGCCGTCTAGCCCCGGCGTGCCGCGCCCCCGCTAGGCCGCGCTCCGTTGCGGCGTGCCGGGGCATTTCGCTGGGCTTGCCTGGCTAGGTCAGCCGGCAAACTAGGGGCGGATAAACCGGACACCCAGAAAAGCGTTCCGGACGTGCGGGTTGTCGCGGCTACGAGCAGCCGAGCGGGCGAACTGCGCCGAAACGCGGCAGCTACCGCCGCGATGTACGCGGAAAGACCCCGAAGACACGTCTGCCGGGTCGGTCTGCGCCTGGGCCGGATACTTGCCGTACCTGTCCCAGCACCACTCCTGCACGTTCCCGTGCATATCGTATAAGCCCCAGGGGTTGGCCTGCTTCTTGCCGGCCTCGTGCGTCATATTCACGGAGATGGCCTGCTTCTTGCCGGCCTCGTGCTTCCTTGCCACAAAGAACCCGCCCCCGATGCGCGACTCCCGCATCACACTCTTGGGGTCAGTTCCAAACCAGCCTATGCTCTCAATCGGGTGGTTATCTTGCCAGTCGTTATCCCCGTTGCTAAAGGCTGTTACCGTCCCGGCGCGGGCGGCGTACTCCCACTGCGCCTCCGTCGGTAAACGCCATCCGTCCGAGCCTTCCTTTATTTCAACCGCGTCCCATTTCTCGTCCTTGCGTGCCGGCGCTGTGCCCCAGTCGTCGGGGTTTGTACTGCCGTCTATGCTGTACGCGGGGCTTAAACCTTCCATTATGCTCAGCCGGTTGGCGCACTCTATCGTGTCATACCAGTTTACGTTTTCCACAGGCCGCCTTCCTGGCTTTTTTTCCTCCACCCGCCGCCTTCCTGGCTTTTTTTCCTCTCCCGCCGGGTTTGCGTTAAACACGCTGGGGTTGCTCAGCATTATGCGCGACCACTCTTCCTGCGTTACCGGATAAACGCACATCCAAAAGCCGCTGGAGATCGTTACCCGCCGCTGGGGGCTTTCATTGTTGAACCTGCCTTCTTCAACCTTCGGGCTGCCCATTGTGAAGGTTCCGGCTGGTATCCATGCGGTTTTTATCCCGCTTTTCGACTCCGCCGTTTCCCCGGCTTGCCTGTTCTGTTTCACTGCCTGCTTCGCTTGGGGTGGCGGGGCTTCAGTCGCTTTTGCCGGCGCGGCTTTTGCGCCGTCTGAAGGGCTGGCTTGCTTTTTTTTGTCGGGTTTAAGGTGGCGCAAAGCCGATTTGACTTGCGGTTCGCTTTGCTCGGCATCATCCTCGCCTGCGTCGCTTCTCGCGCCGCTTGCCCCCGGCACGGCTTCTACCTTAGAGCCGCATTCGCCGCAAAATCTTGTGTCGCTCTGTATTTCCGCGTTGCAACTAAAGCATCTCAGATCGGATTTCTCGCCGCACTTTGTGCCGCACATGGGGCAGAATCTAAATTCGTCAGCAAATTCGCTGGAGCATATTTCGCACTTCATACAGGTTATACCCTTCCCCGGCCGGCCTAAGATGCAACGTCCCTTAAAAGGGCTAGATTTTTCAATGCGCCTTCAAAATCGAACAGTTCGATCTGCCTTAACACGATAGCCGCCTGGGGCAGGGCTTTAAGCTGTTTTGCCGCTTCAAGGGAGTCCACGCTGTCTTCTTGCAAAAGCGGCTCCAGATCGGCCAGCACTTTTTCCAGATCGATAGCCTCCGCGCCTTCCCCGGCAATGGAAAGCGGATTTTGCTCGGCGGGAATATTTTCCAATACGGCGGCAAGCTGAGTGTCCAGCGCGTCTAAAAGATCGGCAACCCCTTCTGCCCCGGCAACTTTTGCCCCGGCAGGTTCTGCCGCCTCGCCTTTCTCGAAAATCGTTTCCAGTTTGCTTGCCGTGCTTGCCAGATCGTCCTCTTTAATCGTGCGGGCAAGGCCTTTCAGCGTGTGGGCAAAACGCCTGCAAGAGGCGACATCCCCAGCCTCAAAAGCCGCCCTTATCTCTTTTGCCGCGTTTTTCTGGCTCTTTGCAAACTCCCGGCGTATGGATTTTTCCAAATCCCTCATGCCGTCTTCCGCCTGCTCTTTTTGCGCGGCGTTCCGGCGGGCGGCCTCCACAACTTCGTGCGGCTGCTTGTCGCGTATAAACTTGTTCAAAATTGAGTTCAAATGCGAGGTGTCAATCGGTTTGGAAATAAATCCGTCAAAGCCGTTCTCTATGAAGACCTCCGACTGGCCAATGAGGGCGTTAGCGGTAAGCGCGACAATCGGGTTTTTGTAGCCCCATTCGCGGATCAGCTTTGTGGTTTCTATGCCGTCCATGCCGGGCATCATTTGATCCATAAAAACAATGTCGTAAACATTGCCGCCTTTTATCAAGCCCAACGCCGCATAACCGCTGTCGCAGGTTTCCACTTTAAGGCTGTAAAAGGACATTAGCCCTTTGGCGACAAAAAGATTGGTGTCAACGTCGTCCACAACAAGCACGCTGCCGTAGGGCATGGGGTCGGGCTTGAACATCATGCTTTTGGAGGCAAACCGATTGGCCATTTTGAAGTTTTTAAGATTGTCGATCATATCATCGCCCAAAACATCGTCCGATGCCCTGCTTTGAGGAATTTCCAGCATTGTTGTCGTGCCCACGCCGACGGAGCTTTCAATGTCCATTTTCGCGCCCATAAGCCGCACCAAATTATCGACAATGGCCATGCCAAGCCCGATTCCTTCTATACTCCGGTGTTTGTTTTCGTTAAACCGGGAAAACTCCTTAAAGAGCATTTTTAGGTCTTCTTGGCTCATGCCGCAACCGGTGTCGGCAACCTTGAAGTAGAGCTTTGGCGCATCGCCGTTTTGCCGGAAACTTATCGAAAGCGACACCTTGCCGGAGTCCGTGTATTTGAACGAGTTTGACAAAAGATTGTTCATAACCTGTTTTATGCGAAGCTCGTCGCCCTTCATTATACTGGGAATGCCTGGGTCAATGTCAAGCTCGAACTTGATTTTTTTGCTGCCAATGCGGAATACGTTAAGCTGCACAATGTCGTTGATAAGGCTGGCCATGTCGTAGTCCTCGTGCAGGATTTCCATTTTTTCCGATTCGATTTTTGAAAGATCGAGAATGTCGTTAATAATGCCCAGCAAAATTTGCGAAGAACTGTAAATTTTTGCAAAAGATTCTTCGACAGACATGGGCAGAGAAGGGTTTTGCAGTTGTATTTCCGAAATGCCCAAAACCGCGCTTATCGGGGTTCGTATTTCGTGGCTCATGCGGGCTAAAAACCGGCTCTTGGCCTTGGAGCTTTCTTCGGCGTTTGCCGACCGCTTGGTTTCTTCTATAGCTTTGTGGAAGTCGCGCATATCCGTAGCGTAACTGAAAAGCGCCGGCTTGCCCATAGACTCCCACCGGTGGATTTGAATCTCGGAGGGAATGATATTGCCGTGTTTGTCCTGATGCAGCCAGTTGAATTTTGCATAACCGTCTTTCAGAGCTTTTTGGAGCAGGTGTTTTGCCTTTACCTCGGACAATGTGCCGTCTGGCTGCATTGGCGGGGAAAACTTCATGAAACCTTCTATATATTCCTGTTTGCTGTGCAAACCGTACCTTCTTGCCGCTTCGTCGTTGCAGCCGACAATTTTAAACTTCTCGTCCCAATAGGTGATAACCAGCGGCACTGTGTCCATCATAAATTGCACATAACTGAAGTATTCTTTTTCGGCCTTTACTGCGGCCGCATCCACAACTTTTTCCGCAAGCATATTGATAGAAGTGGCGGCCTTGTGAAAATCGCCTTCAAATTGCGATTCTTGCAACCGGGCGTTGAATTTGCCCGCGCCAATATCGCCGGCAACCTTGATAACCTGCCCGATCATTCCGCTGAAGACGTTGACAACATCGCCCATCATGTTGGAAAGCCGGCTCAATTCGTCTGTGCCGCTGTCTTGCATATCAAGATCAAAGTTGCCGCTCTTTATACGCTGTGCCCTTGTTTCAAACTGCTCCATTCTTTTTTTCAGGTTGTCGATTATAAGCCAAAAAACGGCGAATGTTAAAATGATGACAAAGCCAAATGCGGCGAGATTCGCCCATAAATACTGCGCCTGCCGGCGGTGCAGATTTTCGCTTATGGCGACTATCACCGCCAGATTCATCTCCCTTATTCCCTCTATAAGATTTATGGTGGGGTTTGCGTGATTTGCCAGAACTGCCTCAAATTCGGCATATTGCAATGCGGCGTAGTCGAACCTGTAGTATTCCAGAATGCCGTGTATGCTGGCCAAAACCGCCGCCATCCGGGAAAGCGCCTCTGCCCTTAGCGTCTCGCTCATGAGGGCATCTTCGTTTATGGCGTTAATGTAATCGTTGCCTAACTGCAAAAGCCCGCCAGCCCTTTCGTCTATGTAGATGTGAAGCGCGTTTATGCTTTGCTCGTCGGCGGCGGCCAGCCATTCGGCGTTGTTAAAGGCGTTTACCAGAACGGTAGACAGCGACCGGAAATCCTCCTGCATATTTGTCAAAAGAAGATTGCGCCCTATGACATGGGTTACAAGGTATTCTTGCTGGTCTCTCATGCTTGCCGTAAAGAAAGTAGAGTAAGTCATTATGACTACAAATGACACGATGATGATCGCAAATAAAAGCCGCAGTTTTTTTACAATAGACAGACGATTGATATAGCTTTGCACAGGTTCCTCCGTTTGGCAGCCGGCGCTTTCTGCAACAAACCGCCGCCAATTGAAGTGTAACCTATTGCGGGCAAAATTTCAAGCGTCCGGGGTGGAAGGACGCAACTTTTCTCGAAAATTTTCACACAAGGCAACCTCCAAAAATCCCATCTGGGTTTTCGGAGGTTGCCTGAAATGAGCAGAATACATCGGACTAACGTCCGCGGGAAACGCTGATTAGGGAACCACTGATTAACTCGACGCTAATCAGTGGTTCCCCCTGCATTTGCTCATTTCATTGCGCAAAATGCGGGTAAGAACGATGATTAAATC
>JGI24700J35501_10930334_pt1 | contig 13105 bp, 15 predicted proteins | sample TergutTh196P1_FD_35501 | JGI IMG/M metagenome (IMG submission 35501) | reverse complement strand
CCTCCTTCTAGGATATACATCAATACGCCGATTTAGGTTAAAATCCCTAAATCCTGTCAACAGATACATTCTAACATATGCGAAAACATATGTCAAACATTTTTTAAATTTTTTTGACATATCGAATCTTCTTCTTTTTCTTTGAACGCCACAAACGTCATTTTTGGTATGGTCGCACTACACACAGGCATTAAAAACCCCGCTCCGCAATAATCGCAAGCACCGTCTCCAACGCATCCATCCCTGCACGACTAAAATAATGCGGCTCAACAGTAAACTCCTCAAAAGCCCGCCCCACCCCGTCAGTCGTATAAAAAGTATCCATTTGCAACACAAAACCCGTCCTGGGCAGCAGAAAATAAGCCCGACCGCAACCAACAACACCGCCCGTCGGCTCTCCCACCAAAGTAAACCCCGCCTCCCTTGCAAGATGAGCAAAAGCATCTGCCGCCGATGTGCTGTCCGACCCCGTTAAAACCCAGATATTTGCATTATTCATAAAAGGCCCAGGAGCTATCCCAAATATTGACGACATGGGCTGGATTTGTGTCAAAATTCTAAACCCGTATTCAAAATTTTCTAAATCTTGCTCGTTCATGCCAGTCAAATTATAGGTTTCCACTAGCTGACGTGCTGGGACTGCGTTAAATAATCGGTTAGTATTGCGAAACCCCGACCTCATTTCCAAAGTCATTGAGGGTGGGAAAATTTCATCGTTAAACATGGAAAAATCGTCGAATCTGTAAAATTCCTCCGCATGAATCGCAAGCTCGCCAGCGGTAATAAAAGCAAATTCATCAAGCACAATCGGCTCTCTAATGTTGGGAGCTATAAAAAGAATCGCAGGAAGCTCCACACGGCCCCCCGAATTATTCCTGATGTCAATTATGATATGCTCATAATTGTTAATTTGGGCAAGAAACATCCTAAGCTGGCTGTTTACGGCACTTGTCAGCGGCAGCAGGAAAGAATCCATTTCTACCAAAGCGATTCTGCCCTCTTCGATTATTTCCGTATGTACAGAATCGTTTATCGGAAATTCAAACGTCAATTCGGGTATCTCGATAGGCTGCTCCCGAAAATCATGCACAAATACAAATTCCACACCCGAAGGGTCGTCAACTCCCAAAAAATCTGGCGGAAACAATGTCAAATGCCCCACATCGTGAAAAATGGCTCGAAGCCCCTGCCGCATATGTTCGTAAAATACCAAATAATCCTCTTCCTGCCCGAACGCTCTAATTAAACTTTCCCTAAGATTCGCTAGTTCGTCCATGGAGTTTTGGGCAAAACGTCTATCCACCAAGCTCATAAAAGGGTAATTTTCCTGTATCAGCTCCACCATAAAATCGAAGTCGGCTAGGAAAATTTCTTGCTCTTCGGTAAGCTGGACGTTGCCGCAAGCCGCCAGTAAAATAAGTACGCCTATCAACATTATTTTTTTCATAAGTGCCTCCTCGAATTTACCAACCACGCCAACATCAGGGCGGTTGACAATCCTACACCAACCGCCCAATCTCAATCTCAAAACAACCCGCAAGCCTCGTCCCACATCGTCCCGTCAACCAAACCAAGCCCAGCATCCCGCACGGGAATCCCTTTCGCTTGCGAAAGCCGATACACGATATTCCCAGCACCATGCCCTAGCAAACCCCGCTCAATCGCACCGTCCACTATCGCCTTGACTTCCAATGACGAGAATCCCATTCGCAACAAGACACTCCGCTCAATCGCCGAAGTCGTGTTCTCATAGCCCAATTTCAACAGCGGATCGACCACTTTCTCGGTCAACTGCCAAAATCGCTCCTTTAACTCCTCGTCGCTCAAATCTTTCAAATGTGCCCGCCGTTCCTCAAAACTCTTTACCATTTCTATCCCTCCAAAATCTCTCTAACAAATTTTTCGGAACTCTTGGTCTCCGCCGCCAAAAACGCCAAATCCCCATCCGAAATTTCATCTCCGCCATTTTCTCGAAAATTCTTTACATAATGCCGAATAAATGACCCCCGCATCGCCGTCAAATCCACGTCCCGAGCCTGTATCAAATGCGGCGTTTCGGGCAGAATAATATTCTCCCCCGCAATCTCATTTTTGGGGTCGCCAAAGCTCAATTTTACGCCATTTTTACGGGCAAACGACAACTGCGGCTGAATATGCTTGCCCGCACCCGTGTATTCCGTTTCCTGCACGACAATAATCCTATCCTGCGGCATTTCCTGTGCCAATGCAAATGCGGCGCACAAAGACGTATTGCCCGCCGGCCCACGCTCCAAGCCCTCCAAATTCGCCAGCAACTCCGTCATATAGAAGACTTCGCCCTGATTTACAAGCACATATCTGTCGATATATCTAAGCGGCCGTCCCGCACTTCGAGGCATATCGCTCCTATCGGGGAAAGTCGCAAACGGAAAGCCAAAGCCCGTATGCCCCGTCGTAAACGATTTGCGATTAAATTGGCGGTCGCTCGCCATGTGCAAGCCTTTCAAATTAACCGATGCCGCCACAATTTCCGCACCCGAGCCAGCCCGAGCCAGCCCCCGAGCCGTTCCCGTAACATTGCCGCCGCCCGCATGAGTAACCACGACCATATCGGCATCCCGCTCCCTGCCCTCTTTTGCGGTAATTTCCCGCACCTGCCGAGCAATTTCCACGCCAAGCGTCTCTACGCCCGCAATCCCGAACGGCGAGTACAAACTAGCCGAAAAATAGCCCGTTTCTTCCAGCACCGTCAGGAATTTATAGAACAACTCGGGTCCAACGGTCATCTGAATAACCTCAGCCCCGTAAGCCTCACATTTGCGGGTTTTCTCCAAAATTTCAGGCTGCCCAACCTTGCGGGAATCATAACATTCCTGGACGATAATGCAACCCAAGCCCTGCGCCGCCGCCTGGCTAGCCACCGCCGCTCCATAATTCCCGCTAGTAGCCGCCGCAACGCCCTTATAGCCCATTTTTTTCGCATGGAAAACAGCCGTTGCCGCCCGTCTATCTTTAAAACTGCCCGACGGGTTCGCCGCCTCGTCCTTGACGAAAATCCTAGCACCAAAGCCCGCCTTGCTACAATGTCTCGCCAATTTCGTAATATTCCGCAATTCAATCAGCGGCGTATTGCCAACGCTCTGCCGCCTCTGAATTTCCGCTATTTCCTCGAAAGAATAGCCAATACTGCCCATCATTGCCTCATAATCGAAAGCAATCCCGCCGCTTTCAAACCGAGCAAAATCGATGCCCAGACTACCTTTCAAAATCTCATTTTTCCTAGCCATTACAGCTTTATAGCCATTATCCATTCAACATCTCCCGCACCTTACCAATTTCCAATATTTCCGGCACAAACCCGCCATAATCCACAGAAGTAGCAGGATTTTCCTCTTCCAAAACCCCTTCTTCCACTCGATTCATCCGAGTTCTAACCCGAGCAATTTCGCCAATTTCTCTATCTTCCAACAAAAACCCCTTAATCCACATAACAATCGGAACTTTCGCCGTATCTTCGGGCAGCCCTTCGGCCCTCTCCCCCACATCAAGCACAACTTTCCTCAACAAGACCCAACTACCCTCTTTAACCGTCATCATTTCACTTCTCATTTTTACCTCCTAAATTCAAAAGATTAAAACCGTGGGGCTCTGCCCCACACCCCGCAAGGGGGCAAGCCCCCTTGACCCCCATCGTTCGTTTTATGTGGCTCGTGGTTTTATCACAAACGCATCAAATTTGTAGCAGTTAGGCATTGCCACGACCCAAAAAAAGCGAAAGTTGGGGTCAAGGGGCTTGCCCCTTGCGGGGGTGTGGGGGCAGAGCCCCCACGGTCTTAAGGTTTTATTCTTTTTTCTGGTTTTACTAGTTTTGTGAAGTCGCCCATTATTGCTCTGGGGACGGGAATGTCTAGCATTGTTATTAGGCCTGAGTCGGCGTTTATTACTTGTGGGATGCAGTTTATGCACATGGCTATTGTGCCTAAGCCGCCGTCTATTTCAGGCGTGATCTGCATATTTATTTCGGGCGTGCCTTTTAGAACTATGTAGTCGCCTGTGTTTGTGCCTTCTGTTTCGGGCTCGATTTGTTGAGGGTGATACATATCGATTACTAGCTTGCCCGATTTTGTGCCCTGTGCTGTCATGTTGACACCCGCTAGGTTCCCTGCGGCGGCGAATCCGTATGGGGATTTGCGATCGACTGTCGTGATTATCGGCTTCATCTGCTGTTTGAAATCATCGATTTCTAAGCCCAATCCGTCCGCTATCATGGTTACGGACTCGTTGAAACCTACATGACCCGCTAAATGTCCGTCAGCTACGCCCTTGTTAAATTCCGCCTCGCTTATGCCAACACCCTGCTCTTCCATTACGGTCGGACCGAACGGGGAAAGGGAGTTGACACGCCGACAAAGTACGGATTCCACGTCCGTCATTGCGCCCGATAGGCAAATTGCTAGCAAATCCATGACCAAGCCAGGATTTATGCCCGTGCCTAGTATGGAGACGTTGTTGGCTTTGGCGATTTTGTCCAATTTTTTGGCAAGTTCGGGCTCGTTAGCCTTTGGATATGCCATTTCTTCGGCGGAAGTTATGACGTTCACGCCCAAGTTTAATAGGAGCTCCATCTTGTCAAAAGACTTTTTCACGAATGAATCCGTTGCAAGCAAGCAAACATCGCAAGAGGCGGGTTTTATTGCCTCCTTGATGTCCGCTGTTATGATGACGTTCGGGTTGTCGGTTGGGACGTTTAAAATATCGTTAATCCCCTTGCCAACGATTGCGGGGTTGATGTCGCATACGCCCGTTATTTCGATGCCTTTCTTGCCGAGCAGGACTTTTGCCATGCCCTGCCCCATCGCACCGAATCCCCAGATTGCTACCTTGATTTTGTTCATAAAAATACTACCTCTTTCTAAAAATTTGTTTGTAGGATTATTATAGCATAATTGTTGGGGGTGGGGAAGTGCTCGGTAAAAAAATTGGCAAACCAAAATTCCAGGCGACTCAAACAAGACCGCTTCCGATTACCAATGCCGCTCCAACTATCGCAAAGGCAATTATCACAAAAACCACAGTAAAGATGTTTTCGCTCCGCTTGCCTGTATAGATTCGCATGAATTTTGGCAAAAGATGCAGTTTTATTTTCAGGGGAAAGGAAATCCACACACCGTTGCGGGTACACGCATCCGATACGAAATGAGAAAACACGCCCAATGCAAAACCTATTAAGGCAGTGTTGAAAATATGTGTCAAGTGCGGCTCTATTTCCAATCGTCCAATCAAAAAAATCGGCAACACCAGTGTTATTAGCAAAATATCCAACGAATGAGTAAAAGTCCTGTGTTTAAGCTGTCTTGAGGCAGCTAGGTTTATCAATATTAACGCCGAGCCGATTATCGTGTACAGCAACGCTCCATCTAGCCAATTACTGAAATTTTCGGGCAAGCCTGGCACAAATATAAGCAGCGGCAATAGTGCAAACGGCAAGATGCAAATGCTAAAAATCTTCCAATTGTTACGCATACGGCTGTTGGAAACGTCAATATCGGGGAAATAGGAGCCGAAAAGGGCAAAGGGTAAAGCGAAAACGGGGCTGTAATTCAGCTCTATCAAGCCAAAGGTCGTTATCGCCCCCATTGCAGCCGTTGTGCAAGTGCCGTATATCATATGGCTTGTGCGATTCATAAATCAACCTCGCTCAAATCTCTGAAAACAAAATCGGGCTTGTGCGGGCTATTTTTAATGTCCGCTTCCGTACTTTCGCCCGTCAAGACCAGTGCTGTCTCCACACCCGCCGCTATTCCGCAAGCGATGTCTGTAAAAAGCCTGTCGCCTATAATTATCGCATCTTCTTTCGGTATCTGAAAGCGTTCGAGTGCCATTTCTATCATATCGGGGGCGGGTTTACCTATGAAAATAGGCTCTCTTCCCGTTGCATTGTTCAAAATCTGTGCAACCGAGCCGCAATCAGGTACATAGCCGTATTCTGTGGGGCAGGTCAAGTCGGGGTTAGAGGCTATGTAATCTATGCCAGAATTTAGGAGTTTGCACATATTTTCCAGTTTTTGGAAATTTAATTCTGTGTCATACCCCATAACCAATGCGGCGGGGTTTGACATATCCTGACTGACATTTACCCCCAATTCCGCAAGTTCTTTGCAAAAATCTTTTGTGCCTGACACATAAATCGGCAAATTTCCGTATTTTTTCAAATACCTAGCCGTTGCATGAGTAGAAGTTATTAGTCCGCCGTCTTGTACAGGGATTCCCATACTATTCAGCTTTTGCAAATACATTTCTGCACTTTTGGAAGAATTGTTCGTCAAAAAAATATGCCTTGCCCCAGCGGCGGCTAAACGCCTAAAAAAGGGCGGAGTACACTCAAATATACGATTTCCGAGATAAATCGTGCCGTCCATATCTAGCAAAAATAATTTTTTCAATTTTCCACCTCTTTCGTTTGCACCACCAAAAGCAATCCCGATTTTATAGCAATTTTTGCGGATTCTTTCAGGATTTCATTGCTTAATCCTCGAACAGAGCCGATTCGCAGATTTTCATCAATTAGCGGGTATTTTAAGCCTGTAGTGGTGATTCTGCCTGCTTCCGAGAAAAACGGCAGCAGACTAACCATTCTTCCGTTTGACTTTTGCAGCTCGCAAAAGTCATCGATTAAAACGATTCGGGTGTAAATGTCCAAGATTACAGCCTTTGCCCCGTATTTTAATGCCTCTGCAAGTACATGGATATTTCCCAGTGCATGATCAAAACGCCCGCCGAGAGCCGCTAGTATGAGTATATCTTGCGATTTTTTAAGGGCAAAATCCATAGCCAATTCCAAATCCGTTTCATCTTTCTCGGTCGGAAACCTCAAAATCGGCACATCTTTATATTCTGCCAAAATATCGGCAGGAGCGGAATCCAAATCCCCGATTATAATGTCGGGTGTTATATCCATATTGTAACAATGCTCTAGCCCGCCGTCGCAAGCTATTATATAGTCCGCCTCCTTCAAGGCTGTTTCCGCAAATTTTTTGATTTTTTCAGAGTTTTCATAAAACTCGCCATTGGCAATTATAGCAATTTTCACATCTACACCTTCAAATTAGTACCCTTGCGTTTGGTGCGTATGTCATAGCTTGCAAAGGTTTCTAAGAAACGCTTCACACCAAAATTAATATCGGTAGCCCCAAAAACAGATGTACCCGCAACCACAACATTCACGCCCGCATCAAGCACTCTGCGTAAATTTAACAAATCGATGCCGCCGTCCATTTCTATATCGGTTTTAAGCCCCTCGTTTGTGATAAATTTAGCCAATTTCTCGGCTTTGCCAAGTGTGAACGGCAACAGTGATTGCCCGCCAAATCCAGGTTCAACGGACATCACTAGTATCATCTCCACCTGGCTCACGAACGGAAATACGGCATCGAGCTTTGTGTGCGGGTTAAGAGCTATCCCTGGCAGGGCTTTATGTTCACGTATTTTGGCTATACAGTTAGTCAATTCCTCTTCGTTTTTCATAGTTTCCAAATGCACCGTAATAATGTCAGCCCCCGCCTTTACAAAGGTTTCTATGTATTTAATGGGGTTTGTTATCATAAGATGCACGTCGAAAACCAGCTTACTTGCCCGCCTTATGGACTTCAGAATCGGAGGTCCAAAGGTAATATTCGGGACATAATGCCCGTCCATCACGTCAAAATGTATGTAATGTGCTCCCGCTTTCTCTACTGCTATAAGAGCCCCGCCCAATGCAGTAAAATCCGCCGATAGTATTGAAGGTGCTAATTTATACATGGTTTCTCCTTATAAAACCGTGGAGCTCTGCCCCACAACTGGCACAAGACCGTCTTGCCGCTGGGGACACGCCCCCAGACCTGCTCGTTTTTTTGTTGTTTTTGTGTTACTTCGTAGGGGCGGATATTATCCGCCAGTCGTCGCTTGCGGGCGGATAATATCACTGTCATTAACTTAGTTGCCTAGGGCGGTCGAGGCAAGCCTCGACCCTACGGTTTTGATTGTAGGGAATGGGCTTGCCCATTCCGTTTTTTTTGCAATTCGTATTCATAAGTTAATGACATTGGGATAATATCCGCCCCTACAAAACCAAAAATTTGACGTTGAATACATTTCTTACACCGTGGGTAGTAGCTCCAAATATCTTTCGTATCTCTTTTCGCTAATTGTCTTGCCAAGCTGCATCTTTACAGCACAATCGGTCTCCGAATCGTGGATACAGTCCGAAAATCTGCATTGCCCAAGGTAGGGGCGAAATTCTCTGAAAAATACTGCAAATTCCGTTTTTGTTGTGGCTGGTAGATCTAAAGATGAAAAACCTGGAGTATCGATTACATAACTCGAAGATTGCCCATCGAGCGGTATGATTTCCGTGTGCCTGGTTGTGTGCTTGCCACGCCCTATTTTGTCGCTAATTTTACCCACTTCTAATTGCCTGTCGGTTAGCAGATTTATTATACTCGACTTGCCAACTCCACTCGGTCCTGCCAATACGGTGGTTTTGTTTTGCATATGCTCGATGAGCGAGGTTATCCCTAAATTTTGTGATGCGGCTGTGGTGAAAATTGGGTAAATCGGGGAGTAGATCTCGGACACAGTAGCGGGAACGGCAGAGTTCAAATCCGCCTTATTTATGCAAATTGCAATATCTATTTCTTCATATTCCGCCTGTATTAGGTAGCGATCGAGCAGGGCAAAATGCAGAGAGGGTTTCGTAGCGGCCATGACAATCAGCACCAAATCCACGTTAGCGACTTTCGGACGCTGCAGCTCGTTAGAGCGTGGCAGGAGTTTCATTAAAGTGCCGACGTTTTCGGTTTCTGTGGCTATTTCTACCCTATCGCCTACTATCGGGCTTGTTTTATGTTTCCGAAAAAGCCCGCGAGCATTACAAATATAGAATCCATCGCCCGTATCCACCGTGTACTGCCCGCCCACGCCCTTTATTATAATCCCCTTCATTGCGGGTTAAAATTTATGTCTTCAATACCCCTCATAATCATCGCATCCTCTTCTACAGAATATATTAAGAATTGCATTGTCCCCGAACCTGTAACGGGCAGAGGGATTGGAAAATTAACAATCGACACAGAGGAGTCGAAAACCTGACTAACCTCCCCGTATTCGGAACGTCCGTAAACACGCAAATGTACGCTCGTTACATCTTCGGGGACTGGCCATAGATTAATCTGTAGATTGGCTGTTGCTAGCTGCGGCGTAGGAGTTGGTACAGGGATTGGCACAGGTGTGGGTTGTGGAGTCGGCTCTGGCGTGGCTACAGGTGTCGGCGTGGCGGTTGGCGTGGCTATCGGAGCAGCCCCCGTTCCCGTACTGAATGTTATGTTCAACACAGTACCTGGCACAACAAGCGTACCTGGTTCAATCGATTGAAAAGAAACTGTGCCAGCAGCATAGAATGCGTTGGGTTCGTGTAACACCACACCCAAAGCCAAGCCCAATTCTTCCTCGATAAAATCCAAAATGCTAATTTCAGCACCGCCAGACATCACAGTTTCTTGCATACCTCGCAGATTAGGCATCGGCTCTGCACTCGGGATATTCGTTGGGTTTGTGTGCAAAACCACGGTTTGTCCACGAGACACTGGCATTTCGGGGGCTGGTTCGGTTTGCAAAACAATATTCACGTCTAAATTCACAATCAGTTCAATGTCAAATTCATTTTCAAGAATCTGGGTTTCTAGCCCAAGGGCTTGCAAATACCTTATAGCCTCGTCAAGTTCCACCCTGATTATATCTGGCATTGGAAAAAATTCACTTCCAAGGCTGATGACAATGGGCATCGAATCGCCTGCCGCCAAGGTTTCAGAAGGGGTTATCCCTTGCATCGCTATCGTCCCTTCGGGGTGTTCTTCGCTGTATTCTTCGCCCACGGGAAGGAGATTAATTTCATAAGCCGCTAACAAAAGTTCCGCCTCGGCTATCGTTAAACCGACAATATTCGGCGGATTTATCAGTGTCGGGATATTTCGCAAATTATTGTACACCAAAAAACTTGCCATGGTAATCAGCAAGACCAACACTGCCGCCGTTGAAAGTGCCGCAATTAAGACCTTTTTGTTCAAAGGCTCGGTTTCTTCCTCGTCGTCGTAGTCGGCAAAATCATTTTTGAAAGCCTCGATGCGTTCGGCTCGCTCGGCGTTGTATTTCTCGTTAATTTCGTTGCGTTCAACATTTGTTTTTTCGTCATTTGCGATTTTTGTATGTTCTGATTTGCTGCTTTTGCGTATTTCTTCCAAGTCGGCTTGTGTTATGCGGGTCGTAGGGCTGTCCTCCAAATTGATTGAATCCAGAACATCCACATTGTGGATTGCCCTTTTCATGTCTCGATACATATCCTCGACAACGGAATATCTCTTGGAAGAAGATTTTTCGGTCGCCTTGCGAATGATATGGCTCAGTCGATCGGAGATGTTGGGGTTAATCTCTTGAGGGTCGGGAAATGGGTCGTTCAGATGTTTTAGGGCTATCGCCACGGCGGCTTCGCCATCAAAGGGTAATTTTCCAGTCGCCATTTCAAACATTGTGATGCCAAGAGCATAAATATCGCTTTTATGGTCAACAAAACCGCCCCGTGCCTGCTCTGGCGAAAAATAATGAACACTTCCCATGGAATTGGCACTATTTGTTAGCGTGGCAGCCTTTGTAGCCCTTGCAATGCCAAAATCCGCTATTTTCACAGAGCCGTCCGTTGTTACCAGTATATTTTGAGGTTTAATATCCCGATGTATGACCTCATTTTTGTGGGCGTGGAGCAATCCGCTTGCTATCTGCACGGACACTCCCAACAGAGAATCCTCGTCAAAGGGTGCTCGTTTTGTTATCAAATCTTTTAGGGTTTTGCCCTCAACATATTCCATTACTATGTAATTTATCCCGTTATCTTCGCCGTAGTCGTATACTTTCACGATATTCGCATGAGACAGACTCGCTATCGATTGTGCCTCTTTATAAAAGCGTTCTACAAAAGCCTCTTCGAAATTTTCGCCTAGGCTTTCACGCATAACCTTTAATGTTACCATTCTATCCAATTTTGTATCTAATGCTCGATACACTACGGCCATACCACCAGACCCTAGCTGTTGCTCGATTTTATATCTTTCGCTTATAGTTCTACCAATTTGTAATTTCAAGGTTTTTTCACCCCTTTTTAAATATGTAGCTACTTGACTCGGCTACCGAGGGGAGTTTCAAGCAACCCCCAATAGTTTAAACCAGTCGCTTCGCTCAATTAATTTCGTATTTTATGACAACCACGGAAATATTGTCTCTGCCGCCGTTATCGTTGGCAGCATCGACAAGGTATTTAGCCGCTTCGCCGTTATTAGCAGTTACAATTTTTTTGATTTCATTTTCAGAAACCATGTTATAAAGGCCGTCGGAACATATCAAAACATAGCTTTTAGGCTCTATATCAAACACATGACCGTCAGCTAACATATCTGGACTTATCCCCAAAACCTTAGTAAGCACGTTTCGCTTGGGATGCACCTTCGCCTCGCTTTTTGTCATATGCCCCGCTTTTACCATTTCATTTACGTAGGAATGGTCGTTGGTAAGCTGGGTGATAGAATGTTCTGTAATTGCATATACCCTACTATCGCCTATATGTGTTATGTTGCATCTATTCGGCTCTTCGGTAAGGGAGCAAGCGGTAAGGGTCGTCCCCATTCCGTATAATTCTGGCCGATCCTTTGCATAAGACAGCACGCCCAAATTTGCCGCCGCCGTTGCGGAAGTTAGCAAATCGAGCGGGTCGTTTGTGTACTCATCATTTTGAACGCCTTTTACAAAATCACAAAAGTAGTCCACCGCCAGTCGGCTCGCAACCTCGCCCCCGTTATGCCCGCCCATACCGTCCGCAACAATAAAAAGGTTCGGCAAAAGCCCCTCTGGTTCAAGGGAGGCAAAAACCGTATCTTGGTTGATTATGCGGGATTTTCCCACATTGGTCTGGACAGACATCTTTAGCATTTAAAAAGCACCTCAAGCACATCAAAAATTGAAACATTTGATATTTTACATTATACACGGCTTTTTCGATATTTGCAAATAAATTTTCCAAAATTATTCAAAATCGTTAAAAGCTTGATAAAAATGGGCAAATATGCTACAAAACAGTCGGCGTGGATTAAAGGGGGGTGGAAAAATAAAAAATACTTTTGATACTTGCAAATTAAAAAATCATGTGTTATAATGGCGGTTGTTCTTATTGTATGGAAGGGGATTTTTATGGATTTGGTTTTCATGGATTCCCCCATTTTTGAAAGATATATCGGCGAAGAACAGCAAGCCGCCTTCGATTTGCGAGATGTTGTCCATACTAAAGACGGATTTGCGATTGATTTGCGTGGGGTTTATCTTTAATTAGGAAACTCAAATTGACAAAACGCTGTAGAATCGGTACAATGAGAGTGGCAATGTTGAGCAATTAAAGCGAAAGGGGAACTAACATGAGAACAATCGAGGATATAATAGTATTTGACGGCGACAGGCTGATTACGGAAGAGGAGATGTTTGCGGAATTTGAACATCATTTTATATTGCTGCGATATGAGGACGATTTTATGCGCAAATATCCTGGGTATAGGGGATGGCTAGTTGCGGCTGTGCCAGTTGACGAGGAACTGGACGATGCCCACGAATGGACTCTTCTTGACGAGTACGGCGAGGAGCATTTAGACCACTGGATGATAAAGTACACTTTCGACAGAAGAAAGGAATATTATTGATGTTTGAAAACACGCTAAAACTTGAATCCAACGTAATGCGGTACATTGTTAAAGTCGGTTTAAAATCCATGTTAGGATTTAGAAAACGTGAGTGCGATGCAATTATCGACACAGGCTGCAAAACCACGCTATGCCCGTTGAGCATTGCGAAATTATTCGGCACGAAACGCAACATCTCACAAAACATCCACATCGGCGGCCGCATTTACCAATCTCAAATCTACGTACTAAACACAATCATTTTGGACAAACTAACCATACAACACTTGCCCGTATTCGCTTGCGATTACAGGGGTTCGATTAGAGACAGCCTGTTAATCGGCTGCAATGTGCTGAAACAGCTGAAATTTTTAGTC
>JGI24700J35501_10930335_pt1 | contig 13112 bp, 13 predicted proteins | sample TergutTh196P1_FD_35501 | JGI IMG/M metagenome (IMG submission 35501) | reverse complement strand
GGGGGGGGGTAAACCTGCGCTTTTTTGTTGCCGAGTATTGTAAATTGTAGCGCGGACATAACTCTCCCCCTTTTCAAAATTTGCCGTTTTGCGAGTGTCAAAAGCGGCTCTTATTCAAACTTAGCAGATCGTGGAAACTTTGTCAAGCCTTTTTGCAACTTTTTTTTAACTTTTTGTAACTTTTTTTTTGCCGGGCGGGAGGAACCTCCCCACGGAGGCCGCATTTTGCAGGCAGTAAGGGAAACACTGATTAACTCGACGCTAATCAGCGCCAGCGCGGGCTTCCAGGGCGGCGGCTTTCCTTGAGGCTTTTTCCATGCAGAGCGATATGAGGACAAAAACAAGGGTTTTGACCTTTGCAAGCCCCGGCTTCCCGGCGCGGCCTTGCCATGCAAAGTTGATCTGCCGCCACGATTCAAAAATTTCCGGGATAAAACTTAAAAACAGGGCAATGCTTTGCGAACAGCTTGTTTTAAGGCTTACCCCGCCAAGGCCCCGGCGCAAAAACCGCCGCAGGGCAAACTCCGCGCGGCCAAGGCCCACGCGCAACTCGACGGAGCTTGTGCTGCGAAAAAGCAATGCGGAAAGCTGAACGACAAAAACCAGCCGCAAGGCAATTAACACAAAACGTTCCTGCGGCAAAAACACCGCGAAAGCCAGCGCGGCATCGGAGCCTTGCAAAATTTCCACAAGCGATGAAAACACGGAAATAAAATACATCAAGGAAGCGTAAAAAAACGCCGGCCTTAAATCGGCCAATTGCTCGCGGGGCGTTATGCGACAACAGCCCGCCGCAACAGCCAGCAGTACGATTCCCGACAGAAGCGCCGGCGCGGGCAAGGCCATGCAAATTATGGAAAGCGACAAAAGGAAAAAAAGTTTTAACACCGCCGGCACTTTATGAAGCGCGCTCTTTTGCGTTTTGTATTGGAAGATGACAGCTTTCGAGCGAATGAATTTGCTCCGGGTGTTTTTTCTTACTGCCATAACAAATCGCCTAACTCAAGCGCGGGCTTTCTAAGCGGGTTGCGAATCCCCCAGGCTTCAAGCTCCTGCTGCAAAGCGCATAACGCGCTGCCGTCGAAGGTTATCCTCCCCTTAAAAAGAACGATTACGCGATCCGCAAGGGCAAGGCATTTTTCAAGTTCGTGTGTTAAAATGATTACGGTTTTGCCGGCGCCTAGCAGTTTTTTTATTATCCAGTTTACCTGCACAACCCCGTGATAATCCATGTTGGCATAAGGCTCGTCAAAGATAATGATCTGCGCGTCCATCGCAAGAACGCCGGCAACGGCCAGCCGGCGTTTTTCCCCGCCGGAAAGCGAGCGTGCGGGGTAATGTGCCCGCTCTGTCAGCCCCGTTTCTTCAAGCGCGGCTGCGACTCTCTTTTCAATTTCTTCTTTTGAAAGCCCAAGGTTGGCCGGCCCGAAGGCGATGTCCTCGCTGGGGGTTTCCCCAAGGATTTGGCTGTCGGGGTCTTGAAAAATAAGCCCTGTCAAAAATGCGGTTTGTGCGCTGCCGGATGTCGGCTCTTCAAGGCCGGCGATTATCGCCATTAAAAGGCTTTTTCCCGATCCGTTTGCCCCGCAAATCAAGGTGCAGCCGCCGCTGGCAAGCGAAAAAGACACGTCGTCCAGCGCGGTAAAAAAACGCCCATCTTGCCGCCCGGGGTCGGTTTGCGCCAGAGCGTCTTGGGAAAGCGCGAAACGCTTGGTTATGTTATGCAGGGCGACGGCGGGCGCGGGTTCTTCAGGCATCGGGGTTGATGTAACGGGCTGCAATAGGCCGCAATTTTAGCGCGACCGGCACGGCGGCGGCCAGTTTTAAGGCATCGCCTATCAGAAAGGGCACTACGCCGATGAGCAAGGCCGAATGGAAAGAGATGGAGTTAAGAAGCATGATGTAAAACGCGCCGCAAAGCAGAATGATGGCAAAGCCGGCAAAAGCGGCGGCGCAGACCCTTAACAGCCGGCCGCGCGAGACGCTTTTCTCGCTGATTGACGGCAGGCCGCAGATAAGGCCGGCGCAGAGGCTGCCCAAAAGGTAGCCGATCAAATACCCGCCAAGGTTGGTTAAAAAAGCGCCGGGGCCGGGGATTACAAGCACGGGAAAGCCCAGCAAGCCTGCCGTCAAAAAAATAAGCGTGGCAAGCCCCCCGTAAAGGCCGCCCAAGACGAGGCCGGAAAGCACGACAAAAAGATTGGTAAGAACGATTGGCACTATGCCGACGGGCAGGGGGATTACCAAAAAGCTGGAAACGGCTATTAAAGCGGCAAAAAGCGCCGCGAAAACGTATCTCGTGCGCGTTATTTTTGCCGGAATCCTGTTTTTTACGTCTTTCATGCCCTGCCCTCTTTTGCGTAAACCTTCATAATTACAAGGGTAACGGAAAGGCGGCCTTTTGTCAAGGCTTTTTGGCGGGGTTATTTTCTCAAAAACCTCACACAAAGGCACGGAGGCACAAAGGACAGATTTGAAAGCTCCTCTTCGTTCCTACTTTACCCCTATCTGTACTCTGTTGAGGCAGGAATAAAGCGCGGCCTTATCGGAGCCAGCCCGATCCAAATTTAGCCTCCGCTTCCGCCAAATTCCAGCCGTTTAAGTATTCGGCTCCGATTTTTTCTTTGGTGATTTTAGCCAGAAAGGGGGGCATGGGAATTGTTTTGAAAAGAGCCATTGCCTCATCTTCTTTTCCCTCGTCGCAAAGCGCAAAAAATTTCATCGTAATAGCCGCTTTTTCTTTTTCTGACATCAATTGTTGAGCCATTTTCCCTCCATAAAGTGGTATATATTGGGGTTGTTCAGAAGCTTCAGTTTCCAAACAACTCTGTTCAAGTATACCTCAAACAAGGCTTTGTTTCCAGTTTGCGGCAAGGTTTTACAGCACGATCGTGCCGAATCGCAAAAAAAAATATGACATTTGTCATAAAAAGCAAAAAAAAGGCGTATTTTTTTCGCTTTTTGTGTAGTATTATAGTATGGACAAACAAAGACTTCTTGTACTTTCAGACATTCACGGCGAAGAGGCAAACCTAAAAACGGTTTTCCAGTGGGGCAAAAACCGCCCGGAAGGCAAGGAAATCGGCACGTCCGTTTTTCTGGGGGACGGCGCGGCGGACATAAAAAAGATGGCCCTCATTGAAGGTTTTTATTCCGAATGGATAATGGTCAGGGGAAACAATGATTTTGACAACGACCTGCCGGAAACCTGCACGCTGGATTTTTCCGGCTATCGTTTTTTCCTTTGCCACGGCCATAAGCACTCCATATATTTGGAGCACGAGGCTCTTATTGCCGCCGCCTTAAAGGAAAAGGCAGATGTCGCCCTTTTTGGGCACACGCACACGCCGTTTTACTCTTACACGCACAATATTCTGCTTATAAACCCCGGCAGTGTCGGCAGGCCGCGCACTTCCGTAGGGGCGACTTTCGCCGTAATCGAGTGCGCCCAAGGCCAGCCTTTCAAAACGGAGTTCTGGGGGGTAAAACAGGGGGAGGTTCACGCGGTTAAGCACATTTTCCATGAATAAGCGCCAATGGTGGTAGCTTGCCTCGGCAAGCTACCACCATTGGCGATGCAATTTGCCGGTGGCAAATTGCGCGCACTTCTTGAAAAATTCACACGGCGGAGGCACGTCGAATCGCGGTTTCGCGGCTTGCCGGCGGCGGCTAGTTTTTGGCAAGGCGTTTTGCGATGTCGTTTATGTAGGCCTGCACGGGTTTTTCCACAAGGCCTAAGACCGTTACATTGCACTTGTCAATCGGCACAAGGATTTTGTGAGCCGGGCTTGCCGAAACCGCCGCCGCCATTGCCGGGCTAACCTCGCCGCACATGGAGTTGGCAAAGGCTATGCCGGTTACCCCGATGATAAAATCGGCCTTGGCGCAGTTGTACACGACGGCGTTCTCGCCGGTCGCGCCAAAGTCCGCGCCGGCTTTTAACATGGCCGATGTCGCAATGGAATTCGTCCCCACGGCCGTTATTTTTACGGCATCGCCGCGCTCGTTTTTTATATGCTCGATAATGGACTTGCCAATGCCGCCGCCCATACCGTCTATCACCAGTACATTCATGCCACCCTCACCCTCCGCAAAAACAAAGGGCTAACCTTGCGGCTAGCCCCTTGCAAAACAACAAACTCGCTGCTTACTTACACTTCTTCAGCAGGTTTTCCCATTTTTTGTCAACGTCTTTTTGGAACTTGGCGATCAAGCCTTCGTTCCCCGGTTTGAACATATGGGAGAAACGCCCCTGCGGTTTCAGATAGTCTTCCACCGGCAGCTTGTTTTTCGGCTCGTAGCTAAGTTTCCACTCGCCGTCGATCACTTCGTAAAGCGGCCATACGCAAGTTTCCACCGCCAGCCTGCAAATTTCGATAAGGTCTTCGTTTGCATAGCGCCAGCCGCGCGGGCAGGGAGCCAAAATGTTCAAGAAAGCCGCGCCGGGGGTGTAAAGCGCCCTTTCGGATTTCTCGTGCAAGTCGCTGAAGTTTTTCCAGAAAGTGGTCTGCCCAACATACGGAATGTTGTGGGCGACAAGCACTGCCGTCAAATCTTTTTTCACTTCCCGCTTGCCGGGGATTTCCGAACCGGCAGGAGCCGTGGAAACATCGGCATAAGCCGGCGTTGCAGATGAACGCTGGATACCGGTGTTCATGTAGGCTTCGTTGTCGTAGCAGACATACACCATGTCGTGGTTACGCTCCATCGCCCCGGAAAGGCTCTGGAAACCGATGTCGTAAGTGCCGCCGTCGCCGCCCCAGGCAATGAACTTGTAGGTTTCCTTGCCCATCGTGCCTTTGCGCTTCATCGCCTGGTAGCAGGCTTCCGCGCCGGAAATTGTCGCCCCGACGTTCTCGAAAGCGGTGTGGATGTAGCTGTCCTTCCATGATGTATACGGATAAAGATAGCTGGAAACTTCCAAGCAGCTTGTGGCCACGCCGCAAACCGCCCTGTCTTCCGGTTTAAGGGCGCGCAAAACGCCGCGCACCGCTACGCCCGCGCCGCAACCGGCGCAAAGCCTGTGCCCGCCTGTAAAGCGTTCGGGCTTCGTCGCTTCTTCTTTTAGTTTGTAAGCCATGTATTCCTCCTTACTCCCTTACGCCCAGGTAGCGGTAGTGTTCGCCCACGTCCCCGGTTTTTACGACTTTGTCAAGCTCGCTGTAAACATGGCTAAAATTATCCATTGTTACGTCGCGGCCGCCAAGACCGTAGATAAAATTGATCATTTTCGGGCCGTTTGCCATTCCGTAGCAGGCGCTGCGCAAGTCTGTGTACACAGGGCCGCCGCAGTTGGAATAGCTGTCCGCCTTGTCCAGTACCGCAACCGCTTTAACATGGCTGAAGGCCTTCGCCAGCTCTTCCATCGGGAAGGGGCGGTAGACGCGCAGCTTGATAAGCCCGACTTTTTCGCCTTTTTCGCGAAGCTGGTCAACAGTCGCTTTGGCCGTGCCCGCGCTGGAGTTAAGAATCAAAATAGCCCGCTCTGCGCCTTCCATTTTGTATTCTTCAAAGTAGCCGTACTTGCGGCCGGTAAGCTCGCCAAACTCCTTGAAAATGTCCAAAATTACCTTTTTGGAATTCCTCATGGCTTCGGCCTGCTGGCGTTTGTGTTCCATGTAGAAGAAAGGCGTGTCATACGGACCCATCGAGACCGGGTGCTTCGGGTTTAACAGGCGAATTTCGTTGTTGTAAGTGCCGACAAACTTTTTGACATACTCGTCTTCGAGCAGGTCGATGTTTTCCAGCGCGTGCGATGTGATAAAACCGTCTTGGCAGGTCATGACCGGAAGCAATACATCCGGGTGCTCGCCAATGCGCATACCCATAAGATAGTTGTCGTAGGCTTCCTGGTTGTTTTCGGCATAAAGCTGAATCCAGCCGGAGTCCCGCGCGCCCATCGAGTCGCTGTGGTCGTTGTTAATGTTGATGGGGCCTGAAAGAGCGCGGTTTACAACCGGCATCATGACCGGCAGGCGCATGGAGGACGCTACATAGAGAAGCTCCCACATAAGCGCCAGCCCGCAGGCCGATGTCGCGGTAACAGTGCGACCGCCGGCCGCCGCCGCCCCGATACAGGCGCTCATCGCGCTGTGTTCGGATTCCACCGCTACGAATTCGGTTTTTACCTCGCCGTTTGCCACATAAGAAGAAAAATACTGCGGAATTTCCGTGGAAGGCGTGATAGGATATGCGGCCATTACATCAGGTTCGACCTGTTTTAAGGCGCGAGCTATCGTCTCGTTGCCAGAAAGCCTTTCGCGAATTATCATAGTTTTTCCTCCTTTTCCCAAGTCATGGCCTTAGCCGGGCACACTTTTACGCATACACCACAGCCCTTGCAGTGCATAAAATCGAAGTCCTGCCTTTTGCCGTCCTTTACGGGGATCGCGCTGTCGGGGCAGGTGGGGAAGCACATCATGCAGTGCACGCATTTGTCCGCCAGAAAGTGCGGGCGCATTGTCCGCCAGTCGCCGGTGTTGACCAGCAAGGCCGTTCCGCCTTCGGTAAGAGCGCCGGCCATTGGAATATCTTTCCAACCGTTTTTTTCGTTAGCATCGGATACATTGACAGAAATCATAGTGTTTTAACCTCCTGCATGGAGCGCTTGATAGCGTTCATGTTGCCTTCGATAACGTTCGGTTTTTTTGCGAACATATGCTTCAAAGAAGTTTCTATGTTTTTCAGAAACACGTCTTCCGGAATTACCCCGCTAACCTTCACCGCCGCCGCAAGCATGGGCGTATTGGGGAAGTACCTGCCCATGGTTTCCTCGGAGATTTTGCGCGCGTCGATAACGCAGACTTTCCCTTTGTAGCCCTTAAGAGCCGGCACAAGACGCTGAGGGTCTTTGTCCGAATTGATAATGATTGCGCCTTTTTCGCTCAATCCCGCCGTAACATCAATCGCCGTAAGCAGGGTTTCATCGACCACTACTACATAGTCCGGCTCATAAATGTTGGAGTGAATCGAACTGCGTTCATCTCCAATCCTGTTGTACGCGTTAATGGGCGCGCCCATCCGCTCCGGGCCGTATTCCGGAAAACCCTGCACAAACTTTCCGGCAAGGAAGGCCGCATCCGCCAACGCGAGAGAGGCTGTCTTTGCTCCTTGGCCGCCCCGTCCGTGCCAGCGAAATTCTACCATTTTTGACATAAATTACCACCTTTACCTGTAATTTAAACTTAGTTGGATGGCTAGTTAGAAGCCGTCCTATGAAAAACCAACACTTTTATTGTAACATTTTTCGCACCAGTTGTCTAGCTTGCATACATCAAAATCCGGCGATTTTATAGCAAAATCGTAATTTTTCTCACGAAGGGGCAAGAAGAACTCGAAAGTTCATCACACCAAGGCACGGAGAACTCGAAAGTTCCTCACACCAAGGCACAAAGGCACAAAGGCACAAAGGCACAAAGGCACAAAGGCACAAAGCACAGTTTAGAAAACGCCACTTCATTCCTACTTTATCCCCTTTTGTACTTTATATGAGGCAAGAAGGAGACCGGCCTACATAATTCCCACCCAAAAACCTTTGTGCCTTTGTGCCTTTGTGTGAGCCATTCGCGAGCTTTGCGTGAGCTTTTTCCGAGCTTTTCGCGAGCAATGCCCCGGCAGGGCGGCTACCACTTGAAGGCAAACGAGGCGCTTTCTCGGTAGGGCGCGTCCGGGCTGCAGGTGCAGTCGGGGAAATTGTCCCGCTGGTTGGGCGTGTCCGGGAAGTGCTGGGTTTCAAGGCACAGGCCGGAGTGCTTTTTGTAGGCGGCTCCGTCCCTGCCGGCAAGTTCCGGCAGCATATTCCCAGTGTAAAACTGAAGGCCGGGCTGGGTCGTGTTTACTTCCATGACACGCCCGCTTTCCGGCTCGAAAAGGCGGCAGGCGGGTATCTCATCGCCGCGGCCATTGCCGGCATCGTTTAAAAACGCGCCGTCCAAGGCAAAACTGTGGTCGTAGCCCTCCAGCGTGCCCCGGCCGCCGTAGGCCGGCTTCATGTTTTTGACGATTGGGACGCTTTTCCGTAAATCGAACTCGCTGTTTTCCACCGGGCAAAGCCGGCCTGTGGGGATAAGCTCTTCATCAACCTCGACAAAACTGCTGGAAAAAAGACGCACTTCGTGGGAAAGGATGCTGCCCCCTCCGGCCAAGTTGAAGTAGGCGTGGTTGGTAAGGTTTACCGGGCAGGGTCTGTCAACTGTCGCCTCGTACAGGCAGGTTACGACTCCCTCTTGGTTCAATCCGTAGGTAACGGCCGCTTTTAGGTTGCCGGGGTAGCCGCCGTCCCCGTCGGGGCTTTCAAGCTCGAAGCGGACAAAGACCCCGCCGCCTTCCTTGTAGGCGGTCGCTTTCCACAGTCGCTTGTCAAAGCCCTGCGATCCGCCGTGCAGGGAGTGCTTCCCGTCGTTTGTGTCCAGCCGGCAAAGGCGGCCGTTTATTTCAAAGGCCGCGCCGCCGATCCGGTTGGCCACGCGGCCAATTGTCGCGCCCATGTAAACACGGTTGCCAAGGTAGCCGGCCAAGTCCGAAAAGCCCAAAAGCACGTCGGCACGGCCGCCGTTTTTGGAGGGAACCCAAAGGTTTGTCCATGCCGCCCCGTAATTCGTCATGCGGAATTTTATGTCGCCGGCTTCCAGCGTGTAAAGAAGGGCTTTCCCTCCGTCGGGCATTTCCCCGAATTTTTCCTCGCTTATATTCATCGCTTGTTTCCTTCGGCTATGCCGAATCGCCTGAAAAACTGCAAATTTTGTTCCGCCCGCTTTTTTTCGCTATAAAAAGCGCCTTGTCTGCCTCGGCAATAAAGCCTTCCATAGTGCCGCCTTCTGTTTTTCCCTTGTCTGGTGCCCCGTCTTTGGCCGGGGGGTTATCGGCCGTGCTTACGCCTATGCTTATCGTAATTTTTTGCGCCATTTCTTCCGATGCCGGAACCTCCATTTCTTGCACCTGCTCGCGCAAGCTTTCCGCAAAGGTGGCCGCCCCCTGCGCGTTGGTGCCGGGCAAAATCAAAAGGAACTCTTCGCCGCCCCAGCGGCCGGCAAAGTCGCGCGGGCGTTTTATCGAATTCCGCAAGCACCTTCCCAGCGCTTTTAAGGCCATGTCGCCCTGCGGGTGCCCGTAGGCATCGTTGTAATTTTTGAACTTGTCAACATCGATTATTAAAAGGCTGATTGGCTGGTGCTCCCGGATCGCGCTTAACCATTCAACGTTCAGGCGTTCTTCCAGACCGCGTCTGTTGGGCAGGTTTGTAAGCTGGTCTGTCTTGCTTAAATGTTCCGCCTCGCGCATCTGCTCGCTCATTTTTATCTGCTTGGCAATCCTAAGTTTTATATTATCCGCCGAAAAGGGCTTTGCGATATAATCGGCCGCCCCCATAGACAGCCCCTTGGCCTCGTCTTCGTTGCTGTCAAGCCCGGTAACAAAGATGACGGGTATGTCCTTTGTAATCTCCGATTTTTTAAGAGAGCCGAGTATGCCGTAGCCGTCCAACACGTCGTCCGGCATAAGCACGTCCAAAAGGATTATGTCCGGCTTGTATTTTTCCGCCGCGCTTATGGCGTTTTTTCCGGTTTTTGCCGCAAAAACCGTGTATTCGGGGCTTAGACTGTTCGTAAGCATCATTATTGTAGCATTGTCGTCTTCTACAACAAGTATGCTATGTTTTTTGGATTTATCCATCCGTTTCCTCCTTAGTGCTGTTTTTCAAGGCGACTAGCGCCTCGAGCGCGTTTTCAAAGTCATAGTTTTCTATATGTGCCGCCAGGGTTTCCGAACCTTTGACAGCGCGGAGGCTGTCCAAAATCTGGATGCACTCCGGGTTTGAATTTTCAAGCATAGGCTCTATTTTTTCAAAAAGCTCAAGCGCCTGCTTTTTTTCCAAAAAATTTGCCGGCTTGTTTTTCGCATTATGCGCATCGAACACGGGTTGCAATTCCGCCAGCACCTTTCCCAGCTCGCTTCCCAAAAGCTTCATGTTTTCGGCGACAATCCCGGCGGCGGCCTCCACGGATTCTTCCGTCCCGCTGAAAATTTCCTCCAGCCTTGCCGCTATGTTCTGCAAGACGCGCTGTCCTATAAAAGCGGCATTCCCCTTTAGGGTGTGCGCCATGCGGTGGGCGGTCTTTATTGAACCTTCGTCCAAAGCCTGCGTCATTTCGCTAAACGTGTTCCGGTTGCTCTTGACAAAAATAACCTGCAACTTTTCCTTCATCTCGTCATCTTCGTCATCGTCATCGTCATACGCATAGGAAGATGCGGCAATGCCGACGGGACTGCCGGCGGCAATGCCGGCGGCCGCGCCCTCGGTTCCGCTGTCGCTCGCCCCTGCGCCGCTCGCCCCGTCTGCCTCCGCGCTGACGGCCGGATCAAGGTATTTTTTAAGAATAAACCATAATTCCTGCGCTGTAAAGGGCTTGCCAATGCAATCGGGCATCCCGGCTTTTCTGTATTTTTCCAGCTCGTTGGGCATTATGTTCGCAGTCATGGCCACGATTGGGCTTCCCGTTTCCAGCGCGAGTATTTTCGCGGTTGCTTCCAGCCCGTCCATTACCGGCATAAAAACATCCATAAAAATAAGGTCGAAGGGCGGTTCGTTGTTTTCTATGCGCCGCTGTACCATGTCAACGCCGGCCTTTCCGTCGTTTGCCACGACTGCATCCAGCCCGACGTTGGAAAGATGCCCGGTTATGACTTCCCGGTTCATGTGGTTGTCTTCGCAGACTAAAACAAGGCCCTTAAAACGCGGCTTTTCCTGAACGCTGGCCTTTAGCTCTTTTTGGCCGGCATCCTCCTGCCCCTCCGCCCAGACGGTGCCGAATGCCGCGCCAAAGGTGCCGCCGAATGCGGCAGGGCTGGCTTTCTCCAGCGCGATCTCAAAGCAGAAGGTGCTGCCGACCCCGGCGGAGCTTTCCACCCAAAGTTTGCCGCCCATCATTTCAACCAAGTTTTTGCTTATGAACAGCCCCAGCCCCATGCCGTCGTACTTGCGCGTCAACCCTGTGTCCGCCTGCACAAAGGGGCGGAAGATCGTCTTGATCTGCTCCACGCTTATCCCTATGCCTTGGTCTTTTATCTCGAAGCAGACGACCTCGTTCTCGTCATCATCCGGTTTTCTTCTTATTATAAGCGATATTGTCCCGGTGTCGGTAAACTTTACCGCGTTGGACAGCAGGTTCATGATCACCTGATACACGCGCATTGGGTCGCCCATGTACTTTTTGCCGGCGACGGCCTTTGCGTCAACCTTTAGCTCCAGCGACTTTTCCTTTACCCCCGGCGCGATAACGGCCTGACAGCGTTTGACGACTTCGGCCAGATCAAAGGGGCGGTATTCCATTTCTATTTTGCCGGCCTCGATTCTGGAGATGTCCAAGATATCGTTGAGTATGTGCAACAGCCACTTTGTGCCGTCGGCGATTTTTTCGATAAAGTTTTTTATCTGGAAGATGTCGCCGCTGTATTTGGCTAGTTCGGCAAAGCCTATGATGCTGTTCATCGGCGTGCGTATTTCGTGGCTTATTACCGCAAGAAAGTCGGATTTTGCCTGGCTTGCAATTTCCGCGCTCAGTTTTTTTACCCGCTCGCTTATGTCAAAAACATAGCCTTCTATTAAATTGGGGCTGCCGTCTTTGTAAAACTCCACGGCTTTTTCCCGCGCCAGCACCCATTTTATCGTGCCGTCCGGCATTTTTAGCCTAAAGGTATTTTCGTACAATAAGCCCATCTCTATTGTTTCCGCCCACCTTTCCTTTTTGCCGGCCCAATCCTCGTGATGCACCATTTCCAAGTACTTGTTCTCCCCGACCAGTTCTTCCGGTGTGTAGCCGGTGAGTTCTTTGCTCCCTTTGCTCACGAAGGTTAGGGGGTTGATGGGGGGCGCCCACAGGCACTGGTAGGCCATGCCGGGAAGGTTGTCCAAAAGAGCGTCGTTTCTTGCCGCGATTCGTTTCTGCTCGCGCAAGTCTTGCACTGTGGCCAAGATGACTTTTTCCCCTTGGAGGTTGATGCCGGCAAAGTTTACAAAGGCCGGGAGCATGGTTCCGTCTAGCACTTGAAAGTTCATCTCGAAGGAGACGTTTCCCGCTCGCATGGCTTGGTCTGTGTAGCGCATGATTAAATCGATTGTTTTTTGTCCTTCGCTTTGGAACTCCGGCAGGAATTCCCCCATGCGCTCGAAAAACTCATGTCTGTCTTTTGCCCCTGCAAGGCGGAAGGCTTCTTTGTTGCAACTTAGGGCTTCCATTTTTTTGTTAAAGAGTATGCAGCTTACCGGCAGGAAGTCCAGCATGAACTGGGTAAGTTCGTGGTCTTTGCCGGCTTCTTCGGTGGCAAGTTTGCGGTTTGTTATGTCGGCGGCGAGTTCCAAAAGGCCTGCAAGTTTGCCGCCGACGACTAGGGGCACTTTGTGTACTTCTTTTGCCCGGCGGCTGTTGTCGGGGTAGTTGTACCAGCAGTCGGCTGTTACTGCTGTTTGTTCGGCCAGGGCTTTTTTTTCCATTTGCGCGAGTTCCCGCTCTGTTTCGCTGTCGGCAAAGGTGTGGAGTCCGGTAAGGCCGCCGCCGGTCTGAGTGTCTTTTGTGCCAAGTTCGTCCAGCATTTTGCGGTTAAAGCTTGTGTAGATGCCGTCAAGGTCTTTGGTGCAGACATGGGCGGGAATGGCGTTGTATACGGCCTCGAAAAAGTCCGCCCGCCGGGAAAGCTCTTTTATTTTTTGGGCTTTTTTGGCTGTCGCTACTGTCAAGGCCGCGATGGCAAGCAAAAGCACGGCGATGGTGATCAGCAGGGGTATTTGTGCTCCTTGCGCAGGCGCGGCGATTGGCAAAGCGACGGTTTCCTGAGCTTGCAAGCCGGCGGAAAGTGGCAAGCAAAGTAGCAGTGTCAACAACACTGCACAAAGCCATGCCGGCATAGATTTTTTGTTTTTTTTCACCGCGCCTCCCTTTTTTTCCCGACGGATTTCTCCGTCCTTTTAGATGTATATTTTACACTAAAAACGCATTCTGCACAAGCCGTCGCCGCCAAGCAAACACGACAAACGCATGAAAGGTCAGAGGTTATGAATTTACTCCCAATTTAACTCACACAAAGGCACGGAGGCACAAAGGCACAAAGTACAGATTAGA
>JGI24700J35501_10930337_pt1 | contig 13116 bp, 4 predicted proteins | sample TergutTh196P1_FD_35501 | JGI IMG/M metagenome (IMG submission 35501) | reverse complement strand
ACAACCTAATACTCCTGAAGATGGGCATATAGATGCCCAAAACATGTAGAGTTGTTTATAATAATAAATAAATTGTTGCATCAAGTGGGTATCTCTCATCAAACATATTCAATTTTGTATTCTTTTGGATTAATGTCATATTGCCTTCAGTGTGCATGTGTAGTTACTACTAGTTGTACCATTCCAAGGAAAGTTTAACTGCTATAAATTCTAAGACCCTTCCATCCATAAGGACAAGGCACTTTAACTGCTTCAAGCACAGTGGTAATGTACCACCTGCTTTAACATGTGACTATAAAGTGTTATTTATGATTTTATTTTAATACAAGTACCGTGAATCTTTAATTATTTTTATTGTAACTAACAAATGCACAATTAATATCACAAAAGTATATATCACAACAGTGTCTCTTTATGTAATCTATACTCCTACATGTTTCAACATTTCCATGTCATCAGCAGGGATTTCCAAATCTGCGTCTTGCTAAGTTACATAAATTCTTAAATTGCAGCTGTTAAAATTACAGTTTCATAAAATTATTAAAATATTATTTAATTGTGTTTACAATAAAATCTGTTCAACGTTATAGTCTCTTGTGCAAGCAGTGTGTATATGCAGCCACATATACACACTGCCTGCACAAGAGACTAACGTTGAACAGATTTTATTGTAAAAACAATTAAATAATATTTTAATAATTTTATGAAACTGTAATTTTAACAGCCACAATTTAAGAATTTATGTAACTTAGCAAAGCACAGATGTGGAACTCCCTGACGATGACATGGAAATGTTGAAATATATAGGAGTATAGATTATATAAAGAGACACAGTTGTGATATACACTTTTGTGATATTAACTGTGCATTTGTTGGTTATAATAAAAATAAAAAAATAATGTTACTGTATTCTGTTTATTTACTATGGATTCAACATGTTTCAGCCAAAATAGCCATCATCAGGAGCCAACCACACTACATGTTAAAACTGTGTTAACATTTTAACAGTAATGTCTTGAAAGCTTCTAGTAGTTTTGTTGTGATCCCTGATGATGGCCATTTAGGCTTAAGCATGTTTGGTCAATAGTAAATAAATGGCATGTAATGAACCTTGTTTCCTAGCATAGTTATAGTTAGTCTTTGCAATGGATGTGCATTGTGTGTTCTGTAAAATATGGACCAGTTTTTAAAGCATTATTTGACAATCTTCATGCTTCATGTTTGATAATGTAACACAGATATGGCATTATCAAAGTACAGCAAGCAGTTAACATTCCAGCACTACCACTCACTTAGCTTTAGTAATAAATACAATATTCAAGCATGTTTGTATGCTTTGCATGTATACGTTGAGGTGAAGTTCTTTTTCAGACAATTATTAGTCATGTACAGTTAAGTTTCACAATGATAAGGGACGTGATGTGACGTCATATACAACCGTAATGGAGCATGGACACATGCATGCAGTGTGATGGGTTGAGCAGTGAATTTTTCAATACTCATATTGTTACCACAAGTAAAAAATCCAGCCTTCAGCCCCTGTAGTAAAAGGGATTTCACATACCCTATTTACAGAGACAGAAATTTAAAAACCGTTTTTTAAATGAGGGGTAGTCAATTGGCAAGTGCAGTGCTTATTTCCAGAGTAATTTTCTGGCCTCAAGTAATCCAGAAAATGTTTAAGTCATGTATGTAAAATAAGATGTTTTAAATATAATATAATGCACATATGTTCAGCATTAGTTGTGCTTTTCTTTTGAATGTGAATGATAAAACATATAAACACTTAAATAAGCAAAGTCAAATGCAGCACAAAATTCATGAACAGTGTAAGGCAACATGTGATAATTAATTCATCCTTCTTTAGATTTTCTTGGTCAGAGGAGAAAGAGAGGAGTTCCTGTTCTCCACGAAACAATGATGAACGTGAAGAGGTAAAATATTTAATATTTATAATTAATAAGTACACAGTGTACCTCAATTTAAAACTTACTGGTATAATGCTGTAGAAATTAAAGAAGAAAAAACTTAAAATTTTTCAGTACTATATGAGTTCCAGTTACTGACCCATTAAAAATTCCTTGGACTTGTATTATGCCTTTAAACAAAAACAATATATGGTGGACCCTCCATTCAGTATTTCTCAGTGTAAGGTTAAATTTTACTGGTGTGAAGCTAGTAATTTCAGTGTTAAATGCCCCTCATTAAAGATTTTCTCAGTTTAATATTCAAATCCACAGTTCACCCACAGAGGAAACCTTAAAAGAGGAATTCAGTGCATGGGTACTGTATGTATTCAGCATGTTCTTTCAGGGGAACTATGAGTATATGAACTGTACCTGTTCACAACTCAGCTGGTATTTTCAAAGACTTGTTTTGCACTGGGACATTTTAGGTCTTTGCCCTGATGCACTTTTCATGTGATCTGTATCAGCACCAGTTTCATTCTTCTTTTCAATTTTATACGCAGTTCCCAGCATTATAACCAAAATATAACTTCAGTTCTGTCACATTTAAAAATTGTTACGTTTTATTTTGATCAAGAAACTGAACATGTAAAATACTTAAATGAAGTGTGATATGTTCCATATTCTATGCATTAAATATATCAAAATTTAAATTGGCCTATGAAATACAACTGCATCATGCATGTGCATAACTCCCTATCATCACACCTCCTCCCGGACACTTCAGTTCCGAGCAGTTCACTATACAGACTATATCACCACTCAACAATCTGGTATATACCTTCATCAACTACCATTTAAACTTTCTCAGTACTTACACTTGCCCAATATCTAAACTGCATTAACACAGATTATATATATATTTAGCAATATTATTACAGGATCATAATTCACCATGTGTATCTTCTGTGTACGTCACTCCACATAATCCAAACAGCACTTTTTAACTTCTGACAATTTATGCTCATGGCTATTTTATTTTATTATTTAAACATGAATTTTAACCAATAATGACGTTTTCTAAACGGTGGAGTGACTTAGACAAATTTTAATCACATATGAATCCTTGTTGTCACCACCCTGAAGATGGCAACATGAGTAGCTGAAACTTGATGGTGACTGCTGTGCAATAAAATTACATACATAAAACCAAAGTGCATTTGTTGGTCTGTCAATATACTGTATACTTAAACAAAAATTGCATTTGTAAACAGAGAAGTAACAGAATGCTCTTGGTTTTCATTTTTCATTTAGTAATGTAACTTGAAATCAAGTAGTACAATATGACGATACTTGTACAAAAAACACGCACACGTGTGCGCATACACACATACATGCAAATAGTCTGAAGCATAACAGAATTTCTTACAGTGGTCATCTGTATATATGTGTGCTGTTTACAATTCCTTTATGACCTCACCCTCTATGTCTGGATTATTATGCATTCTTTGCCTGATGCACATAAAACTAACCAATACAAGGAATAACCTTAATTCATTCCTACGTTCTTATGTTTCTTTACAAGAGTTGTTGGATAGATTTAGAAGAAATTTGATATTAGGTATCCTTACAAAAAAAACTATTGGGTGATCCAGATTTTTTAAACCCACTATCATAGAAGTTGGTTTGTGAGAGAATAAATGGAATGGATAGAGCATTCAGAGTGCCATAGTGCAGAGAATGCATACGTCTTGTGAACTCTGTTTATTTCAATATGGGTTGCATCTTTCCTGTCTTGTTGTGTTACAGTTTCAACATACAATACAAGAGAAAATGGGGGAGTCAATAGAGACGAAGCAAGAGTACATGCTTTTAGCTATCATATCACACAAAGGTGATACTCCAAACTGTGGTAGGTACTCTAATTCATAGTAAAAAAATTATGTATATGACCCATATTAATGTGATAATGTAGTTGACTAAGATCTGGAATCCCAAGCAATGAATATATTTCTTGATCCTGGCACGTGAATACTTGAATGAAAGCTTTCAAACTCAAGCCATTTCATTATGATCACAACTTTTAACTTTCAGCAAAGTGTTGTACTAATGCATTACAATATGCTGTCAGATGTGCAGGTTTCTTTACTGTTAATGCATTTCAGGTTTTGTAAACCTTTTAAAGAGCGCAACAAATTATTACCTTGAACTCTGCATCCTACATGAATTTTTACACTAATTTGAATTAAATCTTTTCTCATAGACTGGATATTCCACTTACGACAAAGCTGATGGCTGACACTGTTCTTTATGTGTACTGTACCAGCCAAAACATTTATACGCAACAGTACTCATATAAGTCTAATGACAATACAGTATATCATTATGTTTCATACTGTTCATTAACTAAACATACAATATTTAACCACCACATATATGGCTCATGAAGCAATTATTATTATTATTATAGTTTTTTTTTATCCATCTATGTATTTCCTTGATTCAGTCCCTGTCAGAGATTTGAGCAACAGACAGCACAGTTTATGGTAACTGGTACTTTATAGGAGATGTCTTGAAAATTTAAAGCTTTAAGTTAGAGCATGCTTGTAATCATGAAACAAACTGCAATATTTATTTCATTTCAGTGAGTGTTACATGAGAGAAAAAGGTTTTAATTGTTGATTACGAAGATTTCATTGCAGAAACACTGTAGTTCCTTATTCAACCTCCATCAACTGTATATGAGAATGCTCTTTTACTTAGAAAAGGTTTTTAGCTGATAATTAACACACTACTAGTAAGTCAGTCATATGTTCTTCACGTATATTATTCTGATCCAAATACAGTACTGTGCACTCTTTGTCCAAAATTTTCAACTCTCTCACATGCTTTGTAAAGAATAGGTTTGTGACTCTGACAGAATGTGTTCTGCTAGCTAAAATGGGCAGTAACCCTGTTATGAGGCAAAGATGCCATGAATGGAAACTTGTGTGACGATGTATTCTATAACTGACACATTAATTCATGAACATATTGTTTATATTATTTTAACTAACTAACTACATGCAGAGAAGTCCTCCTGAAGAACCTGATAATCCTTCAGTACTGTATCGAACATGGTGCTTTGTTACCACACCCACCACCTGTCCCCATCCTGAACCAGATCTGTTGAGTTCACACCCTTCCAACGAATGTTTTTAAAATCCAATTTAATATTATCCTTCCGTCTATGCCTAGGTCTTCCAAATTAACTATTTTCATCAGGCTTACCCACCAGAACACTGTATGCACCTCTCCTCTCCCCAGTATATGTCCCATGCCATGCCATGTCATTCTCGTTCTTCTTGATTTTATCACCTAGATGGTACTTGGTATGAAGTACAAATCATTAAGTTCCTCATTGTGTAATTTCCTCCAGTCCCCTGTTACCTCATCCCTCTCAGAATAAAATATCTTTCTCAGCACCCTATTCTTGAACATCCTCAGCCTATATTCTTCCTCCATTGTGAGAAATGGATTTTCACACCCATGTAAAATTATACACAAAATTATAGTTCTTTATATTTTAATTTTTACATTTTTTGATAGCATATGGGAAGACAAAAAATTCTGAACTGAATTGATTAAGGCATTCCCTGAATTGAATCTGCTCCTCTTAATTTCTTCACGAACACAGTTTTGATTTCTTAGAGTTGTCCACAGATATTCTGTTATTCACCCACTGTCACTATACACATACAAGACACTAGAAGCCATTGTGTCAGTCATGTGATTGGACTTCCTACAGAGCAGAGGGTTTGAAACTCAGTCTGTGCATGAAAGTTTTGTTGTGGAAAAACACCACAGACAGGTATACTTTTACCTTTGATATCCAAAACACCATTCAACCATTATCACCACAGTGAGTTAGTCCTTAAAAATATCATCCTGACTGAACTGGAGAAGTGAAGGAAGCTATGTCACGTACGCAATTTGTACACTGACTTTTTGAATACTTCATGTTCTGAGCAGAATAAAAGGAACAGCAATAAAAATAAGATATAAAGAGTACAAATGTACAAACATGTTCATTTTAGGACATTATGAAGCAGATGTATATAATGTAACAACAAGAAAATGGAATCATTTGAATGACGAAGTCATAACCAGTGAAACAGAAGAGGAAGTGACAGGATTTTCTCAACAAGAAAATGGTTATGCCTTCCTATACATCTACAAGTAGGTGTCTGTTCATTTGATGGTATGCCCCTTCACAGAAGCTGCTTCTCATGTTCCCTTGAGTCTTTACCATCATTCTCAGTCCTAGTCTAGGTCTGGTTATATATACTCTTACTGTTAGTAAAAAGCATCTTTTACAGTTACTCCTGTGATTTTAAATCTCTTAACATTGTATAATATCACCATGTATGTCAACATTCTTAAAATTTGTTATTTTCCTGATATGTAATTATGTCAAAAGAGTGTAATCTGGTATTCATCTCATAAAACACATACTGGTGAACTGCAGTGTGAACAGTCTGTGTGATGTTTTAAGTTCTCATACCAGTGATCATGATGATTAATGCCTTCTAGAATCTGAAGCCACTTAGTTTGGTACAGAGTACAAATGTTTTAGAGAAACCTGTCTACCAAACAATACAGTAATATTCCAGAAGAGTTCTACTCAGTGTAGGATCCATTACATATAATTACAAATATCAGAAATGTTTTAATAATACTGGCCTAGTGTACCAAATTCTTTGCAAGTAATTAAAAATTATCTTTCAATTACAGGCCACTTTTCGTTCAGCTTGTAAATGAGTGTGAGGTGCCGAGGATGAATGAAAATCAGTGAAACAAATTCCAGTGACTGAAACTCACTACATCCTTTTTTTTTTAAGGATTGTGGAATTACTTCTAATCATGTTGCAGTTACATGTATTAAGCCTTCGTAAAGTATACAGAAATGTGCAAAATTACCTTTAAAGACAAAATTTCTACATATGTGGATGTAACAAATTATATGACACTGTAATGCATAGAATAAAAAGTGAATAATTAAAATTTGGCTTGTGTTTGGAATTTTGGAAATTGTAACGAATTTCATACATATAACTTATACTTTGTATGTTGACCTGATAGAAATTTTAAATTCGCAATGAAGATACAATTTTAGCTGAGCTGAGCTCAGCGCCAGCGACAGGAAGACTTTGTCGCGCAACATTTCTCGGTAACAGCACATTCCTTTTATGTCGGCATATGCTGTTACTAAGTAGATTTATGCTGCTGAGTTATGAGTTCTGTGAACCCGAATACTGAACTGTAAGACCAACAAAAAGATGACAGTTACAATCCTACTACCAACCTGTACAGATGCAAAAATATAGTGCTCCAGACAAGGCTGCAAGATGGGCCTCGGGCCCCAAATTTTCCTGTTCTTACCAGGTAAGTGGTGTATAGGCATCCATAACTCAGACACAGGAAAATGACTGAAGGGTGTTTGGTCAGTTGTTTTGTGTTTTACAAATTTTAGTAAACTGAGAAAATTAATATTGTGAAAATGACTTGCCTTCAAGTTACTAGGCCAAAAATGTATTAGAATGGATTTCTGTTGTATAGACTTTGCTTATTCTTGAATGTAGACTATCTTTAGACAATACACATATATATTTTTCTAGAAAGATGTAACCTGTATTCTGTCTGTGTTCTGCTGGGATGTAAGTCGTAGTGAAATTTAGGTATAACCTAATCTGAAGTACTTCCTTGAGTTGGTTATTTTATTAAAGAACACTGATAAATTTATATGAGAGTTTGATGTACAGAATGTGTAGAAAAACTAATGCCCATGACAGTTTATTGTGTGTGAATTTTAGAATACAACTAGAGTATGTAACTGAGAAGGAAAACTAGTGTTATTCGACTGGAATGCACAATATAGTAGGTCGTCCGTTTTCTACTAAAAAAGCGGAATGGTGGCAGCTAATGGCATTTGCGAATCCTCACAACAAAGTTAGAGTAGTTAGAAATTTATATATCGTAGTGTCTCTTTGAGTAGGATAACATTGTGCCTCTTGGGGATAGTGATTCATCCTCAATGTTACCCTACTCTAACCTCATTGTCAGGGTTCTCAAAAGCTATTAGCTCCCACCATTCCACTTTATTAGATTAAAATAGTAGAAAACGGACGTACTACTATATCGTGCATTCCAGTCGAATAACATTAGTTTTCCTTCTCAGTTACATACTATATTTCCTATCTCCATTTCTTTTTGACACTTCAAATTAGAGTGATTATTACACTCCTACATTAAACCTATGATTTATAAAGGATTTTTGTTGCTTGAAACCCATTCATAAATCAAACCCTTACTTGATATTATTATTTTTGTACCCGATAACTGGCACGTCCCAGGAAGAACCTAACCATGCATGTACCAATAATAAATTCTGTTTGGTAAATGCATCTACTGTTGCGACACTGAAGTACAGGGCAATTCAACAAGCAAGGTTAACACTTTCACATGTTTATAATGAAGTAACCACTGAGCCTACAATGGCAAAGAACACGTTTTGTTTTAGAGTCACCACTTTCAAATCTGGGACTCACCTGGTGGCCAATGCATAGAATATTTTCTGGTGTTAATTACAGACAAAATTTTAGAGCATTCCTAAATCACAGTACAAGAATAAACATTTCTCTTTTCTATCCGGCTAATGGCAATTATTAATTACCGTCTTTACACCCTTAACACACAACCACATACGAATAAAACCACACAAACGACAATTCAACCGTCCGGTACTATTACAACTGCTATACGTATCGAACCCACATGTCTTAATCTGTGCACATGTCGGCCTCTACTAACGATTAACAGCATGGCCAATAGCATAGCAAATATGTCACTAACTGCACAACACCGTTCTGTTCTGGGAAAATTCGATTACATCGGAATTCGTGTTTCACATTCTAGTTACACAGTATCTTAATTTGAGTGGAAAAGTTCAGGGCTTATGTGATTTGATTTGATTCCATTCTTCAACAATTCAACCACTGTTGCGTTTTCGTACAAAAGAAAAACCATTGGCAATTACCCCTAATGAACGAAATTTTTCTTGTATAACCTTATGACGCAAAGAATGGCGAAAGGTACAATATTTCTAAGTTATCTGGTTGTATTGTATAGCAGATATGTGGAATCTGACGTAGTTTATGATGTACTGAACAAGGTGGATCCATGTGAGGCGTATTGTGAGAAGACATATCCCGGAATTACAAATGCAAATGTAAGTAGTGATGTGCCATTATTCTGTTAATCACACATCTTTGATTCAGTACTGACACGCCCTCTTCTTGGCGGTAGAAGTCAACCATGTAGCTGACGTTGCGATCCCGATTTTTACATGTTACGAGACTGGAGCTATGCGTGCTTCAGTCGCATAAAACGATCGTAGCATTATGAGTAATAGCCACTTGCAATTCATCATGTAGTGTCATGACTAACGAACAAAGGCATGTTTCAATTCAATTCAATTTATTTCGTGTTCGATAGATCCTGTATGCCTGTAGGCTGACGCACACTTCCAACTAGTATTCGAATCTCTAACGGGAAGTCCCAAAGGGATGGGTGATTTTTTACTTATTTATTACGGTTAAATAGTAGATAGTACCTTGAAATGGGTCATGAATGGATCTCCCTCAGTACCTTCAGTTTCACAGAATGTGACCATGGTCATCATATTATTCAGTACTGGTAACTGAGGTGTCCTGTAGACACTATGAACACAAAGGCTATAATATTTCTTTTTACTTCCAGGTAAAATACAGATCTTGCTGTCAGCAGGGGTGCAGATTTTTTAATCTAGTACATCTGATTGATGACAACAAAAACTTGGACTTGAACATTACCAAAGATGCCTGTCAAGCATGTATGTGTGTTAGATTTCTCAGAAAGTTTTCCCTTATATCAGTTGACTTGGTGTCATGTAAAGTGGGTCCTTTGTCACCAGTGCATGACATCAGTTTGTGGATGTCCTGATGCAGAAAATAACTGTGAACATGTTCAGTAAGAGTAAGCAGTCAGAGAGCTCACAAGGGGTTGTAGTCCATCTTGAGGTTTTTGTATGGGGTCACTAGTTTTTAATTCTTAACAAACATACTATGTTACAGACTGTACCCTAATATCTTAGACATGGGCAAATATTTTCTGTGACCTAAGCAATATAATAAGGGTGAAGTTGTGACTTTAGTTGAACAAGCTTCTATTCTGTAACAGCAGGGAATTTCTTAACCACTTTTATAACCTGTAACTGCTGAAACAAGACCATGTATCATAATGTTGGTTGATATACATGGCAATATTTTGTCATATGAACACATTGATTATCATCATAATCACAATAATAATATGTGGCAATGAAATGTTTCATAAAGTATGCAGAATGTTCACAAAATCGTTACAAATTGTGAATCACTGACCATGTACTTAAATGCAGTCTTTTAACTTTGAATTTGACCAAAAATATGTAAGCCGCTTCCATCATAACTTGGGTGCATTTAGGATATGTACCTTTCTACTCTTTTTGATTCAGCAATTATGACAGTGAGCTTGCATAATTAACTGTGTACAAACAAGATAACAGTACTGGGCAATAATATTATCATCATCACAAAGTTCTTGAAAGTAAACCCACTTTTTCATCGAAATCATTGAGTTTACTACAGGCCTATATTTGTAATGTTGGTAAGACTTGCATATTATACTTTTCATCAGTGTTAATGTTTATGTTAGTGATGCAACACAATATCCCAAAAAAACAGAGTCTGCAACCACACACACAACAACATGATCGAGATTTGCTCCTATGTTTTTGTACAGAATGCTTATTTACAAGAAATTCAAATAGACATATACCACAAATACCCTGATACAGCACCCTAACATTTGCCAGTGGAATCATAGGAATAATAGTTTCCAGTTGCATTTGAAACTTGATCTTGATAGTATAACAATCAACAAGGCACAAGGACAAACAGTGGGATCCTGTGCGTGCTTATCTGCTTAAGCCTGAGTTTGGATGTGATCAAATTTAGAGTGTGCTAACAAGAGGAGAGAATCATCAGAATATAATGGTTTATGTTAGAGAAATGCAGTATCAATGAAAAGTTTTGTCAGATTATCAAACATTTGAGTAAAGTGTTACAGTGAAAGAGTTCCTGAACAGCTGAAGTGAAACATATTATGTGTTCCATGAGATTTGTGTCAGTTTAAAATACAGGACTATTTGAATAATTAACTATTTGTGTGACTAGTTAATAAATCATTATGAAACAAGAAACAATGAAAGAGGCTGTGGGAGGGTGCATGAAAATTCTTCCAGCCTGTCATATGACAGGCATGTACTAGCTAATTAATAATAATATTAATAATAATACATCAAATATAGAAATATTTCAATTTTCTGCCACTCCCACTTTAACATTGGTACTGGTGGTGGCAAAGAGTGGTGCACAAGGTTCCATCATAGTATGGTGCGAGTATGTGGGTTATGTATGTACAAGTACAGTTTTACAAATATGGATATTATTTTGGTAAAGGTAGTTTCCCTACAAAGTATAGTGGTAACTGTAAAACATTCTCACATAACACTACTCCAGTTGCACTATGCCATCTGATGTTACCAGTTGAAGGTAAAGATCACACCGCAATCTCCCAGTCTAGGCACAGAGGGGGAGTAGCTGTACAGCTCTACCCATGCTTAATCTGGGCACTAGATGGGAATGGGAAAGAGACCCTGTACCCATTGTACCTTATGAGGCCTGGTGGCCCCCAGGGCTGATCTGGATGCATACAGAGAGGAGAAAATCTCTTGCCTCCACAGGATTTCAAACCTCAAACAATCCAGCCCATGGCAAGTTATTATACTGACTATGCTATTCCAGTCTTGCACTGTTCAGTAAACAATAAGACAGCCAATGTACTTACAGCATTCAGGCATGTTCATGCAACTACTGTTTCAGTGGAGAAGCAGTAAGAGTTGCATATCCTGAGTGTTTATAACTTTAGGTATCCAGCATATAATGCACATGTGCCATATTGTCATCTGTGTCCTGTCCAGCTCTACAATATTTTTCCACATTATCTCATAAACGGCATGATTTTCGAAAAAAGTTATTGCATATAAAATGTGTGCTTTGATTTCATTTACAACTTTTGTCTGAAAAATGTCTCATTCTTAGAAGAACTGAGTGAGATATGATCATAGATGTATATTGGTCTTCATGTACAGTACCCATTATTCTTGTCAGGTTTTAATGAAACTTGAATTTTCAAGACAGATTTTCACAAAATACTCAAATATCAAATTTCATGAAAATCCGTCCAGTGGGAGCCGAGTTATTCCATGCAGACAGACAGACGACCAGCCAGACACATGGACAGACATGATGACACTAACAGTCGCGTTTCGCAATTCTGCCATTGCTCCTAAAAATTACAAAAATATTAGGTTGATAAATAAATATAAGAAGGTATACAGTCAGCACAACAACACAACTTTATTTTTGGTGTGTCACTGCCAAGTTTTGGTTGAAAATTCCGATTTTCATACATTTCATTAATTATATATAAATCAGTATACTTTGTGCAGTGACAGTATTAGTATAAGTAATAATGTATAATTAGCAGTCAAAACACAATACAGTTTATGCACAAAGTGTACATATATTCCACAACAACATGTAGTTGTGGAATACATGTACTCTTTGTGCATGAATTGTGTTGTGTTTTGACTGCTAATTATACATTATTACTTATTCATAGAACACAATGGGGATGTCACACTTAAAAGAAACAGTATTAGTATGTTGGGATCCACAGTGTTACACTGGTGTAAGTCCAAATTATAAAATTGTTTAAGGTTTATACACAGTTGGATTATCTAAATTGTATTCTTTATTTACATTAAAATCTCTGCAGCATATCGGTACCCGTTCCACAAGTCGTACTATGTTCTATGTTTTTTCCATTCAGTGACTGTGATTTCTGCCCTGTTAATATACTAATTTGTTTCATTTTGGATTTGTCCTTAAATAGTAGAGTAGCTTCTTCACTTTCTTAATGGGAACTCTGTAATACTGGGTGCACAAACAGGCGGTGGGGAAGCCTGTTAAATGTAAACCTCGTATCCTTGGTCACAGTTTTTTTTTTTTTTTTTTTTTTTTTTTTT
>JGI24700J35501_10930336_pt1 | contig 13116 bp, 6 predicted proteins | sample TergutTh196P1_FD_35501 | JGI IMG/M metagenome (IMG submission 35501) | reverse complement strand
ACATACACACACACACACACACACACATATACATATATATATATATATATATATATACACACACACACACACACACACACACATTCCATGGATCCATTAGTGTGTAATCAAGGCAGCAAGTGTGGAACAAGTCATAAATACACGAATATATAAATTTACAGCACAAAATACTACAAACATTTTATAAAAACTGTATTATATGTCATCTCTATACATAAAAAATTCATCTACAGAGTAAAATGAGTGTGTATGTAGTTATTCTCTTCAGGCTGCTTTAAATTTTGCCTTGTCATTCTTGAGGACTGCACACTAGGTGGTAAACTGTTAAAAATTTTTATGCTAGCACAGAATGTACTTTTTTGAAAACAAGGTAATTTGGCATTTGGCCTTTGAAGAAGCTGTATGTTCCTTGTATTAATACTGCGTATAGATGAACTTGTTTAAATATTTACACAGCTGTGTTCTATTGTGTACAAAGATGTATAGGAATTTCTGATGAAACACAAGACTTGTTTGTTAAATCAATGAAGTTTCATATTACTATTCCAATGAACACAACAAAAACACCCATGTCATGAAACTGATTACATCTGTATCAGCAGATGACAATGTTCACTTGCCAAGCAGTGTTAACTGTAATTTTGGAATTTAGAAAATTGGTCTGCTTTTAAACTGGAAGTTACTGTAACTCAATATTTATTTTATCAACATTTCACTGTATCTACTGGGGGTATACACTCATATTCCAAAATACTTTAAGACTGTACTGTCCACAAAAATCATCTTAAAAAAAAGTTACAACAATTTACAACAACAATACTCTGTTTGTAAGATTACATGAGACATACGGCAAGTATTTATGAAACACTATGTAATTCATGTTTATGACACAGCCGGTCCAAATTCCATTCTGGAACTGACAACCATGACTGAGACTTTATTTTTTTATCAGTCCTGGTAAGTGATTGCGGGGCAGTACACTAGCATGATACCACCAATCCTATTCCAGTCATTATTCATTAACACATTCTCACATCCTTCCTCATTCCTCAGTCACATCTTCTGTATCTCATTTGACACTAAAATCTCATCATTACAAAATAAATTAATAAACAATAAATAATAACGGAAATGGGTGAGAGGGTGAGTACAGGAATGACCACCATTCAAACCCTTTAAAACCAGAAAAGTAGTGAGTGTCATTCAAGTCTTCTTGGATGTTAATGTCCTGTCAATTGGTAAATAGGTACCAAGATTCTGAAGGACCTTGGTGCCATCATCTTCATGATGAAGCAGTCCACTTGTTTTAAACAGCCTGACCCTTCAAGAAGGGACAACATTTCTCCAAAATTTCAGTCATAATACACAAACTGACACAGCATAACATTTGAGAAGACTTGAATCTGCAGCAACAGTGTTGACAGAACCACAAACCTTCCAACAGAATTATATATTAATTACCAACTTGATGCATTGATTATTATTTATTCATAAAATGCACAGTTTGAGTGAGAACTAACTCCAACTGTGCACCGACAGGCCACGACGAACTCTCATAGAGAGTGACAGTACCATATGCTGCATGTACACAGTGTATCCTCCTGAAGATGAGCATTTAAGGCTTGAAACATGTAGAGGGACATAACATTTTATAAATAAATAATAATTAATGCTTCAAGTTGGTAATTAATATATAATTAATTCATGATGCATGGTCAGAGAAATGTCAAGCTTCCAATAGAAGGTCCAATGCTGTGCTTACCTATTTCGATCACTGTTCAGATGGAAGTCACAATATGGCGCAGCAAGAGACTGAAGGCAAACTCCAGCTTTGCTTCGTGTAGCTGGATTGTTCAGCAAGAACAACAACACCCCACACAGCGACTCAACAATGCGCGGCATCTGACACTCCAGAAGATTACGGATCACTGCACTCACTCCACCACATGAAATAAACATTTCAGGATTCAGAACACCTGCAAAGATTTTAAATGGAAAGATAAGTCCAGACTTACAAACGTTTACAGTTTTATCCCAGTCACCAGCACCACACATATCAACTGTCATTACCAGAGATAAAATATAATTAACCTTCAAAGTTAAAGAGACAGCACTGCTTTGAATTATAAAAATTGCAAGCTGTATGGTTTGCAGTCATGGAGTAGTTCCTCACATCTTTGTCATAATACTATGGCATATGTAACATGCATTTTACAGCATGTTTTACAAGATGACCAATTTGTGTCTGCCATGTGTGCACAGATGAGCAAGTGCTCTGAATTTTTGTTTTGAAAAGTACAGTTGGTGTAGCATAAAGTCTGCAACAATCATAATGGCACAGCCCAGACCAGGTTTAACCCTGGATAAATGATCAGGTCTGTTACGAAAGATGCATAATTTATGTTATTCAAAAATGAAGGGTTTAATCAAAATAATGGAACAGTAGAGTGATAAAGTCAAACTTTGTTTGCAGAAGGTAGTATGCACATTGATGGGTTAAGAAGTAAAAAATCAATGACAAAATCATTAAAGTGTATTAATCAGATGACAAAAAACTAGTATATTAAGAGCACAGATGTGAAATGGGATCTTACCAGAGTGAATTTATATAGAAGGATAATAATCAAATCATTTAAGGAGCTTATATAACTATTAAGCAACAACTATCACACAAGGAAGGTTGCCCAGTTGACAATTACACAATTACAAGAACAGTACAGTTCAGTTCAGGCACGACAAAATGTTCATCAGGCTGGCAGTTTAATTAATTATGGGTGTAAATTAAATGTAATATTCAAAATCAACTTAATATATGTTGTTATTAATTATTACTACTTAATTTGTAATTACACTAAACTTAACATGTCTTCACCTGACAGCATGATAGCATCATGGAACCATCCCATGTCTGCATGTATCCAAACTACATTCATAGGTTCCATTTGTTTCATTTTAAGATAATGTATGAAAGATTTTTTTTTAAATAATGTAAAGTTCATGGTCTGTTACAGCTTGGATTCAGGGCAAAGTGTCGTCCTTAAGTGTAACTAACCTACTCCACAAGTGTTACAATGGTCATGTGGCACACACCAAATATATATGTTCATTCATGCTACCCTCATCAGTAGTTAATACACCAGCTACAAGCAGTGAACTAATACTTGTATTCCCTCATCACCCTACCCATTTTACTATTGTATTCTGTTTCCTACAACTGGCTTACAACATGATACTTGATGTGTAAAGAGTATCATGATACAGTGGTTTGAACCTGCACTAGTAAGGGATACACATAATGAATGAACTTGAGACTGGTGTTATACTGCAGTCAAACTGGGTTATGACATCATTAAAGGGAATGAATAGTTTGTGCTAGGCATTACACATGAATGTAGCAATCCACCTATGAATTAATTTTCTTTCTGGTTTTAAATATGGATAATAAAGAAAAATGGAAATTTTCATAGGTAACAAATTTAGTATTTACTGGAACACAGGTCAAACTCACAACCACACTAAAAAATAATTAAAAACCACAAAGAAACAGAATGATGTTATGCCCACTGTGGACCTTTTCCCAAGCAGAATAATTCTTTGACTCTCATCAACGAAGGAATTTGAATTCACTATGATTCCATAAATGGCATGCACCCAGAACAGAATGACTTGCATATCACTGCTTACCTAGGAAGACAACTTTCTGCTTCTAACGGTTGTAAATGGTTTGCAAAGTTGTGGTATAACAAAACACAAATTTGTCTTGACATTACAACATTTTCAGTTCCCTGATTTTAAATTTTTTTCAATTTTTACTTATTTAAAGTGGTCTGTTCAACAGTGCAGAACTTCAGACTTCAATGACCAATGCAATACACTACTCAACAAAATAATGACTTACAGATTTCGGCAAGTGTTGCAAGGCAAGACCGCAGCATTCTATCTTTTCCTTCGGCCGCACCATTTGCTAATGAAACTAGTGAGCGTGCCAAAGAGATTGGAAAGTCAGCGGGAGCAAGCACAAGCATCCGACGAACCAGCCGCAGGGCCTGAACACGCTCCGCCTCATTTTTCAACATCAAATCCAAACTCCTGCAATGGTAAATTCCTTTAGGTACTCCATCTCTAACTCAAACCACACATGAACAAAACTTAAATATGAGAGCATAAGAATAAATTCAAGCAATAAAGCATTATTTTAGTGTTTTTTCATGTAGCAAAACCTTTTACCTCAAGAAAAATTCTCCCTAACTGTTTCAACAGAAGGTGTGTTGGGGCCAAGAAATCTGTCAACAAGAATGTGGAAGACCAAGTAATAGTGACACATGACCTGATCTCCTGCTTCCAAAGAACTACCCTTTCCCAATGTGGTTTAACTTCTACCTTGAAGATGATGGAAGCATGTCTGGCCAAAACAGTGGTAGTCACCTAACACACTACATGATGACACAAACATTAAATCTCTAATTAATATGCCATTAAGATAAAGAATATACAAGATTTTAAAAGATCTGCAATCCTAAAAAACAATCCTCTTTGCATGGATTTCAAAATTCTTCAATGTAAAAATTATAAAGTATTTCATTAGTTCCTACAGTATATCAATTTTTCTAGATAAATCCAACGTCATGACCAACACGCATGTAAATCGATTCACCTGACATACATCACATACATTTCACACTGTTATTGGTTGCAGTTAAAACACTCTGCAGTCCAGGCTAATGGTGCACAAAACATACCCAGTTTACACCCAAAACTGCAATAAATAATTACAGTAGCTGAAGCAGCAATTTCATCATAACAGCATAAAAATAATCTTAAAGCATATGCATAAATCACATACCGAGATATAAGACAAGGGTAACGAAGCTTGTTTAATATCCTGACATCTTTTTCTTCTTTCAGAAGATACCTTACAGCACGTAAGGCTGCAGCACGAACTTGAGAGGCCTCATGTACTAAAGCTACACGTAAACTGAAAACAACAGTACAATAATTAATTTCACACACATCCCTTTCACACAGATGGCCTGAATGACAATGCAAATGACTGTGCATTATCCACATAACTAGCTATAATGTGCTTAGACTACCTTAGCAACAACCTTTGGGTATTTCCTACCATGTGTAAACTGATCTGAGTGTAAAGCAAAGCCAGAAAACCACCATCTAGCTTGGCGGAGTTTCATAATATATGTGTGACATATTACTTGTTCACCTTCACTTCTTCAACCCCTTGTCACATTTACATTCACTGCACTCTGATACAAACACTACAGCAATTTAAAGGCCTTTCATTTGCTGAATGTCAGAACACCACAGCAGATTCCATTATTTTTACTACATACCACTGTGTGGGCCATAATTTTTTTTTTCATCTACAAAGTGATAAATAATCTGTACATCAAAATTTATGGTTGGTACATAACCTTCAAACAAAAATGAGAACAATATTTTAAGATTCTTGCAAATTTTCTTTCCAGCACCCCTAACTTTTGGAACTTCCAGAGATACCACAAAATAACACTGCCATAATTAATTATCTGGGCTACATACATACCATCACACATTCATCAGATGGGGGAAAGGGAAAGAGGTGGTTTCCTTAATGACACTGTCAAATGCTAAGATTATAGAGCACTGATGGTAGATACATGAAATATGAACATGAAGCACCAGTGGAATGAAAATAAAAGGGAAAATTTGAAGTATCTGAAGAAAAATCTGTCCCAGTGCTATTGTACCCATCACAAAACCAACATGGACTGACAATGGATGAAACCCTGACCTCTGGAATGACTGGATACCAACTAACCACCTGGGCCATGGCAGGGCCCACACTCACTACAGGCAAGTTACACAGACCAGTGGTGAGTACAGACATGTCTGTAGGAGGCATACCACTAGCCAGTTGGTGTTTGCATTTTTTTGAGTGAGTAACAGACTGTAATTATAATATCAACAACAGTCAGTCACGTTCCACAGCCAGTCCATACCCAAACATTTTACAGCCTCTCTACTGACATATTTTCACACACCAGGTTACTCAGAATCAACAATTCATTTCCATGCTTAAACATAATGGGGGTATGAATAAAAGGTAAAAGGTAAGGTAAAAGGTAAAGTTCACTCTATAATGCGATGAAGGCATTGGCTTGGTGGTTGAGGTACAGCTCTGCTCTGTAACCTCAGTGCTAAAGGAGAGTGGGTGTTCATTGCCAATCTCCAGCCACTTTACCTCTGGGAAAGGGACCCAGTATCCACTGTACAGGAGGCTCACATGAATAAAAGTTATAGTGAAAATGTATATAAATACAATAAATGTACACAGTAGTGCTGCCAGCACAGTTCTAAATTGAGAATTAAGAAAAAGCTGCCCTGACAACAGCTTTATGCAATAAATAAATGACATTATTCCCTGCAATTAAAAACATACTACAGGTATTCTGCACATACTGCATATTGTGACTCTTTGTATGTAGAGGACCATGTATCTGGTAGCTAGAATAACATATGCAGCTAAAGGTTTCTAACATACAGCTAGTCTATCAATATCAGAAAAATTACACACATTTACCATCATAATCAGAAATATGTTTAATTCACCACTATAAAACTTCAGCATTCCATTCTGCTTGGTTATGATGCTGCATCACTGACAATTAGTTCCTGAGTTCCGAGATGAATTATTCTCACATCTCTAAGACACCTAGAGATGAATGAGCTACATTCCTTCACAACATTGGGAACTGATTACCCACTGATGCATCGTATCCCAGGAAAATGGAATCCTCAACCACGCCTCTTGGAAAATCTCAAAACTCAACGTAAACTGCTTTTGAAATAATATTTTATGACCAATGTAAAATTCACATTATTTGGACCCTGTATGCTTGTTAACAAAAAGTGATATGGAAAATTTTTAATTTTCCTAAAAAGAAAAGAACACATTCCATTGCAGCTTCTCCATACTGACATACATTTTGATTCAACAAAGCATTCTTGGTGTTGGCCAGACAGTGTAGTCAGTACAGCAACTCACTATAGGCAGGACAGTTACGAGTTTGAAACTCGGGGGAGGGGACATTTTTTGCACCGATCCAGACTGGCTCTTGGGTCCACCCAGCTTCCTGTAAAATGGGTACCAGTGCCCTTTCCCAGGCCATTCCAGTGACTACCCACCCCCATCTAGCACCAAGGTTAACGAAAGGATAATGCTATACCTCTACTCACCCCCTGTGCCTTCATGGCAAGCTAAAGGCAAATGCTCACCTTTACCTGTAAAGAATTACTGCTAACCACCAAAAATTTGTGAGATAAATCTGACTGCACTGACAGTAACATCTGGAAGTGTGTCACTGGCAATGAGAAGCGCTTAGGCAGCAGGTAATACATCACGAGTTAACGTGAAGTACTCCTGCTGTACATTCAGTGATCCCAGGTCCAAATCTCAGTCCAGAGACCACTTCCAATGACTAATGTATTGATAGCTTTTCTCACTCTCCCCAGGTGAAGTCTAGAAGAGCATCTCAAAGCAGCTTTCACTTCATTATTAACTGCTAATCCTGATTCAATACAATACAGTACAAACACGAGAAATCAAAAGACTGTTGGGCACTCATCTTGAGAAAGCAGTCCAACAAGCTGCCTAACCTATAAGATGAAAGCACCATGATCCTTTGAAATGTAAGGAACCACTCACCAATGACACAGTATTACATCCCAGGAAACTGTAAGTATTCAGTAACACTACTATAAGAAACTTAAATCTTGCAAGCTAAGTCCTACCATCACTAAATAACACATCAATATCAATCATTAAACACATCACAGATGTGCACATCCCTGTGACAGTCCAATAAACCTTGGTCAGAAGGTGATCACTGTTGTAACCAGTTAATTTCATTATGGCAAAATTTTCTTGAAAATATGTGATGTAAATATCTACTACATCACTCCTCATTCCTGAAATGACACTGCCACCAGTCCTGCGCACATCATATCAGCCATCGCGAGAGAATAAAATGCCCACCAATCTCTGGAGTGAACAATTAAAATCTGCAGTGCATGGACACAGTATATCCTACTCCCAGTACTCACAAGGAGAGAGTATATTGCATTAGTCCTTTACAGCTAGTAAGTTTTAGTTTGTAACGAGTACTTTTTTTACAATTGTGACACCAAAGAACACAGGAATCCCAACCATTAGCCCAAACAATCAATTTAATGGTTTCAATTGCCCCAAATGGACACAGTTAAATATACAGCCTACTAAGCTGTTAGAATTACTGACCATCCATACTTATAAAATGTAGCAAATAAAACGTGATTCATTCCCAGTAATTATCTGGCATAGTATACGGTATTTTATTTCACACTTCCAACATTAAAAATATGCACTGTAACTATGCAAACAGATGTTCATCCATTGCTGTCATTACGATTTAATAAGAACACAGCACACCATTATTATTTACTATAAAACTGGTTAGAAAAACTATCAAACTCACCAACACTGTAGTTCTTCTACGCTATACCCAAGCCCTCCGGCCCCAACTTCCGATTTCGTAACCAGTTTGACAAATGCATTTAGGTAACTAAACCGCTTCCCTTCAGTCAGTCCTTGTCTCTTGTAAATACAGGACAGAATCTCTCGTGCATTTTCATTTGCATCTAAAAACAGTCAAATGACCACACAATTCTCTTTACAACTTCTTGCAACATAGTAAGGTTATGGGTAACATATTTGTTAACTCCCTACAGATCACAACCTACCTTTAGAAAAATCAAGTTGCACTTCATCTTCGCTGTCATGCCGACCTAAAACAGAAAATATACACCCATAAACCTTTCTACAAAAGTGAAGCAAATAAATCACCTTTAAAACAGTATATAACCATCTTACTACGTATTGAACGTCCAGAACACAACGTTCTTCCCCTGAACATCCAACTAGCCATCGCCATACTTCTCACCGTGATTCTCACCACAGATCATATAAGTCAAGATTAGAAACTCACTGATACAGGATAACCAATAGAACCGTACTACCATCTATTAGTGATCTATAGTACTAAAACGGAGATGACTCGACAATGTTGGTGCCACGTGCCAAACGTTTGTCCTAACTCCAACAATATGTGTAGCAGTAGATCCATCGGATGAGCAGCCAGCTAGTAATTTGACTTATGTAATAAAATCAACCAATGCGTTTGTATAAAATATATTTCACCACTTGTTATTAATTACCAACATGTTTCCATCGCTTTTGCGATCATCGTCGGGGTAGCTTTAGAAGAGTGCGAAGAATACAATAATCTGCCACATTGAATATTGGGATCCACTCATGTTTTAACAAATGTCTCAAATATTAGGCAATTCCATATTCACACTTTTGCAGTTTACTGTATTCTTAGTACTCTTGTAATGCTACCCTGACGATGATGACAAAAATGATCGATACCTGTTGGTAATTAATATTTCATTAAATATATTTCATACATGTGCATTTGTTGGTTTCTATTTTGTAAGTTTAAATATTCTCTAATGCATGGATATGGAACATATTAAGCCAAGTACTATGTCACCCTTTCGTGTTACTTTGAATTCAGCACCACACTTACTTATGTCATTTATTGACAGTCACATTTTGATGCTTAACTATTGCAACATACATATAACTGTGAAAGGCTAAGTACCAAAAGCACAGAAGAATCTCATAGGAAATAATTACAGTTACAGAAATTACACAGCAATGTATGGTAGAAGTTACAGGAGTGCAACAATAAGAAACAGTGACAACAACATACAAAAGCAATGAAAGAAAATAATACATGACAGTGATGATGCTGCAGTAGTCATCATGAAAATACACACATTAATGAATTGGTCATAAATAAGTGTAGGTTGGTTTGGTTTGGTTTATTTGTTCATGAAACATGGGATGCAGTATATAAATCTAACTGTACAAATGAAATGTACAGCAGATTTCAAGGTATTTTTTTAAGATATTATGATGCTAGCTTTCCTGTATTCTATGCAAATTATAGGGCAAATCATAACAACTGGGTCACAAAAGGTATCAAAATATCATGTACCAAGAAAAGAGAGCTCTATTCCCCATATAGAAATAATAAAGACAATATTCAAGTAAGAAATCATTATAAAAAATACTGCAACATACTAAAGAGAGTAATAAATGAGGCATAAAGACAATATTTTTACAATCAAAGAGCAGCCTCTTCAAACAAGGTCAAAGCAGTATGGAAAATTACAGAAAAAAAAAACTCTGGAACTTCCAGTCATATGACACAATAACTAAGAAAACTGTGGAGATAAATTACTAAATAACCCCAAAGACATTGCAAATGCATTTAATAAATTCTATACACAGATAGTCACAAACTCAAACATTACACACAGTGATACGCACAAAGCCTAATCATTATTAAGAAATATTAAGCTTGATAATATTGTTCAAATGGAAATAATTCCAGTTTTTGAATCAGAAGTAAAAACTATAATACTGTCCCTTAAACCAAAAAATTCAACAGGATATGACAGAATACCCAATAAAATCCTAAAATACTGCAGTCACTCTATAAGTAAACCCCTGACTTATACTCGTATATATAATTGTCCATTGACCAATGGAATTTTTCCAGAAAGGTGCAAATTTGCAATAGTGTGATCTATCTACAAAAAAGGAGGAAAAAAAGAAATGAATAATTACAGACCAATATCTCTACTAACAGCCATGTCAAAAATTCTAGAAATAATAATGTTCAAAAGATTGGAATAACATCTAGAATCAAATAATATCTAGAACACAGAGCAGTTGGCTTCAGGAAAGGTGTACATATTGAAAATGCAGTCTTTTCCCCTACTAACAATATAATTACTTCACTAAATCAACGTCAACAGGAAGGAGGTATTTTTTGCGATTTAACCAAAGCATTCGACTGCATCAACCACACTATTCTTTTATACAAGTTACATTATTATGGAATCAGAGGGAAATGCCATCGCTGGTTTAAGTCTTACCTTGAAAATAGAAAACAGAGGGTCTGCATATCACCACATATTCTAGAGCAAGAAAAATCTTCCAGCTGGGAAACGGTAGTCAATGGGGTCCTCCAGGGTTCAATCCTGGGACCCTTGTTTTTTATAAAATACTTGATTGATTTACCGTATGGAATACACTAAAGAGCTAAACCAGTAATATCTGCTGATGATACTAGTGTTCTGTTAACAGCTAAAAATGATGAAGAGTTAAAAAACAAAATTAACTGTATGTTAGATTACATGACAGGATGGTTCTCAGCAAATGGATTAGCTCTGAACATGGAGAAGACAAATATAATGAAATTTACTTCCAGTTATCACCAGAATGAAGCCTTCCAAATTATATATCAAAAAGAGATAATAACTGGAACAAACAATACAAAATTTCTAGGACTAGAACTTCACAAAAATATAAGCTGGAAGAACCAGGTTTAAAAAATTATACCTAAATTAAGCAGTGCCTGTTACCTGGTTAGTACAATGTATCCATGTTGCAATAGAAATACTCTTAAAATGATTTACTTCACTTACTTTCATACTGTTATGGAATATGGTATCATATTGTGGGGAGTTTCAGCAGAAAGTAAAAGCATCTTCCAACAACAAAAACGAATAATTAGAATTATGACAGGATCTACTTCAAGGATCTCATGCAGAACATTGTTTCAGAAATTGGAAATATTAACTCTGACTTCTCAATACATACTCTCTTCAATGAGATTCCTCTTGTCCAATTTGGAGTTTTTTTTTTTTTTCACATTTAATACTTCAGTACATAATATAAATACTAGACGCAAATTAAAACTGCATAAACCAACAGCGAGACTCACAATGTACTAGAGGAGTGCCCATTATAGTAGCATAAACATTTATAATAAACTCCCAGATGATCTTGCTGAATTAGTATTAAATAAGAAAGGTTTCCCAATACAGCTAAAAAAATATCTAACTGAAAAGCTCTTTACTCATTAGAAGAATATTTGAATGCATAATAGACCGATGACAAGAGGCCTAATATGGTGATGTCTTTGTATAAGTGTTTCTTTTTTTTAGACTGTATAATTCATGAAATTATGTATCGATGTATATTGTAATATTTAATTTTTAATATTTTAAATGTACATGTATATGTCTGTGTTGTGTATATCTGTAATGTTTGTCAATTTTTGAAGACATGTTTCATATCCGAAGCCTAATGGCTTATAGGGATTGATGAAATGAAATGAAATGTTATGTATGTATGTATCGACTCAGGCACACATGTAACAATGGACACGTCAATTACAGTTTACAATTTATATACTATAATACAACTTATAATATATGAACATTCACCCAATGCAATATAATAAATAACAACACAAAATTTAAAGGCCATGCATTATAGAATAGTATTAACTGCAAAATATGTATAACACAAACATTATTACTCTAACCCTATGTCTTTGCTGGTATAAAATCAGTAAATTGTGGAATTCTAGACATTGCAGAGGCACATATCCATCTGGAGGATAAATGTGTGTCCATGTGAACAAAGAGTTCATTAATAGCAACTGAAACTCCCCTTGTTGAAACATATTTGACGTGAAATACATGTCATGGAAACAAAACTGATATTCATAATAAGTACTTGGAGGTAGGACAGGATTTCGTTTGATCACAGACATTTGTATTCAGATTTGTAAATATACATATAGACATAAACATTAGTCACTGCTTTCAACATTTATCTATTCATCAATGCAGTAAATGAATTGTGCGTTCAAATAACATTTCAGTACTGCTGAAAGGAAGGCTTGTCAGAAATCAACACACTGTCAGAATGTCACAAAAAACTCCCCACAAATTATTTGTATAACAGAACATCACCTAATTGATGAAGAGCTGGAAGGTATAACACTTCATCCCTATATTTTGGGAGCCAAATTTTGTAGATGAATGCACAAATGTGGGGGTGTGTGTATATTTATTCAGGAAAATATCCACTATACTAATATTAATATGGATATTTACTCCATTGAAAAGGACATAGAAATCTGTGCAGTGAAACTA
>JGI24700J35501_10930339_pt1 | contig 13130 bp, 11 predicted proteins | sample TergutTh196P1_FD_35501 | JGI IMG/M metagenome (IMG submission 35501) | reverse complement strand
CTTTTCAAAGTGGCGGGGTCTGGGGCTGGCCCCAGCGGGGTTCGGGGCAGAGCCCCGAGGTCTTAATCTTGCAATTTTTGCAGTCTGGTTTTTTTGCACTGCAAACCCTTCTGCCGTGAGTTATTAGCTGTTGGTTGATGGAAATCCAGTGTGTCTTGGGAAGAATACGCATCAAATCAAATTCAATCTTCGTTGGATCTTTTGAAACCGTTAAACCAAGCCTCGTCGATATACGCTTTACATGAGTGTCCACTACTATGGACGGAATGTTAAAAATATGATTCCGTACCACGTTCGCCGTCTTGCGCCCCACCCCAGGCAGAGCAGTCAGCAACTCAATATCGCTCGGCAAAATCGCATTATGAGTATCTATAAGAATGTTAGCCGCCGCAATTATATGAGCAGCCTTCATTCGGAAAAAACCCGTTGAATATATATCGGCACAAAGTTCGTCAAAATCAGCACCAGCAAAATCGGATAATTCAGGATATTTTTCAAATAAAGCAAGCGTTACCCCATTTACCCGTTCATCTGTGCATTGAGCACTCAAAATTGTAGCAAAAAGCAACTGCCAAGGTTTTTCGGTATCGTAATGCAGGAAACACACCCCGTCATAAGGGTATAGCTCGTCCAATAACTCCAGCAGCTTCCGAATTTTAACCTTATCCATCAATCCTCCTTGATAAGCCCGAGATTATAGGCGTTCAACAACTCTTTCAAATCGTTTATCTCCTCCTTTATCTCAGCTCCCATGTCCGTGTCCTTTACTCGCCGCCTGTTGTTGAACTGTTCGACAAAAATCGTGTCCGATACAATATCGGTCTCATTTTCGATCGCATCCTTTGCAGAGAGGAACGAATTGTGCTGTGCCAAAAAAAGCCCGCGCGAATTGTATATTAAAGTGTACCCCGCTATCCCCGTCTCCTGATGGTATGCCCGTGCAAATCCGCCATCTATAACTATCATCTTGCCCCCAGCCTTAATCGGATTTTCACCCCGCACCGCCTTTACTGGAACATGGCCGTTCACAATCCTAGAACCCTCGCTCAACCCAAATTCCGATAGTATCGTAGACATAGCAACTTCACTATTGTTTAGGCTGTAGTAAACATTTTTTTCCTCTATATGCAGCTCCTTGTCCTTGAGAAAATAGCGTTCAAAAGTGGCTGCCTTGTTTTTGCCAAACAACGGAGAATCAGGCCCGCACCATAAATACCACATGGCATCTAGCCCACGTTTCTTATCTTTTGACCCCTCCTTGGAAAAATACGCCCGCCTTGCCAAATCATCAAAAGCATCCAAAAAAGCTCGTCCCCCCACATCTCGCCCCAAAATATTGGCACTCTTAAACTCGGTTTCGGAAACCATGGGTATACAGCCGTGAAACAACAGGTTTCCGTTAAATATCTTGTACATCGAACCCTTGTTGTAAAAAAATCGGGTATGTTGCTGGAGTTTGGAGCTGTTTTTGAAAGAAATTGCAATCTTATCCATAACTTCCCGCTCGTCCTTGCTCAATTTTGTAGGGTCGGCAGGGTTAATCGTTGGAAAATAAGTATCCAAAAGGGAATGTGTTACACCGTTCAATTCTATCGTGTTAAGCTCGAAATCTATCCTATTCAGCATAAGGCGATGCTGCATATTGTAGTCTGCGTGCCTAGCTATCAGCTGTTCTTCCAGTTTTAGCTGGATTACCGTTATCGCCTTGTGCATCTTCGCAATCAACGCTTGATCTTTTTTAGATTTGTTAGAATTTCTGGGCATAAAAGCATCACAAGGGTCGTCAGCATAATATTCTAATGCAAAGGTGGCAAGCGGAATTAAGTTTATCCCATAATCCTCCTCGATAGTCTCCAAATTATCGTAACGTGCTTGAATACGTATAACATTGGCAATACAGGCATCACTGCCCGCCGCCGCCGCCATCCAAACTATGTCATGATTCCCCCATTGTATGTCTATTGCATGGTACGAGGTCAGCATATCCAAAATCTTTGCCGCACCCCGACCCCTATCGAATATATCGCCTATAATATGCAGATGCCCAATGGATAAATGCCCAATAACCGTAGAAATGGCTATAATAAACCTATCCGAGCAATCTAATGCGACTACGCTATCCACTATTTCGCTATAATATTCCTGTTTATGACGTGTATCGTCTTCATATATCATTTCCTCCAATATGGTGGAAAAATCACTGGGCAAAACGGAGCGTATTTTGTCCTTAGTATGTTTTTCGCAGACCCTACGGCACAATTTCAGCATACGGAAGATTTGTATGCGATACCATTCTTTTTCGTCATTATAAAATTCGGGTTTTTGCTTTATATACTCCAATTTTTCCTCGGGATAGTAGACCAAAGTCGCCAAATTCCGTTTCTCCGCCGCCATGAGCGAATTACCAAAGATTTCCTCGATATAATTTTTTATTACCCCTGACGCATTTTTCAGCACGTGCTGAAAATTTTCATCTTCGCCATGTATATCCGACAAAAAATGCTCCGTAATTTTCGGCAGGTTCAATGTTGCGGAAAGATTTATTATCTTCGTAGAAACCGCACCATTATTCCTATACCTAGACGACAACAATTTCAAATACTTCAACTTTCTCTCATCCATAAAAACTACCTCCTAAGACCGTGGGACTCTGCCCCACACCCCGCTGGGCTCTGCCCAGACCCGCAAGGGGCTCTGCCCCTTGACCCCGCTGGGGCCAGCCCCAGACCCCGCTGGGGGCGCGCCCCCAGACCCGCACCTTTTTTGTTTAAATTATAGCTTAAAATATTGGTTTTGCATAGTTTTTTTGGCGGGCTCAAAAAAATAATTAACAAGTTGTTGACAAAATGTTAAATATGTGTTAATATTATTTTGTACTCGGTTATGGGTACTGAAAGAGGGGGCTACTTGCGAGGTTGTCGAGCCTGTTAGGGCAAAAAGTAGCCTATGGTTAATTTATTTAAGGAGGAAATAATATGCGAAAGTTTGGATTACTTGCGTTGGTGGCGATGGTGGCTTTGGTTTTTGGATCTTTGTCAGCATATGCTGCTAATGCGGCACGTAGTAATACCGTTAGAGTGTTTGAAAATAACCGCACGGCGGTACATCAAACGTATGCTCGTACACTAGGGGAATTCCTTGAGGAAATAGGGCTTGAAATAGGCCCTAATGATTACATATCACATCGCCACCCTTCTGTACGTATAGAGAATCACCTGGCACTAACGGTAATTAGAGGTTTTTATGTTGATGTTGTCATCGATGGGGAGTTGGAGCAGGTTAATGTACCCCCTGAGGCGACTGTCGAGATTTTGCTTGAGATTTTACAAGCTGAAATCGATGTAGAGGTGCTTTTTGAGGGCGATTTGGACAAGGTTTTGGATGAGGACTCTCTCATCGAAGTCTTTACCAGACGTACTGAATTTGAGACCACAAACGCTGAAATACCATATCAAACCGAGCGAGTATACAGTTATGCTCTATACGTGGGCGAAGAGGAAATAACTCAAGAGGGTACTAGGGGCGAATTATGGCGTAAATACGAGATAATTTTCATAGGCGATGAAGAGGAATCCCGTGAGCGGATAGATGAGCTTTTTACTGAGCCTATCCCAAGAATAATACAAATCGGCACAAGAGAGCCATTCGTAGAGCCAGAACCCGAACCCGAGCCTGAAGCGATAGTCTTTGAACTAGGTGCTTTGACCGATACCAGCTCGCCAAGTTTCAGATATGTGAGGCGTGTCGTCATGGAAGCAACGGCGTACACCGCTAGACCAGGTGCACGTACCGCATCAGGCAGACCTGTCGAACACGGTCTTGTTGCCGTAGATCCCAATGTTATACCCCTAGGCACACTTCTATACGTTGAAAATTATGGCTTTGCACTGGCTGCAGATACTGGCGGCGTGATAAGAGGCTACAAAATCGACCTTTTCATGTACACTAGATCGGAAGCTCTCCGTTTCGGCAGAAGAAACGTGGTAGTTTTCATACTAGAATAAAAACCAAAAACCACAAAGAGGAAAGAGGGCGGGTGTCCAATAAACACCCGCCCTCTATAAACATCACTTAGCTTTGGCTGGGTACAGTTTTTTTGATGGTTTTTGCGTATTGAAAATGTTTAGTTCGTGTAAAAATTTGACAACAGTTTTAATTTGTGGTACATTGTTATTATAAAAATTTGAAAGGGGTCTGAAAATGGCAACTATAACGTATGATAGGACAATACCAGTAAATCAAGAAGAAGCCGAACGTTGGGCAGAGATAGCCGACCGCCCAGCCGTGCCGCTGCCTGACGATGACGGCGAATGGGAAGAAAGTTTGAGAAGAGGTAGAGAATGGATAAAAAACTTTTCCAAACAGTCAAATTGATTGACATTGAGCCAAACACGGAAATTGAAACTCACGTAAAAAACGCCATGCAAAGTTTCCGTTGCAGAGATGCTGATGTAGAAAATTTCTTGAAGCATAAAGCCTTTGACTTTGAAAGGCGTAACAAAAGCCGCACGTATCTGATTTTTGATGATAAAAATCTTGTTGCTTACTATACGCTCTCTTTGTATTCTTTAGTTTTTGACGAAACTACATCTAAAAATCTTGTAAAGAAGATAGACGGATTTTCAAAAAGTGTTCAATCAGTTGGAATTATACTAATTGGGCAACTCGGCAAGGACTTTGACCTTGGTAAAAATATTTCGGGGACTTATTTGCTTGATAGGTGTTTACGCGCTATTACTGACGTGCAAAGAATCGCAGGCGGACGTTACACAATGATAGAATGTGCAGAAATTCCAAAAGTAGTGCAGTTTTACAAAAATAACGGCTTTGAAGTGTTGAGAAAGATTGACGACAAATATTTACGCATGATAAAAAAATTGTAAATCTTAATCCTCCATTTTTGGGGGATTTTTTCAAAAAACGGCGAAATCGCAAGAAAAAATTAACAATTGTAAGAAAAAAGCAGATGTGAAAACATATTTGCTTTTTTTGTGCAAAAATTATGGATAAAATGCATAAATCCCGCTTGACCCTATATATATAATAGGCTGGATTTTACAGGTGGTGAGCCTTTAGTAAGGGAAGATTTGGACAAGTTGATTGAGGCGGCTCAAAAGAATAGTATAAGCACAATCATCACAACAAATAATCTCTTGGCCTGTTGAATCCGCAAATGGGTTTGTAGGAGCAGTAGTTGCAAGGGGAAGTCTTGTTGAGCTTTTGTGTTTTTTGAGGAGATATCTCGCCAGCTAGTAGTCGTTGACCGATTTTAGTTACTTGAACCTCTACCTGCTTGCAAAGATCGCCGAAATCTCGCTCGCTTAAAACGGAAGACCTGCTGTCAAAATCTCCATCCCTCTTTATGTTTACAGGTATAACAATAGATTTGCTAGGGGCAATTTTAAGCGAATCATCCATGCCCAAAATGGAATCCCTGCGAGTCGTCGCCAATCCCGACATCTTGAAATCTTTTAATAATAACTCCTCACGCTCCTCCAAGGTCGGTATATGCTCGCAGTTGAAAATCGGGTCTTTTATGTTAAAATAAAATACACCCGCAGGTTTTAAAGCTTGCGTTTTAGCTAACTCGTTTGCATATAGCAAAAGCTGTATCTGTGTCCCGTCTTCTACCCTGTCCCTCGAAAATCTCACATTGCCCGTCTTGTAATCGATTATCTTAAAATATTCATCGTCCATCAGATCTAGCCGATCCATCACTCCCGTTATGGTCATCTCCTTTGTAGGGCTTAATGCTATCACAGACTCCCCGAATTTAGCCTCTATCCCAGATACCTTGAAAGCCCCTCGCATATATTGTCGGCATAACGCCCATAACGATACCGTACACACTCGCTTTATCTGCTCCAATATGTATAAATGCCTTGCACTGCTCTGCAATACATGGTTCTCTTTGGCTAAAATGGCAGCTTCAGCATAGCTATCAACTATCCCTTCCAAATCGGAATAACTCGCCCTGTGCCAATTTTCCGTCTCTGTCAATTCGCTCGTGGCTTTTGCTAAAATATCATGGTAAAATATCCCCAAATCCATATTGCCAACCTTATAAATAGCCCGCTCCCTTGCGTTCAAATTGTATTGCAAAAAATACGAAAATGGACAACGCACATAGCTTTCCAATTTCGAGGCGGAGGTCGTAAATTTATCTCCATATAATTCCTCCACACTCTCGGCGGATAATGGCAAAATTTCAATGCTACCCCCCGTTTTTTCCACATTTTCCACATTTCCCATGGTGTAATCTGCAAATTGAACCTGCAACGAGGGCAGTAATTGCATTAGTTTGTTGATGATGGGAGAAGGTCGCAATGATCTGCCCTTAGAATCCACTAGGCTATACGAGAGCGTCAAACTCTCTTTAGGCTGCGATAATGCGATATATAAAGCCATATTTCTATCACTCACTCGGCGTTGAATCACGGGAGCTATATTTAATCCGCCAGAGTTAAGAGTTGTCCGTTCGTCCTCTGTTATTAGGCTTGTTCTAGTGGCGGGCGGCGGTAATTTTGTGTCGTTAGCCCCCAAAACCCACAAAGCCTTTATCTTTGGATAACGAGAACGCATAATATCCCCCATAACCACCTGATTCAAAGACGGCGGTATTATGCCCATATCGGTAGATTTTAAGCCAGTCTCCAATAATTCTGTAAAAGCCTGCAAATTCAATACATCATCGCCCAAAATCTCTACCATTTTATCAAATACTTCGGTCGTCCTTGCCCAAATTTGCCTATGACTCTGCCTTTCCTCGCCAGTTTCGGGGCTTTCTTCCAATAGCAGCATTAAAGTATCGGTAACATTTAGCGAATAGAGCCATGTATAGATGTGATTGGCAAAATCCCTTACGGTCGCTTTGGTCTTAGCCGTTATATGCTCGGTTAAAGGGGACATAATTTCCAGCAATTTGAGCCGTATATCGTTCATCTCCGCATTTTTCCAGTTTGTACGCCAACGCCAGCCCTTAATGCCATAGGCAAGCACATGATTTTCAAGCCTATCGATATCCGATTGAGAAATAACAAAACCCGTTTTAAGCAGCCTAAAAACCCCCTCATACTGCCAATCCCAAACGATTATATCCAAAGCAGCTCGTATAAGCTCTGTCAAGGGGTGGGACATTAGGCTTATTTTGCTATCCACAAACAGCGGTATATTACGCATCCTAAAGATATTTTTGGCTAATTTTTCATACTCCGCCAAATCACCGCACATCACGGCAATATCTCTAAACGTATAGCCTTCCTTCGTTAGCTCCAAAATCCAATTTGCCAAACAATTAAGCTCCGCAGCCTTATTTGAGGTCGCCACTACCTTGACAGTTTCGTTTTCGTCGGTAAAAGGACTTTTTTGAGGGTCGTGAAAACCTGTGATAATACGTTTTATAGCGGGATTTTGGGTGCGGTGTATATCGTGTAATAGTATGGGTTTTTCTAGCGGCACATTCAAGTTGGCTGCTAGTTCGGACAGGATACGCATCGTGTATTTGCTCGTATGAAAAAAATCGTAATCATCTAATACATTGTCAATTTCCGCTGTATCCATGGTCAGGGTAACGGTGGTATTTTTTGCTGCTTTCATTATGCGGCTTATTACTCGCTGCTCTTGAGGCGTAAAATTATTGAAGCCGTCTATCCAAAATTCGGCATTTGAAAAATAGCTAAAATCAGTAGACTCACTAGCCAACAAATCCAAAATTTCATTTGCCACCAAAAATCTGTTGTCGATATTAGCCTTGTACTGCTCATAAATCAGCGATAAATCCTTTAGTTTAGCGGATAGTGTTGATTTTGTACGCAGGGCGTGTACCTCCAAGTCGGATGGGAGGACTATATGTTCGGAAAATTCTGTTATCGTTTTGGAAAGATTGTCAATAAAGCCAGGCATATCGATTGAATGGGCATAAAAAGCCAAGTCGCAGTCTTTTAAGATTCTGCGAAGCAACATATGTTTTCCAGTATCGTTAAGGCGTTTTATAGGTACGCCGCCATTGCGGGCGAACACACGGTATGCTAATCTTGAAAAACTAAGGGCTTGCACTTGCATAATAGCATCTTTGGGCGAATGTTGTATCAACATTCGTTCAGCTTCGAGCGAAGATTGTTCTGGAACTATATAAATAAGCGGAGAGGAGACAGTTAGTTTGGCTGCAATATCATCTAGGCAAAATTTTGTTTTGCCCGTACCCGACAGCCCTAGCACAAATTTCATAGCCATTAGTCTTTGAGCACCCTAATAAATTTATGTTTGATATTGTCAAACTCATCCGCCTCTGGATTTTGCTGGGTATATGTTATATTCATATTATCGTCCTTAAAGCGAGGCACAAGGTGCAAGTGGAAATGATTAACGGTTTGACCTGCAACGGGGCCGTTATTTTGTATTACATTAATCCCGTCAAAATCCATAATTTGCGTCATAGCCTTTGCGATACGTTGTGCCATGGGGAACAGGCGTTTACTTTCCTCTTCGCCCAAATCAAAAATATCGGCACTATGTATTTTGGGCAAGATAAGCACATGACCCAGGCATTTAGGAAATTTATCCAGCATCACAAAAAGATACTCATCCTCATATATCCCATAAGACGGTATCTCCCCCCTAACTATAGAACAAAACAAACAATCCACAAAAACTCCTCCTTAAGACCGCTGGGCTCTGCCCAGACCCGCAAGGGGCTCTGCCCCTTGACCCCGCTGGGGGCGCGCCCCCAGACCCGCACCTTTTATTATTTTTATTTTACAGCGATTGCGATGTTATGTCAAATTTTGAGTTGCTTAATTTTTCAAATTTGACTACCCGAAATGTCTCATAATTTGGGATACCTTAGCGTAGGGCGGATAGAATCCGCCCGTGCGGCTTGCGGGCAGATTCCATCTACTGTAATTAATTTAAATGTTCGAGAGTGAACAATGCTTGTTTTGTCCCTGCAAGTTTGAACGTAGGGTACGGGCTTGCCCGTACCGTTTTTGGCAATTTATATACCCAAAGCTAATGATAATATCCACCCCTACGCTGATGTTTTAACTTGTTGAATATATCTTCTAAAATTTTCTATTGTTAGACTTTTTGCGATCGTTGATTTTTTTGATTAAAAGGAGTTAGATTTGGTAAAGAGTGGAATTTTACATAATTTTTAATAAAATTTTTACAAATTTTATGTGCATTTTTAATGAATATTTTATTAAAAAATTGAAAAAGCATAGCATTATACGGAACAATACATAAAATTATATTTTAGATATTGAATATTTTTATGTAATATAACTAAAAATTTATCAAAAATACTTAAATTTGTTATCAAAAAATTTTTGAGTGTTTGACAAATAAGTTTTGGTGTTATATAATGCAATTAGTAAATCGGTTTTGAGTCTTCGCCTAGTCATTTCACGAGGAAATGGAGGTTGATGGTCTAATATATCCAAATAGGTACTCTTACAAGGAATTGCTAGAAACAAAAGAAAAAATCGAGGTCGAGCATTTAAAAAATCCTGAAAGTGAAATTTTTAGCAATGTGATAGCATACGGTATTAGCGATAAAGAAAATTTGGTTTTTGTTGAAATGGAGGATTTAAGTAAGGAAAAAATACAACAATTTATAGATGATGTGGTGGATTCTTCGTTAGTCGTCTTTAGGCAATCTGAGAGAATTGAAGCACAAGCTACCATGAATCCTGGCGGCAGAGTAACAAATAATTGGAATTCAACAGCTGGATTCAGATGTCTTTTTGGTAACATTCGTGGATTTATTATGAGTGGTCATGGCAGTAGACTTAATGACAACATTATGATAAACAATTCCCATGTTGGAACAGTAATTGCTTGGCGATGGCAGGGTTCTGTGGATGCAGCCTTTGTGCAAGTAGTAAATAATGTTGAATTGTCAAATCTTATGCCTCAAACAAATACTGCTATAGGTCCCGCAATAGCTACATCGATACAAGGTATGCTTGTATTTCAAATTGGCATAAGTACGGGATTGACTAGTGGTACTGTAACGGCTACAAATGTAAATATAACTGTAACTCAACCTCAAGGTAATTTTACCGTTGGTGTACCAATGACTAATTTGGTAAGAGCCACATATAACGCTACATCTGGAGATAGTGGTGGACCTGTCTATCAACATTCAGGAAATCAAAGAAACATTTTAGGCATTCATGTCGCATCTGGTGGTCATTATGGAACAGCGAATAACATCAGAAGTGCGATTCAAATTACGCCATTTTAGTTAGTAGGTAGGTGCTAACATGAACAAAAGAAATATAGCTGTATTCGTTGGGGTTGCGTTTGTATTCTTGGCATTGATAATAATTTTTGTTGACTATGAGACAGCTAGTTTGCCTGAATCGAATGATTTTCATACCGTTGACAGCGATGTAAACGAAGTAGACGAAGATTTTTATAATGTTGCAGACGAGATAGATGTGGCAATTTTGACTGATTTGAGACGGGCATCTCGACTCCATGTAAATGAGAATTTGCTAAACATTGTAGAGTTACAAATTGAAGAAAATTTACCAAACGGCTTGCCGTCAAGTATTACCCTAGTGAATGGTACAGAAAATGATATATATGTAGCTAATAGACACTCTTTGGAATATTTTTCGGACGGCGAATGGTATGAGATTGAGTTTTTGGGTATGGCTTTTGCAGATGTGCTGTTGACTCTTCCAGCGGGCGATGTATCGATTTTTACAATTCAATGGGATTTTTTACCAGCTATTGCCGAAGGTGGATTTTATCGTGTACGGACGCATTTTTTTGAAACTCTTCCAAATGCTGCATATGACGGAGTTAGGACACGCCCATACGATATAGTAGTGGAATTTGCAACGTAAATTGTTAGCCTTATAGTGTGAATAAATTGCCAAAAAACATTGCCTATTTTTGATAGGTGATGTTTTTTGGCTTTTGCATAAGCACGTGCTACAATGTATTTGAGGAATTAAGTTAATGACAGCGGATACTATCCGCCCCCCACAAAATGTCGAAAATTCGAACACATGAATTGGCTAGAGATTCATATTTCCAAAAAATTTGTATTAGTTGAGTTTTTGGCTTATAATAACAGATGTTGCCCTTAAAAAATTTTTAGGCTCACCCTAAACCCCCATAAATGTAAAAAACATAACAAACGAGCGGGTCTGGGGGCGCGCCCCCAGCGGGGTGTGGGGCAGAGCCCCACGGTCTTGAGGTGTGGGGCAGAGTTCCACGGTCTTGAAAGGATATGAGTATGGATAAGAAAAATATATTGGTACTGTTTGGTGGTGTGTCGCCGGAGCATGAAATTTCTAAAATTTCAGCCGATACGATTCTGCGACACCTTTCTGAAGAAAAATATCGTATTGTGCCCGTCTATATAACGAAAAATGGTAAATGGCTGCTGTATGAAGGTGCGATTGACCATGTAAAAAATATAGCACTGGAAAAATTTGGTACTCCCGCCGTGCTAAGCCCCGATCGCATAAATAGAGGGCTGTTACGCATAGTTGGCGATAAGGTCAAAACCATACCGATAGATGCGGTGTTTCCTGTGCTGCATGGCGAAAATGGAGAAGATGGTACAATACAAGGCTTGGCAGCACTCGCTGGACTCCCCTGCGTAGGCTCGGGTACTTTGGCAGCTGCAGCCTGTATGGATAAAGCCTTTACTCGCATGATTGCCGCACATATCGGATTACTCCAGACGAAATATCTGGTCTTTGATAAAACAGTGGACTACAAAGCTGCTGCAACACGCATAAGAAAATCTCTAGGCCTGCCCTGCTTTATCAAACCTGCCTCCGCTGGCTCATCATTGGGAATAACAAAGGCTCTTGATAGAGCAACCATAATAGAAGGCTTGGAGCTAGCTAGTACCATATGCGGCAAAATTATGGCAGAACGAGCCGTGTCTGGTCGTGAAATAGAATACGGCGTTTTGGGAATGGGCGATAATATAAAGGTTTCACTTCCTGGCGAAATCATCCATAATGCTGAATTTTACGATTATAACGCAAAATATAATTCCGTCTCCCAGACGATAGTCCCTGCCGAGCTCCCTCCTGATATTTTGACAAAAATGCAAGATATGGCGGCTAACATATTCCGAGCGGTAAATGCGAGCGGGCTTGCAAGGGTGGATTTCTTTCTAACCGATGAGGGCAAAATTATTTTTAACGAAATAAATACCATGCCAGGCTTTACGCCGATAAGCCTCTTCCCTGCCATGTGGGAGGCTAGTAATATATCGCTTTCTGAGCTATTGGACATTTTGATAGAAATAGCCTTCAAACAATGAGCTATATAGGTGTTTTCGATTCTGGACTGGGTGGGCTTACCACAATCAGGGCGATGCAACAGCTTATGCCCTCCGAATCTTTTATATATGTGGGCGATACTGCACGTTTACCCTATGGCGAAAAGAGTACGAGCGAAATATTAAAGTACGCTATGCAGATGGTAGATTTTTTGCAAGGGCATGATGTTAAACTTATAATTGTCGCTTGCGGTACTGTAAGCTCCACCGTTATGGACGAATTATGCGAATATTGCAAAATTCCGATTATAGACGTTGTGCGGCCAGGGATAGAATTTGCTATAAAATCGGCTAAGGATAAGTTAGCGGTAATTGCAACTGCCGCAACGGTAAGAGGCGGTTTTTTTCAGCAAGCTCTAAAAGGGCGGCATTTACAATTTGAAGTGCGTGCCTGCCCGCTATTTGTCCCACTCATAGAAAACGGCATGGCGGAACACCCCATAACCGTACCCATAGCAAAATTATATTTGAGCGATTTAACAGAGGCAGATACCATTGTTTTGGGCTGCACACACTACCCTCTAATCACTCACGCCATAAAAAAGGCAGTTGCCAGCGATACAAAATTAATCGATATGTCTTTGGCGGCTGTAAAAACAGCTCTAACACATTTAGAAACATCAAATATGTCAAACAGTTCAAAACCGCAATCCCAGCAATTTTACGTAAGCGGAAACACCAGCCAATTCGACAGACAAGCAAGCAAAATCCTAAAAACCCCCATAACCTCAAAAAAAATCTTCTGGAGCAACCCCAAATAAATTAAACCACCACAAAAAAATCACAAAAGAGGCGGGTCTGGGGGCGCGCCCCC
>JGI24700J35501_10930338_pt1 | contig 13130 bp, 10 predicted proteins | sample TergutTh196P1_FD_35501 | JGI IMG/M metagenome (IMG submission 35501) | reverse complement strand
CGCCTGTACATGGCGTTTGCGCTTGCGAACATTCTGCGCTGGTCGTGGCGGCTGAACTCGCTGGGCTCGCTTGCCGCTGCGGCGTAGGGCTTGCGGGTAAGGTGTGCCCGTCGCCCCTTTAGGGCGGCAATTCCCCGCGGGAACCGCCATTTCCGCTTGCGCCGCCGCCTTTTTTGAGGTTTTTACGGGCAAGGTTTTCATAAAATAAAAAGTACAGCTTGGGACTTCGTAAAAACGCTCATTTAATCAGTGCTTCCCTAACTTGAATTAAGCGCGGGGTTTTGCTATTATAGAAGATAAGAAAGGAGGTTGCGTGAAAATTTTATTTTGGGCTTTGTACGCCGCCGGCGCGGTTGCCGCGTATTATTTTTTGACAATGGCGCTTTTGGCTGTCGTGAGCTTTCTTTTGTACGGCAGGTTTGAGTTTCAACTCCAGTCCCCGGCAGGGCTGCTTGGCGAACCCTTCCTGTCCTTTATGCTGATAGCGGCTTTCGCGCTTTCTTTTGCCGCCGCCTTCCTCTTGCACAGACGGCCGGACACTCCGACGGCGGCCGTTTTTGCCGCAACCGCCGCCCTGCTTGCCGCCGGCCTTGTCGGGCTAAAACTGATCGATTCTTACGGCCGCGGCGGTTTTGGCAGGGATTTTTTGTTTTCGCTTGCAATCGTTTATTTTTTGTCGCCCCTGACGCTGGCCTTTTTTACGCACTTTATCGGCCTTGGGGTTTTAAGATCAAGAGGAGTGTTTTTATGAAAAGCAAAAACGGAATCAAGACTTTGGCCTTTGCCGGCCTTGCCGCGCTGGCTATCTCCATGACCGCCTGCACCCGTCCGCAAACTGCGACGGAAGTCGCGACGCAAGCCGCCTATGACAGCGAGGATGATTTCCAGACGCGGGTTTCCGGGGACGGAGTTATAATAGAAAACTATGTCGGCGCAAACAGAATAGTTCGCATTCCTTCCATTATAGGGGGATTGCCGGTTACCGGTATATGGGGGGAATCCTTCGAGGGAAGGGGGATAACGGCTGTTGCCATTCCCGGCACCGTTACATCCATAGGCTGGCGTGCATTTGCAGATAACGAGCTTGCTTCTGTAGTCATTCCCGACGGCGTAACCTTTGTTTCGGACATGGCCTTTGCGGGCAACCGCCTGACCGATCTTGTCATTCCCGCCAGTGTCAGAACAATCGGGCTTGCCGCCTTTTCCGGCAACCTCCTGAGCAGTCTTACAATTTACCCCGGCGTTACGGTCTTTGACGATGCTGTCTTTTCCGGCAACCGCCTGACAAGCGTTGTTATCCCGGACACCGTTACGCATATCGGCTGGGCGGCCTTTGCGGGCAGTCCGATTACAAGCATCACAATAGGCGCGAATGTTACGCTTGGCTATGACTCATTTGACGGCGGTTTCTACGCCGCATACAACGCGGCAGGCAGGCTCGCGGGAACCTACACAAGGGGCGGCGCGGACAGTGTCAACTGGAGTTTTGCTTCGTTGGCGGCGCATGACGCGCCATATTGCGACGAGGCTGATTTCCTTACGGAGAATTTTCGCGGCGGGGAAATAATAACGGGCTACCTGGGCGGCGGCGCGTTTGTTCGCATTCCGCCGGCTTTTTACGGAACGTCTGTTGTAAGTATAGCCAGGGATGCGTTCCGTGAAAGTGGGATAACCGGTGTCATCATTCCCGACAGCGTTTCAACTATTTTGGACGGGGCCTTTTACGGCAACGGCCTTACGGAAATAACCATAGGCAGAAATATTTTGTTTGTCGGCTCCTTCGCTTTTGCGCATAACCCGCTTACCAGCATTACAATCGCGGAAAGGGGCTGGGCGGTGGAGTTTGGGGAAGAGGCCTTCCCCGGCGGTTTCCTTGCCGCATACAGCGCGGCAGGTTACGCCGGCGGAACCTACACAAGGCCTGATGTTGACAGCCTCGACTGGCGGCTAACGGATTGAGCGCCGGCTGGCGCATGAATAAGCATGAAGCCCGGCTGTTAAAAAACGCGCTGTGCCTTAAAACCAGGCCAGGAAAGATTAAGAAGCCTGTTATCATTCGTGAGTAAAACGGCACTTAAAACAATAGAACTGGCTACAATAATGCTGTCCGGGAGCTTTAGGGAAGTGTTGCGGCGAAGTGCAATGGTTTCTTTTTTCACCGTGTTGCCAAGCTCCATTACATGAATTCTGTCTGAAAGAAGGGCGCACAGACGCTCTTCCTCCTCTGCCGGTAGCCCCGGTTTTGCAAACAGTTCAATTTCGGTTATTGCGCTAATAAATAAATCGGCTTCGTTTAGCTCATCATGTAAACGGCGAGAGATTGTACTGCCCCTGGCAGTAAGAAAGATAACTGCATTGGTGTCAAGCAAAAAGCGGCTTTCAGTCATCCCATTCGTCCCGCAGTTTTCTCTGGTAAGCCATTCCGTCGCCATAGGTATCCGGAGAAATAATACCGAAGTACTGTGAAATGGGCGTACGGCCATTTGCACCTGCCGTTGTAAAAGGATCGGCGCACACAAGTTTAACTTGCGCGGTTGTCCCCACGGGGATTTCCGGCGGAACTTCAAGTATAATCTGGCGGCTGGCCGGTATTTCTATCGTTTGCTCGATGATCATAAACAGAGCATAACATAAAATGGATAGCCATGAAAAGCCCCACCCCGGCCGCTAGCGTTTGTCAAAGACCAAAAGCTCCGCATCGCCGGCACCTGCGCCGGCCGCATCAGCAGTTACGGTGTCGCCTTCGCGGACAGTGCCGGCGATGATAAATTTCGACAGGGGGTTTTCCAAAAACGCCTGTATCGTGCGTTTTAGCGGACGCGCCCCGAACTGCGGATCGTAGCCGCGTTCTGTTATCGCGTCCTTTGCCGCGTCGGTTAATTCCAGGGAAATTTTTCGATCGGCAAGCCGCCGGGAAAGCCGCGTTAGCTGAATATCCACGATTTTTCCGATCTCGCTTTTTTCCAAGCGGTTGAAAATTACCGTCTCGTCAATGCGGTTTAGAAACTCCGGCCTAAAACTCTGCTTTAGCAAGTTCAAAAGAGCCGCCTTTACATCGCCGGCGCTTTGCACGCTCTGCGCCCCCAAAATTAAATCCGAACCCAAATTGCTCGTCATGATTATAATCGCGTTTTTGAAATCCACAACTCGCCCCTGCCCGTCGGTAAGCCGGCCGTCATCAAGAATCTGCAAAAAAACATTGAAAATCTCCGGGTGCGCCTTTTCTATTTCGTCAAAAAGAATGACGCTGTAGGGACGGCGGCGCACGGACTCCGTCAATTGGCCGCCCTGCTCGTAACCGACATAGCCGGGAGGCGCGCCGATCAAGCGGCTAACAGAGTGTTTTTCCGCGTACTCGCTCATGTCTATTCGCGTAACGGCCTTTTCATCGTTGAACAGAAAATCGGCCAGCGTTTTTGCAAGCTCCGTTTTGCCTACGCCCGTGGGGCCTAAAAACAGGAAGGAACCCAAAGGCCGCGCCGAGTCGGAAAGCCCGGCCTTGTTGCGCCTTATCGCGTCGGATACGGCGGCCAAGGCTTCGTCCTGCCCGACAACGCGCTTTTCCAGAGCCTTTTCCAAGTCAAGGTATTTTTGCATCTCGCCGGAAAGCATTTTTGACACAGGAATACCCGTCCATGCCGACACTGCGGCGGCAATGTCTTCCTCGCCAACTTCTTCGCGTAACAAAGCCCCGGCACCCGCGCCGCCGGCAGCCGCCGTCGCCGCATCCTCGCGCTTTTTTTCCATTTGATCGGAAAGCGCGGCAAGCTGTTTTTGCGCATCTGGAATTTTCCCGTGCTTTACCTCCGCCGCTTTTGACAGATCGCCGGCACGCTCGTGGCGGGTCTCTTCGATTTTTAGCTCTTCGATTTTTTGCTTTACCTCGCGGATTTTTTGAATGTCCTGTTTTTCGCTCTCCCACCGGGCCTTCATCGCATCACGATGCGCGCCCAGATTTGCAATTTCGCTTTCCAGTTTCGCAAGACGCTCCTTCGATGCGGCATCCTCTTCACGCGACAGAGCCTGCTTTTCGATTGACATCTGCAAGAGCTTTCGTTCAAGTTTGTCAAGCTCTGTCGGCCGGCTGTCAAGCTCGATTTTCAACCTGCTTGCCGCTTCATCTACCAAGTCGATAGCCTTGTCCGGCAAAAAGCGGCTTGTAATGTAGCGGTCAGAAAGCGCGGCGGCGGCGACAAGCGCTTCGTCCTTTATGCGCACGCCGTGATGAATCTCGTAACGCTCTTTAAGGCCGCGCAAAATTGCGACAGTGTCTTCCACGCTGGGCTGTGCCGTATAAATTTGTTGGAAACGCCGCTCCAGCGCGGCATCCTTTTCGATATGCTTGCGATACTCGTCCAAGGTGGTCGCCCCGATACAACGAAGCTCGCCTCGGGCAAGGGCGGGTTTTAACAAATTGGAAGCATCTGTCGCGCCCTCGGCCGCGCCGGCACCGACCAGCGTGTGAAGCTCGTCAATAAAAAGGATGATCTTGCCGTCGCCGGCTTGCACTTCGTGTATTACCGCTTTTAGCCGCTCTTCAAATTCGCCGCGAAACTTTGCACCGGCTACAAGCGCGCCCAAATCCAGCGCGAGCAGTATTTTTCCCTTTAGCCCCTCTGGAACATCGCCTGCGACAATGCGCCTTGCCAAGCCTTCTGCGATGGCGGTTTTTCCGACACCCGGCTCGCCGATTAACACTGGATTGTTTTTTGTGCGGCGGGAAAGAACCTGCATACAGCGGCGTATTTCTTCGTCGCGCCCGATAACGGGATCGAGCTTTTCCTGTCGTGCCAAACTTGTAAGGTCGCGACAGTAACGCTCCAGCGCCTGATACTTTTCCTCTGGGTTTTGATCCGTTACGCGAGCGTTTCCCCTAACAAGCTTTAATGCGTCAAGAATCGTGTTCTTGCTCACGCCCGCTTTTTTCAGAATGTCGGCGGCGCGGCCTTCGCCGGCGGCAATAGCGACCAAAATATGCTCGGTTGAAACATAGTCGTCCTTAAGCGCGGCGGCTTCGGCCTCTGCCTTGGCAAGAACTTTGGCGGCGGCAGACGACAGAACAAGCTGTGCCGCATCCCCGTACATTTTTGGCAGCCGCCCCGCCGCCGCTTCGGTGTCGGCGATTATCTGCCCCGCGTTTGCGCCGGTTCTTTCTATTATTGGCAAGACTATGCCGTCTTTTTGCCGCAACAGTGCCAAAAGCAAATGTTCGGTTTCTACCTGCGGGTTGTCTTCTTTTTGGGCAATGCCCGTCGCCTCGTTAAGCGCGTCCCCCGCTTTTATCGTAAGTTTTTCGTAGTTCACAGTACCCTCTGTTAATCGGCCGCCGTTTGCCGGGCAATATTTTCAAGCGGAATCCAGCCAAGTTCGCCTGTGTCTTCGCGCTTTGCCCACAGCCAGCCGTTCATTTCTTTGGTTCCGCACAACAGCGTTCCTTTTTCGGCGGTAAGCTCTTTTGCCGTGTAATCTTCCAGCACGGTTGCCAGGCCGTTTTTTCTTTTTGACAGAATTTGCCCGGGCACAAAGCCCCCGCCGGATGCGTCGGCTTTTATGCAGTACTCCCAGTTTTCCCAGCCGGGGCTTTTCACGGAATAGGGGTCTTCTGCCAATGTTACTTTTTCGCCTTTTGCAAGCTCCATAGGGATAGGAAAGTCGCTAGCGTGCGCTTTTGTTACGATGTACCTCATACTTTTTACATTAACATTGCCCAGTGCAAGTTGTCAACTGACAGTTTGCACGGAAAGAAAGAAAATTTCATCATAGAGGAAGAATACCTCACACAAAGGCACAAAGCACAGATCAGAAAGCTCTGCGTCATTCCTGAAATCCTCTTTTTATGCTTTATAATGAGGCAAGAGAGGACGCGGCCTTATCATAGTCCCGCCCGAACCTTTGTGCCTTTGTGCCTTTGTGTGATTAAAATGGGAGTAAATTCAGAAGCTCGAGCATTCATGCGTTTGTCGTGTTTTTTTTGGAAAAACACTTGACAAAATGTGTTTTTTCTGTTAGGATTGCAATCAAGACACGCCGGGAGCGGCGCGTTTTTAGGGAAACACTGATTAACACGAAGCTAATCAGTGTTTCCTCCTGCATTTGCTCATTTCATTGCGCAAAATGCGGGTAAGAACAATTATTAAATCCTCGATGGGATTTAATAATCGTTTCCTTAGGGCTGCGGCCTTAAAATTAGAGGAGAAGGCACAATGAATGTACTGCTGGTTTATCCCGAATACCCCGTAACTTTTTGGAGTTTCAAGCACGCGCTTAAATTTATCAACAAAAAATCCAACCTCCCACCCTTGGGAATTTTAACAGTCGGGGCGATGCTGCCAAAAGAGTGGAATCTGAAACTGATCGACATGAACACCCGGCCCTTGAAAAACAAGGATATTTTATGGGCGGATTTTGTCTTCATTAGCGCGATGCTCATTCAAAAGGAATCCGCACGCTCGGTTGTCAACCGTTGCAAAGAGCTTGGCGTAAAAACCGTAGCCGGCGGCCCTCTTTTTTCAACCGAAACCGAATGCTTTGACGATGTGGATCATCTTCTTTTGTACGAAGGCGAAGTTTGCATCCCGCAATTTTTAAGCGATTTGAAAAACAATTCGCCCAAACATATCTACAACTGGGAAAGCTACCCGGAGGTTACGCAAACCCCGACTCCCGCATGGAAATTGCTAAACATAAAACAATACGCCATGCTCAGTATCCAGTATTCCAGGGGCTGTCCCTTTAATTGCGATTTTTGCAATGTCGTTTCTTTGTTCGGCAACAAGCCGCGCACAAAAACTGCCGGCCAAATTATCGAAGAACTTGAAGCGATTTACAAGCTAGGCTGGCGCGGCAGTATTTTTTTTGTAGACGACAATTTTATCGGCAACAAGAAAAAGCTGAAAGAAGAGGTTCTGCCGGCCATTATCGAATGGATGCGCGAAAGAAATTACCCCTTTGATTTTTTCACGGAGGTATCGATCAACATTGCCGACAACGAAGACTTAATGCGGCTTATGGCCTGCGCGGGTTTTGACAATGTTTTTGTAGGCATAGAAACGGTGGACGAAGACTGTCTGTCCGAGTGCAACAAGGCGCAAAACACAAAACGCGATCTTGTCGAAAGCGTTAGGCGCATACAAAGGCACGGTATGCAGGTTCAAGGCGGCTTTATTCTGGGTTTTGACAATGACAAGCCGAGTATTTTCTCTAAAATGATTTCTTTCATTCAGGAAAGCGGCATTATTACGGCGATGGTCGGTCTTTTGAACGCGCCTGCCGGCACAAAACTTTTCGAGCGCATGAAGCAGGAGGAGCGTTTGCTTAAAAACTTTTCCGGCACAAACACGGACGTAAACTTTATAACAAAGATGAACTTGGACGACTTGCGTGCCGGTTACGACAATGTTGTGCGCACGATTTACGGCTATGAAAATTACTACCGGCGGATAAAGGTGTTTCTGGAAAATTACCGCCCGCAAAAAGTCGTAAGCAGGCAGCTTAACTTTAGAGACATCAAGGTATTTTTCAAGGCCTGCTTTGTTTTGGGCGTGGTCTCCAAAGGCTCCAAGCACTACTGGGGGCTTCTGCGCTGGGCGCTCTCGAAAAAGAAAGGCGTTTTTTCCCTGGCTGTAAGGTTTTCCGTTTACGGCTATCACTTCCGCAAGTGCATAGCCGAAACGGGAATTTCCCGCTAAGGAAGCAATGATTAAATCCTCGTGGGATTTAATCATTGCTTTCCTAGGGGTCGCGGCAAGCCTGCCGGCAATCGCTTCCAGCCTCTACATAATAGGAAGATTCTCGAACCAAAGGTTCGCGGCGCAAAGGGAAAATCAACCTTTGCGCCTTCGTGCACGACAAACGCATGAAAGGTCAATGGCTGTGAAATTACTCCCCATTAAACTCACACAAAGGCACGAAGGCACAAAGGGGGGATTATAAGGTCTGAGCCTTCCTTTTGCCTCATAATAGAGCATAATAGGGGATAATGTAGGTATGAAGCGGCACTTTCTAAGCTGAACTTTGTGCCTTTGTGTCTTTGTGCCTCCGTGTGAGTTAAATCCGATAAAATCTAAATTTCGCGGCAATCCGGCTTGACAGGCGCGGGAAACAGTGCTAATCTTAAAATAGCTAGCCAATATTGCTAAACAAAGAAGGAGACATGAAGCATGAACGATTTGTTAAAAGGCGCGTATGACCTGCACGTCCACAGCGCCCCGGACGTCCTGCCGCGTAAAATGGACGATATTGAGATGGCGCAGCGCGTTATCGAGGCCGGGATGGCCGGCTACGTCATCAAAAGCCATTATTTCCCCACTTCCGAGCGGGCGCATCTTATAAGGAAGATGTATCCAAAGTGCAATTGCCTTGGGTCGGTAACCCTCAATTCGTCGGTGGGGGGAATCAACCCCAGCGCGGTGGAAATGGCGGGGCGCAGCGGCGCGAAAATCGTCTGGTTCCCCACCTGCGACGCCGAGCACGAGCGCGCGCACGTTTTCGGCGGCGACCCGAACAAAAAACTCCCCTACTGGGCGCAGATCATCATTCAATTGAAGGAAGCCGGGATACACACCCCGACGATAAGCATTCTGGATGGCGGCAAGCTCAAAAAAGAGGTCTTCGAGGTTCTTGACATAATTGCTTCGCATAACATGATTCTGGCAACCGGCCACCTGTCCCACGAAGAAGCCTTTGCCCTGGTCGATGCCGGCTGCGAGCGCAAGGTGAAGCGCATAATTATCACCCACGCCGATTTTCCCACGACGAATTACACGGTGGAAGAGCAAAAGGCTTTTATCCAAAAGGGGGCGGTGATTGAACACTGTTACACGACATGGGCGACCGGGAAGAGCGAGTTCGAGACGGTGGCGCAGCATATCAAGGCTGTGGGGGTTGAACACGTCATTCTTTCCACCGACTTGGGGCAGAAGGATGCGCTGTATCCAGACGAGGGGCTTAAAATTTTCGCCGAGCGGCTGATCAAAGAAGGCGGCTTTAGCGAGGCGGACATTCAGAAGATGGTAGCGCGTAACCCGGCCGCGCTTATCGCGTAACGGAAGGAGGGCAAAATGAAAGGGAAAAAAATTCTTGTTATAAGCGCCCACGCCGCCGACTATGTATGGAGGGCCGGCGGGACAATCGCCAAATACCTGAAACACGGCGGCGAGGTAAAGGTGGCGGTTTTAAGTTACGGCGTGCGCGGGGAAAGCAACGATCTTTGGAACAGCGAAGGGGCTACCGCCGAAAGCGTGAAGGAAATACGCTCGCAGGAAACTCGCGCGGCGGCAAAAATCTTAGGGCTTTCTGACATTGATTTTTGGGACTTGGACGATTACCCCATGCCGCTTGACGCGGGGCACGAGGATCGCATGGTTCGTGTTATACGCGCCTTGCAGCCGGACATAATAATCAGCCATGACAAGTTCGACGTGCTTAACCCCGACCACAACCGGGTAAGCGATTTCGCGTTACGCTGCAGCATTATGAGCAACTCCAACGGGGTGCGCATTGAGGGCACGAAAACGACAAAGCAGATGCGTCTTTTCGGTTTTGAGCCGCATCAGACGGAATTGAGCGGTTATGTGCCGGGTTCGTTTATCGACATTACCGAGGTTTACGAGCAAAAAGTACAGGCCATGAAGTGTTTTAAGGCGCAGGGGCATTTGATCGAATACTACACCCAGCGCGCTTTTATGCGCGGCAACCACGCGCAGCGTATTTCCGGCAACAAGGCCTACAAGTACGCGGAAAGTTTCGCCAATTTTTTCCCCGTTGTGGGAGATGAATTGTATTAGAGAAACCCGCTTTGCGGTTTTTTCTGAGTTTGATTTTAGCAGAACAGGAGAGGAAAAATGATTAAAAAAACGATTTTCGGATTGGCCGCGGCGGCGATGATTTTTTCGGGCTGCGCGGGCGAGCAGGACGGGCGCACTTCTATAACAATAGGCACGGCAGGAGCCGCCGGAACCTATTTTATAATCGGCGCGGCTATGGCGCAAACGGTGAACAACCACTCGGACTTTCTAAACGTAACGGCTCAGGTAACAATGGGTTCCGTGCAAAACCTTAACTTGGTCAACATGGGCGAGATTGAATTTGGAATGTCCAACGCGGACGGCGTTTACTGGGCGACAACCGGAACGGGAATGTTCGACGGGATGCCGCTCAATATTTCCGCTGTTATGACCCTTTACCTGTCTGTCGGGCAGATAGCGACTCACACAAGAACCGGCATTGAATCCTGGGCCGATTTGCGCGGCAGGCGTGTCGTGTTAGGCCCTCCCGGCACGACTATTATCGAAATGTCGCGGGCGATTTTGCGCGGCTATGGTATCGATCCCGACAATGACATTACGCCGATATTCCTGTCTTTTGCCGAGGGGCTTTCGGAGCTTATCGACGGCACTGTGGACGCGTCCTTCTTTGTCGCGGCTGCTCCGACTGCCGCAATGGTTCAAGCCACGGCCACCGGCTCTGTCTTTCTGCTTGACGCGACACCGGAGATTCTTGAAAATGTCTCTGCCGAGCATCCCTTTTTCTTGCCTTTCAGCATTCCTGTCGGAACATATCCCGGCATGGACAGGGACATAAACACTCTCAAAATAATGACGGAAATTTTTGCCAACAACAATGTGCCGGAAGATGTAGTCTATGAATTCTTGCGAATAACGCTGGACAACACGGGTGATTTTGTCGATTCCCATGTGGCGGCGCAGGAAATAAATCTTGAAACGGCCGCATCTTCTGTTTCTAGATACCATCCGGGCGCGGTAAGATTTTTCCGGGAAAGGGGCGTAATGCCATAAGCAAAGCGGCAAAGGGGCGGCTTGCTTACGGCCGCGCCTTTGCTAATAAGGAGTTCTCATGTCCGGTTTACAGCAAACGCAGGGGCTGTCCCCTTCAAAGTCGCTGTGGGAAAAAACAAGCGATGTTTTAATTTTGGCAATCGCCGTTGGGATGGCGCTTTTTCATTTGTACGCGGCATCTTTCGGAACCTTGATTCCCTACCTTCAGACAACCGTGCATTGGGCCTTTGTCGGCTCGTATATTGTGCTTTCAAGGCCGCTTAAATTTCCCGGCGGCAGGATTATCGACATTGCCTTGATTCTTTTGACCGTCTTTTTTTCATACTATGTGCAGACAATACAAGCGCGGCCGATACAATTTACTGGCATATTTTCCCAAACGGACGTGCGAATAGCCATTGGCGCTGTAATTTTGGCGATGTTTATCGCGTACCGCGTGCTGGGGCTTGTCCTGCCTGTTATTTGCGCCGTGTTTATCGCATACGGCTTGTTGGGGCATCAGCTTGCGGGGCTTTTTAACATTAGCAGGTTTTCCGTTTCGCGTGTTTTTACAACGATTTTTGCCGATGTTTCAACTGGAATGTACGGGCAGACATTGTTTGTTTCCGCGCAGTTTATTTTTCTGTTTGTCCTTTTCGGAAGCCTTCTTGGAATAACGGGGGCGGGCAATTTTTTTGTCGATCTTGCATTTTCTTTGACCGGTAAAACTCGCGGCGGCCCCGCCCAGGCGGCTGTGTTTTCGAGTATGCTTATGGGGACAATCAACGGGTCGGGGGCGGCCAATGTCGTTACCACCGGTAATTTTACAATCCCGCTAATGAAAAAAGTCGGTTACAGGCCTTCTATGGCCGGAGCGATAGAAGCTGTCGCATCTTCCGGCGGGCAAATTATGCCACCTGTAATGGGGGCGGTGGCCTTTTTAATGAGCGAGGTTACGGGCATTCCCTATGTGAGTATCGCCCTTGCCGCGCTGATCCCGGCGACGCTTTACTTTGTTACAATTTCTGCGACTGTGTATCTTACAGCTCGCAAAGAAAATATTCCCGCCGCGAAGGACGACGAGCTTAAAAAATTCACCCAGGTATTAAAATCCGGCTGGCTTTATCTGGCTCCGCTTATCGTTCTTATAACGCTTCTTTTGGCAAATTACAGCGTTAGGCGATCTGCCTTTTTCGCTATCGTAGTAACATTGCTTGTAGGGCTGATCAAAAACCCCGGCAACATGAGGCCCGCCAACCTCGCCCGTGCGTTAAAAGACGCGATGTCGGGAATTGCGCCAATCGCGGCGGCCTGCATTCTTGCGGGCATGATTATGGCGATTATAAACCTTACCGGGCTGGGCTTGCGTATCAGCGGCATCATCGTTGACATTTCTGCCGGGCATTTGCTACTTGCCCTTGCGCTTTCCATGATAACAAGTCTTATTTTGGGAATGGGGCTGCCCACTGCCGCCGCGTATATGATTCTTGCGGTGCTTGTCGCGCCCGCTCTTATAAGAATGGGGGCGACTCCTATGTCCGCTCATTTGTTTATTTTGTATTTCGGCGCGCTTTCCACTATCACGCCGCCTGTCGCCCTTAGCGTTTTCGCCGCGGCGGGTATTGCCAAAGCTGGTATTTGGTCAACCGGCAGGGATGCGATTTTTCTAGCATCAACTGGTTTTATCATTCCATTTGCTTTTGTCTACCACGGCGCGCTTCTTATGGACGGCTCTTTTTTAATGGTTCTGTGGGCATCCGTTACCGCGGCAATTGGTTGCATTATTTTGTCGCTCGCCATTACCGGCTGGGGCGGCATAAACCTGAACCTTCCGGCAAGGCTTGCGCTTTTACCCTGCGCGGTCGCGCTCATTTTGCCGGAGCCTGTCATTCTAAACTTTGCAGGCCTAGGCCTTGCCTGCGGCATTGTCGTGTTGTGCAACTATCTTTCAAAAATAAAAGGAGCTAAAACATGGGCAGTTACACAGGGAAAATAGGTTTTTGCATTGGAGATGATTTTGCGCGGCCGGCGGACAGAGCGGTCTTTGCAACACTTGCGGATTTTGGCAGCGCGCTTTTAAGCGATGGCCTTAACAAATTTAATACGATGCATCCGGCGATAAAACCGCTCGCCCAGGGCATAAGCGCGGCCGGCCCCGCCATGACAGTCCGCATGAGGGCTGGCGACAATTTAATGTTGCACAAAGCGATAGGCCTTGCAAAACCAGGCGACATTATCGTCGTTGACACCTGCGGCTCTGTCGCAAACTCCGTCATGGGCGGCCTTATGGCGGCCGCCGCTTTTGCAAAAGGCATCGCGGCCGTTGTTATCGACGGCGGCATACGGGACAGCGCG
>JGI24700J35501_10930340_pt1 | contig 13138 bp, 11 predicted proteins | sample TergutTh196P1_FD_35501 | JGI IMG/M metagenome (IMG submission 35501) | reverse complement strand
CAGGAAAGGATATGGGTCACTGAAATTAAAGAACCTCTTTTCACAGCGCTCATCATCTGTGGGATTGATCCAGTAATAGCACTCACAAGGGTTGTTGGTCTCCACATAGAGCATGCCACGAATCAGCGAGTCCAGCTCATCAAACTTGGTAAGACGCATGTTCAACTCCTGTGCACACGTATGTAAGTTAATGAACCAGCTCTTTAGCTTCAGTACAACTAACACGAGCACACCACTGCACCAGTCCTTAGCCAGCTTAATCCAGCCTTCACCAAAATGCATTTTAATGTCGTCTATCTCCTGTTTCAAATTTACATGTAATCATTTCTATGAGGTACCCCCCCAAAAATTTTTGATGCACTTCTTGCACCATCATTCCTGTTATGTGCCACCTATTATTGTTACAGTACCCAGGTTATGATGGGCTGAACAGAATAAACAAGAAGCATGCACAGATTTGGGGGTGCAGGGGAGGGTGTGGGGGGGGGATCTCTTAGAAAACAGTCAACTGGAACACCAAAAATGATAGTGGGGAATTATGTTATTTGGCTGTGAACTCGACTGAACTGGCTCAAGGTCATGTCTGAAGGCAATGTGTGTTATAATTTAGAACTTATTAACAGGCAACTGTGCAGAACTAATATAAACACATGGGGCTAGTTCAGTGAATAAGAGTGTTAAAGCACTTATAGTATGGTCTTGCGCGTTATGACAGTGCATGGTTTGGAAAGTGTATACTAACATTTGGGAGTAACCCACTACCTCCATCATCAAGATAGAAGATGGAATCTTCAGAAATGTTAGTATCCACCTACAACACCATAGTGTCGTAACACAGAAGACCACAGGATGAATCCTCATCATGATGAAAACCTCAAAACTTCAGATCAAGTGGAAGCATATCATGGCACACAGCTGTATTAAGATGGGTGTGGCATACCCTTCGGAAGTTATCTTCAAACTTGTACGCTCCACCCCCCGTGGCACTAACAGTTGTGACAAGAGTAGCCATGCCTTTAGATTTGGCCAGTGCCAGGAAATTCCCCATTTCAGAGGTTGGAAAGCGGATGAAATGCAGGGTTCCTCTTCGATGTCGTACTTCAACATTGTCCATCTAAAACAAAAGCATCATGCCACCACGTAATTGTACAGAACAACTGCGTCAACTGAAAAATGTATGTTCTGTAAAGGAAGGAGATGAAACTAGCATTCCATCTTTCAGTGTCCTCTGTTTGTGTTCTGTAAAATTTGAATGAAGTATTTTACATCTTTGTTCTTTCAAGGTGCATCATTCATTCTACCAACACGAATGGTGTTTTAAACCAAGCTTGTGTTAGTGATCCAGATCTTTTGACATACCTAATATTTTTCTCCATATCTTAAGATGTACACAAATTTTGGTGACTACTGGCAAAATAGATACATGGTATATATGGTATAAATACATGGTATTGCAAACTACAAACACACACACACACAAATTCACAACAGGCTACCAGTAAACATTACTGCTTTGTGGTTTATTCATACATAGATTAATGGCCAGTCTGATGCATCAACTTTGACAGATGACGAAATTGAGTGGACAGGTAAATGCTCCACACTTTTTACCTTCAAAGTAACAAACCTCAACATCCACTGGGGTGAACTATGTAAGACATATCAACCTGTCAGATTCCCAAATATGATATGGCAATTCAATAAGTTCCACAAGGTGATGGAATATTTGCCTGCAGGTATCCAATACCTGAAGGTGTGTATCCCTGTGGCCTGTTTTACCATATGCAGAGTTCTTGGTGAGGTAACGGCGGATGTTCTTCAAAGTCTCCACTTCAGCGTCTGCTTCATCTGGGGTGATATCCTTCGGTTCAAAATAAACAAGCTTTGACAGTGTACCTCCTATGTCCATTCCAAACCATGGCATTGCTGTAAATAAAGACAGGCACCTACACTAAGAAAAATTCCAGTTAAAGTTACCAAAAATGTTATTCATTACTTTCATACTGAAATGAATTCAATGCACTTAAAAGCTGCAAATATGAAGTCCATGTAGGTTTAACAGAAGAGTGCAGAGCACAGACAAACACAATAAAATGAAGTCTTCTCAGAGAATGAATTGTTTCAAAATTTGGAAATTTATTCCGCATTAGCAAAGCTGATTATTCCAGACAATTCCATGACATCTGGCGGAAATTAAAACGTCAAATTTTATAGAGTAAAGTAACTTTTAAAATACATACAGAATGTCTAATATGTATTTCACATTGAAATCTCTGAAAGTGAGATGAATGTGTATGTTATCACTAATAATTCAAAGGATCACACTACCATGTATGTAATACTTATTAAAAAGGAAGAACTGAAGTATTATTCAGTCAACAGCCTTAACAAAGCCATTCTGACTTACCTAATATAGCTGCTCTCTGTACCAGCAAGCTAAGTACAACTTTAGTGCTGTCACTGCAACAGAAATAGGGTGATAACCCTGCACACGTATGTGACAGGGAGGTAAAGGCATAACTTGTGTAACAACTTCCAGCTTAAGTCAGTGTGTCGTTACACCACATGTTGAGGACACAGTTCACGTTAGTCAAGTTATGAACTTTCCTACACCTCTTCTATTGTACACACTGAAGGAATAATTACAGTATCCATTCTTTGACCTTTGGACTTAATTTAAAATGACTTGATTCTGCAAGTTATGACGGTAAAAAAAGCAATCCCTGTACAGGCCTATTACAGGTCCAGGATTCCAAGAGGTTGAGGCTCTCAGATTTCTAGATGATCAGCACAGAAGGTAGTAGGGTTGTCAGCCCTACGCACCGGTTGCCATCACCCTTGGCAAATATTCCTGGTACTCATTTCTGTTAGAGGCTGAGTTGATCCCAGGCCCATACTGCAGCCAGAAGGATTATGTCAATGAAAATTTTCATTGACACCATTGGGAATTGAAACTGCAACCTTACTACAAAAATCTAACAGGGGAGTATCAGTTGTGTAGGGGTAATCATAACAAATGCACTATAATACAGTACTATATGCAAGATTGCTGCCCCAATTATCCCTTGACACTGGGGACTGAAACCCCACTTTTCTGCTCAACTGAGGCAAGTATATTTTACCATTTATCAAGAAAAATTTAAGGTCACAAGTGTCATTTGTCTAATGGATGCAAGGAAGAAGACTGGGGTGTGCAAGAAGAATCAGTAAGAAGGTTAGTTCATGATGACTGCAAGACAAAGCAAGTTTGAACAAACTAATAGTTCACTGAAGTACCTGTTACATCATAATTCAAATGAGGATGGCAGGACATGGTTTTAGTAGCTATGGATCCTATTAGATGCCTATTAATCACATACACTGTGCCCTCCTTCGGCACAAGTTGCAGGTGTAACGTATCATTTTGCAGTGTATACAGTGCAACATATATATACTCTATCATCTACAACAATTTAAAATTAATATAGACAGGTTAAACTGCACACATCTATATATGATCTGTAATAAAATCAGTCGTAAATTAAAAACAATAAGCACAGTTTAACAGGAAAATTCATGGTATAAGACAATCAAAAGTTTGTATGGGTGCAATATCAAAGTAATCCTCTCACATTTATATACATAAAATATGAGGTTAAATAGTAGTATAAATGCCAGCACATGTCACCATTTCATGTATTTAATGTGTACAGTGTAACCTGTGTATGTTAACCCTTTAACGCCGAACGACCCATAAAGGTGTCGCACAGTGAGCCCTTTAGACTCACCAAACGACCCATAAAGTGGTCGCATAGTGTGTCGAACTTTGAAGGAATTTTGTTCACTCCTATTCAGTTAACTGCTGTGGCTTGTTTGCTGTGCTTCAGGGCCCTTGAAGGTCAGGCTTTCATTCCTGAGCCAGAATGTACCCCCTCCACTTCCTAAACCCCTCTACAAACACTGATATATATATGCAGACACTTAGTAACTGCACATTTTTCCCAGCTGACTAATACAGTTTTGACACAGCTTGCTTTGATTATCGCTTGCTCTGGAGTTCACTGTGGGTTGAAATATCAACACTGGCCTATGAAGCGAAAACTCTTTCTTGACCAGAAAGGCTGTCAGTGGCATACCGTACCCATATAATCCAGACAAAAGTAATGCTCAAAAATCGGAGATACCCACAAATATCGATGTTTACAGCTACAGGAGAGCCCACAGACCTGCCTCTTGTAGTGCTGGGGTAATCTGTAGGGGTTGTGGGGCAGTAACTTGCAACACGCAGCCATCAATCTACTAAAAACGTCTTGGGCACCCTCAAATACATGGAATTTTATAAGCAGTTACATCGTAGCTTTATATCTGTTTACTCTCACTATAGAAGACCTATGTATGTTTGGAGGCGTAATGTTTCTGCAACTCAGGCCCGTCACACATAGTGCAAACAAGGCAAACAATCGTAGGTCCCAGAGCCATAGCCAGGAAAAAATAGAACTTGAGGAGGAAGCCGTCAGAGAAATTCTGGTTCCTGACACCGCCTGGGAATTAGGTGTGGAGACTAGCGACTTTGAAGACTAGTTTGAGGAAGAAGCAGAAGAGGAACAACAAGAAGTTTCAGCAGAAGTTGCCATAACAAACAATTGCCAGCAAAACAGACTGCGCTGCCGTCTGTGCTCTTTTTGCGGCCACCGAAAGGGCACACAGTGTGCCAGATGTGACGTAGGCCTGTGCATGGTGCCTTGTTTCACAAAATATCACACAAAAGTAAATTTGTAATATACCACCCTCTTTGTGATAAAACAGTGATCCAAGGTGCCACAGACCTTATGCAGAAGCCAGAATTATGTGAGTAATGAACTATTTACACCACATCATATATAATACATGCGATTCGTAGACCTAAATTTATTATAAAGATAGGTGAACATTTTTTCCTGGATTAATCAATTCATAAGCAAAGTGGAAAATTTTACTTCATTAAATTTGAAGGAAAAGTCTATGAAATATGCTTTTTTTTTCTAAGAGTAAGCATTAAAATTTAAAATCCCCAGTAAAAAATTCCGGCAGGCAGCACTGCTCGGAGGAATTAAATTCTGGCGTCAAAGGGTTAATATGAATTAATCACTGGATATGTACACACACCATTCAGTATACCATCTGCAACATTTCCAGACAACTTTTGCCTATTAATTGAACAACAATTAAATGTCCTGTAAATGCATGTAAAAAGCCACCCCCTACAAATTTATTTTATATACTTAGGCATCAATGAAATTTGCTGTCTTTTTAAGACATGCTTCATAATCTCTTTTATTTTCCAAATATGTCATTTACTTCATAATTTTGTATTTTTCTGTCCAAATAATACTTTTTTTTCATAAAGCATGGCCTAAAATTTAAATATCAACCCAGTCATTTAAAGGTTAACAGAAACTACTTATAAACTGGTTAACAGCAGATAACTGAAGCTGTCCCTATGAAGGCACACAGGGGGATCAGGGGTGTAGCTACACTACACATATTTTCAACCCCAGCACTAGATGGAGGTGAGTGGTCAGTTTCACACCCTGGCCAGTTAACCCCCCTCCCTTCCCAAATATAAACCTGCTACTCATTGTACATGAGCCTGGGGAGGCCCCACAACCAGTCTAGACATTTTTGAGAAAAGGAAAATCTCTTGCCCCTGCCAGAATTCAAACCCCAAATTGTCCAACCCACAGCCTAATCACTATACCCACTAATCTAATCTGACTCCTAATAGCAAATAATTAATAAATTAATATTATATCTGAATTGTACCCTTACTACAACATTTTAATGTGTGACAGTGCATGCTTTGACTGTAAAAATAGTTACTGTTGTCCATCTTTATGGATTTTCATATAACTGTTGGATGGCCTAGCCACTGGCAGTGTCATGACACCATTTCTTTAGGCTACTAACTGTAAAGGATAAAAATACAGTAATAATGTATTGTGATATTTTACAATCAGATTAATATAAAAACCTACATGGCATGCTATTGGCATCACCAAACCCATTCTCCTTGCAACTGGAAGAAGGCACCCTCAAGCCATCCTTGCTGGAGCCTGCCATCATGCGGCCTCTAAGGCAGTCTTTACAGCTGTGAGGACCCATCAAGACACCCACACAATACAAGTAGCCACACAAATTGAACTGAAACACATCACAGTTTTACTTGCATGTGTAACTGTGGGTCTCATGAAATGTGCATGCAGAAAATTAACACCTGCAATGTACTATACTTTCAAAGGATTATCTGTTATTTTAAAGCATCCTCAATGCTTTGCATTCAATAAGTTAACTGCAATTCTCACTCTTTGCACCCTCCCGCCATGTAAAAACACCACCTTAAAAGGTGATGTGCACATACAGCACTATCAACCTCAGGATATCTCGCAATCCTCAAAGTTGCTTAGTCATCACGTGCTATTCTGCGACACTCGTAATGTTCTCACCGAAACAAGTACGTAATATTTAAATTTCATTAAGCTAAAGTGCGCGGCCTTGACCTTTCTTGTTGCAGAAATGGAATTTGTTAACTATAGTTGCTCCTCTTTGCCACAATCATGTCCCATCTATATGCAACACTTTTTTTTTCAGTGGCATTTAATGCCATGTCATGCTGCACGACAAATTCGTTACTTTCAACCCCAACATGAAACAGGCGTAGTCATTTCAGTGTCAAGAAATGAAAACGAACTTACCTTCGTACATTTTAATAGTCACTTATTATGCACTGGACATGGGCAAAATCAGTCTACACATGCAAACCTTGGAACCTAGTGCGAAAATAATTTCAATCATCACGCCCTAACTTCACTTGTCATACTGCCACTTGTAGTCGGTTACCAACTAACACTTCCGCAATGCACTTCCTTAGCGGCCATCGAGTTCCTAGCGAATGTACCGCTATCTGTGGGTACTGCTATCTTTCAACGCGAGTAGGTATCTCGGTATCCGTGGATCGATCAGTATTAATCTGTGCCATGGATCAAAAGTTTGTTACACGAACCGCGGGGTAGTTGGATGTTATGCAAATCTGTTCTGTAATCGTTAGAAAATATGGCCGCGTGAGATTAATGTGAGGAATAACTATTGTAAATTATAAAATGTAATTTCTGATAATAGTATTCGTGCTGTGAATGTTTATTTGCTGAATGTTGAGTAAATAGTAAAAGAGTTCAAATATTGCATGTGTTCGACTTGTTATTTAAATAGATTATACCAGACAGAATGGAAACCAAGTTCAGTAAAGGTGACGTTGCGACAGATAGTGCAGTGCAACCTTTACCAAAGTCGAAAATGCCCGAATGTTGGAATGATGATACGAGGATGGATTACTTATTTTCAAATTTTCGCCCACATACTGTAAATCCCTTTGACTGGGAATCAAAAATGAAATTTTGGACAGCTTTGTTGGAGGAATGGTGTGTGCACAATAACAGACCAATGTTCACATTATCTGATTTAAAAAAGGCGTTTCAGCGTAAAGGAAGAACACCAGTGTGCCTGCCGACAGTGATTGAGACTATGAATAGGTGAATACTCGCGGACTAAAATTCATGGCTGTTCTATTATTTTTCCCCACTGCTGTTTGGAGACTACAGTGAAAAAGAAAAGTTGAGATGTTTGAAATGTTTGGAAAGTTTATTTTAATTCAAAATATATAATATTATGTTCTCTTTCATATAGGAGAGGTTTACTGGTTGTACATGCAGAATTCGTTCATTTTCCTCCACAGCAGACATGGACTGGGTGGACTGTTGATCTACTGGTGAAGAAACCTGTTGTTTGGATGCTTAATAAAGTTAAGGACTCTGTTTTTGAAACAAAGGAGGTAGCAGAAGATAGAGCTTATGTTCATGTTGCAGCTTGCATGGTGAGTGGCATATCAGAATCTTGACTTCTTTGATGATATATTTTAGAGTGTGGCATAGCCAAAAAGTCAGTGATTTATATTTGCATACAAGTTTACACGTTTGCATGTTGCAGAAGATACAGCTTATGTTCATGTTATATCTTGCGTGGTGGGTGGCATATCAGAATCCTGACTTCCTTGATGAAGTATTTTAGAGTATGCCATAGCCAGTAAGTCAGTGATTTATATTTATATAGAAGTTTACAGGTTTGCATGGTCGTTTTTGTGTAGAGTGTGGTCTTGGATAGTGTTGTAAGTGGGTACCAAAATTTAATATGGACAGGCTGCCTTCTTATTCAGGATTGAAACGTGTAGGGTGAGGACAAAATTAGCTGCACTGATAGTCAGTCAGATCTGTATGAATGGGAGAGCAAATACAACCAAGTCTGGTCCAGTAGAATAGGTGATCAGGAAATATGGAAAAATTAAGAAACAAAAGTGGTCCAGAGGATAGGACTACAGCAGATGGTGTCACATAAGGTCAATGAGGGAGAGATCAGATAGACCTTTTTTAGGGCCACAGTAGGTGGGAAGAAAGAGAAATGGCAGTCCTTTTTGGACGTTGTAGGTAGAGGATTATCACCTCCATCCTATTTGGTGAGTACCAGGATTCCTTTTTTGACATTCAGAGGACTGTGCATCATGATGTATTCTTGTAATTAAAGCCAACAAGATGCACTCTTTCTCATCTTTATTTTGGTAAAGAACACCACATGTTTTGGACAGAGTTGTTGTCCATCATCAGGAGTCTTAATACTGTATTCACAGAAATTTGTATTTGTCATACTAGTTATGTTGACTGTCTGCTAGTGAGGTCCATCCCGACCTCGCTATCAGACATTTAACATAACTAGTATGACAAATACCAATTGCTGTGAATACAGCATTAAGACTTCTGATGATGGACAGTAAGTCTGTCTGAAACATGTAGAGTTCTTTACCAAAATGAAGTTGAGAAATAGTGCATCTTGTTGGCTTTTATTATAAAAAGAGGAGTCCTTTCTCTGAGGGTAAAGCAGCTGAGCTATGAACCTGACCCCTTACCACCTTGTTGTGCTGACTTCAAGAATGAGTGGAGCCTACTGCTACATACCTGTATGCCTTCATAACTTGGACAGGGACAACTTTACCTTTTCACCTTCATTATATGGTTAGTTTCTGCAATTTACACCTTCCTGCGCTTGCTAGGGAAAACCACTCACATGGGGTTTTGTTTGGGTGGTGTGACTTGCTGTTGCTGTGGTTTGAGGACATTGTCATCTTGTGCATTTGGTAGATCAAAGGTTTCTTAGGAGTGTGCCCAGTCTGTGTGGAAACTCTGGGTCACAGATTTTAAATTTGTAAGGCAATATATAGAGAAGAGACCGTTGGTTGAGGGGGTGGTGTTCTGATCTATCATTCCAATAAAGACTGTCGTTGGTTGACCTTCCAAGTACAGAATGACCACAGCATTGATCATGTCTGTAAATGAGGTGGCCATCAGACTAGTCTTCATAGCAAACAATGTTGTGGTGCATGCTGTTCAGATAGTTCAAACCCCCCAGTGGAGCTGTCCACAATCTCTGCTGCTGGTTTTCTTACATGGATGACACATTTGTGATTTTCCATCATGGACTCTGAAAGCTGAGAGGTTTCTCGGACTACGGGAATGGCAGATACCCTTGCCTTTCTTTCTTATTTTTCTGTGTCCCTCCTTTTAGCTTCTAAAAGGGCTGGTTATTTTGTGTTCATTTGTGTGTGTGTGTGTGTGTATATATATATATATATATATATATATTTTTTTAACCCCCCCACATCCTACTGTGTTCCAGTTTGCTCGCACCACATTATTTCTGCTATCCCATTCCAGTGGCTTTGATGGACTGTTTTTTCTCGCAAGATGCATGTGCCAGTCATCTAACAGCATTCTCATGCTGCCAGTTGTCAAGTTGGAAGCAGCATGTTCCTCTGAAATGTTGGTATCCACCTAGAAGTTTGCATGATGTCAGAAACAGTACAGCCTGGCTGTACATTCCTATTCCAAAATTGTGATCATAGGTGTTACAGTACAATAATATACACATTAAGAGACAAGTTGACAAAACTTTTTTTTTGCTTTCACTGCAGGCTTTGGGGAACAAATTACTGGCTTCACTCAGTCATAAGCAACTTTTAGCACTGACTGAGTTGGCAGCACTGTATGGCCAGGATGATGTAATGCAGCTGCACGTGGTTGTGTGTGGATTGTGTCGGCAGGGGAAGGCTGCCATGAAAGAGGGCAGTGATGTGCTAATCAAGTTGGGAGATACACACATTAGTGAGACAGATCTTGGAGTGTACACATTGAAATGTAATGAACAGAAGCTCATAAGGCACTTAGAACAGGTGGAGGCTGAGAAACAGAAAATGGTGCAAGAGGCCAGGGTATATGCAAGAAAGAATATGCGACATGCGGTGAGTAATTTCATGCTTTATACGTAAACAGAGGAGGAGAGAGTTACCCACTTAGGCACACAAGAACCAAGTTAGATTGTGCACTGAGTGCTTTTATACCTAACGTAATCATAAACGTAATTTGTATTCCCATACACTTGATTCTTGTTATATTTTGGAGAGACATTTTGTATCATCAACTATTCAAAGGTTTATTGTGGTTTTTCTCCGGCCCAAGTTAATGCTGATGTAATGTAAACTGAAATCAGTATATCTTGCATCCTTCTCATTTTACTGTTAATAATCATTTCCCAATGAAAGCAGTACAATTTACATAGCTGCCACTCCCACATTATATAACCTACGAACATATATGCACAGGATGTGGGATTGAGCAGGTTGGCTGAACTGTGACTTGCACTTGTGAAGTACATGTTTCAGTCCCCATCTGAGCTATTACAGGGTTTTTTCCCCACCTGCAAAGCATATGCTGACAGAAATAGTAGCGTGAAATATGCCACAAAATTTTTCTTCTCTCTTCCCTATAGTTGTCATCTCGTGACACAAAACCTGTCCAGTTTATGCAGCAGTAATTTTTAATTTCCAATGTTGAGTAACCAAAATATTAAGAATTTTCTTATTTAGAACATCTGTTAGGGTTTCCCCAACACAGATTTTTTTTTAAATAATAGATCAGCACATTATGTGGCTAGATATACTGCTACTTTTTTTTGGCTCATTCTTAAATGACCAGTGTGGCCATTGTACAAGGAGACAGGTGCGATTTTATTTTATTTTATGGTAAGAGTTAAATAACTTATAAATGTTTATGCATATAAAATTAATGTTATGGGTGAATGTATCAGATTTGGAGTTTTAGTTCCAGTTGTCAGACAGCTGCTTTACTTGTAAAACCAAATTAGATCAGAGATCATCTTGTTGACTCTTACAAATTATGTGTAGCATCCTGTACATACCTGTTACAAGTTGTGTTCTGTTAACACTGGTGTTGCTTGCTGTGCTGCCAGCTTACATTCATGTGGACTTATGTACGTGCGTAGTCACTTATGCAGTAGGCCTTAAGCATTAAAATTTCCTTGCATATGTGTTTTTATTTTTCTCCCCTTATTGGTTTAGAATGTATTACAGGGGCACCCATTCTTTATCATGACCTCATGTCTGACCCAGAACTGAGACAGAAATCATGTGAACAATCTTCAGGTTCATCATCCGTGTTGTGTTTTTATGCAAATGATGGTTGGTGGGTCTGTCAAAACACAACTGTCATATTATCATGATTTATTGGTTTGACAATGACTACATGTTTCAGCCGTGCTTTGCCATCTTCAGGTCATAAGCTGTTTTACAATTCACAGTAATAAAGAGAAAACATATGCATGAGATAATGTTTACTTAGAGGTAGTGTATATTAGTGGTGTTCAACGAGATTTCGTTGTTAACGGGATTTTACTGGTTAGAGCTTTGTAAATATAAAATTAGCTTGAACTTAGAAACTGGCATGGAAAAAAAAAACTGGCACGGAAAACGAAAACTTGTAACATTGGCGGAGTTCCAGGCTGGATCCTTTTGTGTTGGAACGTTGGGATGGCCGATCAGATGTTGTGGTGTTGAGTTTTGGCATCAGCTTTGAGGGCGCTTCTTCCAGTTCTGTGGGTGTTGTAGCTTTTAGGCTTTTTTGGTGTGGTTAATCTCAGGTTGCCCGGTATGCGGAGCAGGTCTTTGGTCCAGATTTTCAGCTAGGTAAGATTCAGCTTCGTAAGGTACAGAGATTTTGGTTCATGCATAGAGATGTTTGGAACATACATTATGAGGCCTTGGTTGGATAATTTTCTATGCCCCCTTGAATGGATTTTTTAAGTATCAAGTGTACTTACGGGTTTGTTGATGAGATCCGGAGAGGTGTGGTTTCCAGTGTCAGAATTCCGTTGGTATGTACTCGGGGAGTTCCGAGTGGTGGCTTGGTGTGGAACGTGTGAATGACACAACTGTTTTACTGGTGGTTGGGATGGTACTGATTGTTGGTTTGGGGCAGGGGGCTGTGGTTTGTGGGTGTGAAACGGGGGTTAGGCCCGGCGGGTGGTGAGGGGAAGGGACTAATGGCTTTCTTCTAGGAAATCGTTAAGAATGGTCTGGAAGATTTTGCTGTTCGGGATGGTGTGGTCATCATTTAGGTGGTTGTGTGTGGAAGCCTCTTTAAAGATGTAAAACTTTTCAGTGGTATTGAGGTGGGCGCCTTTGTCATGGGTGTGCAGAATTTGCGTGCATTCTTGTATGTTGCCAAATGTGTGTTGCTGTGTTGCCGCTTGCAGTGCGTACTTTGAAGTCTGGTGGTTGTATTGGAGGGCTCTCTTGTGTTCGTTGTATCTGGTTCTGAAGTTGTGGCCTGTCTGTCCGATGTATGCCTTGCTGCAGTCTGGGCATGAGAGTCTGTAGACTCCCACGCGCGTGAACAGGTCTAGGGGTTGCAGGTTCGTAGTTAGGTGGCATAGTAAATTGTTGTTAGTGCAGTAGGCTATTTTTATGTTTGCGCATCTGAACAGTTTTGTGATGGAGGTAGTTTCTTTGCCTGTGTATGTGAATGTGGCCCAGGGTTGTGCTGCGCGTTTTTTCTCTGGGTATGGAGGGATTTGTGGGGTGGATTTATAAAACTCTAACCAGTAAAATCCCATTAACAACAAGATCCTGTTGAACACCACTAATATACACTACCTCTAAGTAAACATTATCTCATGTATATGTTTTCTCTTTATTATTGTTAATTGTAAAACAGCTTATGACCTG
>JGI24700J35501_10930341_pt1 | contig 13146 bp, 13 predicted proteins | sample TergutTh196P1_FD_35501 | JGI IMG/M metagenome (IMG submission 35501) | reverse complement strand
AAGAAGTGAGTGTGCTTATGTTACTCAGTCCATCTCCTTACGTGGCTGCCACGTTATCAGCCACGTAATATATTACACGCAGGTCACTAAACAGAATTTTATACCTGGTAACTCACTTTGTTGACCTTGCTGTTGAAATGTATCTGTTTCAGCTGTTTAAGGGCTGAAACATATCCAAGTGCCACAGTGTTAATAAAATGGTGTTAATAATCAATGTACGCATTAGTCGGTTTTTTGTGCGAAATAGTGATATTAGTGCACGGAAATGAACAAGATAAAAATGGTGAGTTATTATTCTTTATTAAGTCCAGTTCACAACAAATACTCAAAATAACCTCCACCTGAATCAATGAACGCAGGGACACTGATGATCACGGACTGTCGCACTTTCAAAGACCTTAGGTCGGTTACGAATGGCCTCAGAGGCATCAAACATTCTTTTTTGAAGTGTCTCTTCATTTTAATTGGAGCTGATTGCACCAGGGTTCTAAAGTGTTCTACAGATAAAAATATGAAAGAATGAGGTCAACTCATTGTTGCGAAGTACCTCGACAACTGTTGGTGGAAATATTGAGATACAACGTGTCCTTGTTTGGTGTGGAGAACACACTCCTGAAGTTTGTTCAAGCATTTTAGATAACATGGTATTATTAATCTTCAGTATTACACAAGCTTATTAAAGTAGGAAACGTACAAATAACGTAAGACTGAGGTACGTTCAGGTCTTTGAAAGACACTCTTCAGATTTAATCAACATTTAATCCACTGTAATCATACTGTAATCATACATGCATTTTTGTTCAAAACTGCAGATACGTTTTTAGGCGCGTTCGCAAAATTGCCAAAAGTGACTACTAGCTTCGTCATGTCGGTTTGTCTGCCTCTCTCTACCTCCATCCACTTGGAACAACTCGGCCCGTCCAGACGGATTTTCATGCAATATGATATCTGAGAAGAATAACGGCTTCTTTAAATTAATACGCATGTACATTAATGACAACATCTCGCTCACTTCTTCTAAGAAAGGGAGATGTTTCAAAGTCGTAGAAGAAACCAGAACATACGTCTTATATTCAATAATCTTTTTCCGAAAATCGTGCCGTTTATCAGATTGTGTGGAAAAACATGGTAGAGCCTGACAGTCCACAGAGGACAATATAATACCGTGCATTCGCTTTGCATGCTGGATAACTAAGGCTACAAACACTTAGTATATGTAATGCTTCTTGATTTTCCATTCTAACAATAGTTAAACGAACGCGCCTCAATGTTACATTATACGTATATGTCTTGTTGAACGTCAGTACCTACTGCTATTGGGTGTTGTTACGTTACTGTGAGGAATTTTATTTTGTTTTCTGAAAATGAATCGGGTGTACATGGCCTCAAAATTTCACACCGTCGAAATTCTTGGTAGTTTTTTCCTTAAGAACTACATTTCATATCAATCTACCCACACAACAGAATTCTCGTTCCCAGATGCAGTCAATAAATATGAATTACTATATTTTATTATTGCACATTTCTTCCTTAATTATGTATTACGTAAATCGCTTGAAGCAAATCAGTAACTCCCCAGGTATGTGACGCAGTAACTCCTTAGGAATGTGACGTAATATCTCGAAGAAAACGTCACGAGTTATTACGTCACACCATATCAAATTAAATTGTTTCCGTGTGGCGCCATATTACGCAATTGTAATCAAACAAACAGAAAAAACTACTATTTGTATATTATGGTTACTATTATTACATTTCTTTCTTAATTACCTGGCACATAAATCGCATCTACGTGGCTCCGTATTACGTTCAGGTCGTAATTTCTCTTTCGTGCAAATATCGCTTAAACGGTAAAATTTCCTCGTAAATATACGCGGGTCTTCATGTAGATTCTATCTTATTTTCATCTGGTCATATCCAAACTTGTATCTGATCGACATATTGTGGTAAAAATATAAAATTTTACGAGAATAACTTCAGTGGAAGGACAGTTGTTGTATACGGTGGAGAGAAGAACAACCCGAAACACTGACGTCACGAAGTTAATAACCATTTTTCGCAAAATTTTTAACGCGCCTAAAATCCACCATTGAAATTGGTCTGTTGTCTCAGGACAGAGGATGAGCCATTCCAGCATAATAGAAATGTATGCCTCAGTGTAAAAGAGGAAAAGAACGGTCGAGAGAATCCATGCAAATATTCTGAAAAACAGAGGACAATTCGAGCGTATTTTATGAATGCCCTTTGATGTTTTATTTCCTGTCACATATAAAATACCGTGTTTTCTGTTTGTGTACGGTTTTAAAAGCATCACTCTTAGCGTCTAATGTTTTTTAAATGTACACCAGTTGTAATTTTCATTAAAACACAAGAGTTTCCTATCGAAATAAAATGTCGCTTGGATATTTCTACGCCTCCCCCACCATCACCACTTAGGATGGCTGCAGTAACATGTAACTAGAACTACGAAAATAATTATTGGAACAAACTTTGTTCCAAATGCTCGAAGTGCGTTCGGAAAGTCGTCTATTTCCTTCGTTTCAATGACAGAATTATCGCTAAGGAAATTAAACTTAAATGACAAATGGGAAATTTTTTCTTCACCCTCTTTGAAATAAGAGAAAAGACATTTTTTGAAATTAAAAGATATGGGTGGGTGGGGGTAGGAGACATTACCCAGCATGACCCCCGCGAGTAAAGAGTAAATGCCAACTGCTGCTCTTCTTGTGCGTGTTATGAAACACCCCGAGTCGATGCTTATTCCTTAATTACGTTCCGAATCGGAAAGATATTTATCACACTGTCGCACGTTTAAAAACTTATTTTATTTCTTTTGTACGACTGTAGTCTGGGCCTCTATCTTAGCGCGATCTCCTCAAAAAGTATCAGTCGTAATGTTTAGGATTAGCAACTGATATTAAGGAGTATTTCTGTCTAGGTACTGTAGAAAGTTCAGCAGGCTTGGTGGCAGTTTCTAGGCGCGTTCGCTAAACTTGCGGAAAGTGAAAATTAGCTTCGTCATGTCTGTCCGTCTCTCTGTCTCTCCTCCCGCCCACATGGAACAACTCAGCTCCCACTAGACGGATTTTCATGAAATTTGATATTTGAGTTTTTTTCGAAAATCTGCGGAGAAAATTAAAGTTTCGTTCAAATCAGACAAGAATAAAGGGCACTTTACACGAAGACCAATATATATTTTTGTTACAGCTCGCTCAGTTCTTCTTGGAATGAGAAACGTCTGAGACAAAGTTTGTAGAGAAAATCGAAACACACATTTTATGTCCAATACCTTTTTTTTTCGAATTTCTTGCCGTTAATGAGGTAATGTGGAAAAATATTGTACAGGTGGACAGGACAACATGGCGGATGCGCATTGCATGCTGGGTACCTAAGACTACAAACACACTCAGAATATGTAATACTTATTGCTATTCCACTGCATCAATTGTTGCACGAAAACGCCTCACATGTTACGTTATGTTGCCTGTCTTGTTAATACCAAGGTTTTTTTGGTGTTGCTGTATCAGCTTCTGGAGTTATATGCCAACGAATGGGGTATTTTAACAGCACTAACGGCAAGTATTTTCATGCTTCTAGTACCACAGATTTTTACCTTTAAATTACTGTTACAATGACTACTGTTGTCATATTGTTGTAAGTTGAAGGAATGGGTCATGAATTCGTCCAAACTTTTGACTGCCTAGGTATTATTATTATTATTATTATTATTAGAAGTAGTAGTAGTATTAGTATTATATGACTCAACATCCCTTTAATTTTTTGTGTGGCTTTAGAGCTTTGTAAGCTGTCTGTAGTTGCTATGACGGAAGGTAAATCAGCGAGAATGTAATGTGAGCTTGTGAAAACCCATGAGCTGTTGAGTTAGAATTACCATATTTATTTTATGTATTATTTTGTTTGTATGTGATGTTACTAGTGGCTGTGTATGTAGCCTGAATGGACATTACATAACCATGTCAGCTGACGTTTTTAGGGTAGTGAAATTAAAGGAAATTACGGTGGGATGGATTTGTAGCAAGGAAGGATATTACGTAACGATGCACATTGAGACTGAGGCAGGTCAGCTGCTGTTATTAGAGTAATGAAATATAAGACCTTAATGAACTGCGTTTTTTATCAAAGGTTTGTGGGGATGTTGGTGGCGGAACCAGGTACACGGTCTATAAAAGCTGGCAGGAGAACATCAAAGTATATGTCAGGCTGCTGGATTGTAAGGTGGATGAAATTAGTTCAACAGTGCAGAGCTGGACTCTTGTTACACAATAATCATAATTTCAGTGTCTACAAGGAATTCTAAATTACAGAACTTGTTAGTGCCAAAATTATAGCTTTCTGGGGTACGGCGACTTATAATTTGGCGAACTGGTACCACCATTTCGGAAGTACCCGATGCCTCCATCTTGTGGCTATAAGCATGATAAATCACTCCTTAGAAATATTAAAGCTTAGACAAATATTTAGCGAATTTGCGCGGGAGTAGATGTATAGTTAATCTCCTTAACCTCAGCACTACGTGGAAGTGAGTCGTAAAATTCACGCTCCGACCTTTTTCAGTAGGAGCTTCAGTACCCCTTGACTACGAGGCTTCTGAGCCCCACAGCCGGTCTAGACGTTTGGATAAAAGAAAAAGCTTTTTCTCCAGCCCAGAATCAAATCCCGAATCGTTTAGCCTGCAGCCTAACTACTACACTACGTTATCAACGACTCCGCAATCCCCATAGTTCACTCAACTTCGCCGGTCTGTAAAGGCAGCTACAAGTAGTTCGACTGGTGTGTCTTGCCGCCTAGCATAACATGAAGGCAGTTCAACAACATATAATAATCTGGATCTACAAAGTATGAATTAGTGAAACAGAAGCGAGTGTTGCGTTGTAACATCAGCTGCCAGTAACAACAGACGATAATTTATAGTACACAATATAACTACACTTGAAACCTGAAGACCGTTAACCCTCAAAGACACATTTACTGTGGCTACCGCCTGCATTAATATTACAAATCTCTGCATTTTCCTCACACATTTTATGTATTCGTTCCGCATCATTTTCATAATAAACAACGATTTTTACCAAAGCAGCATTACCCATTTCTTTTTTATATTGGAAACGCAATAGTTTATCGTGAGGTAGACACTGATCTAACACTTCACGACTGTGTCATGGCTCAGGCTCTTCGTTGAATGACTGTCATCGCAGAGGACCAGGTTCGATCATGTAGCCAGTATACGTTGGCTCTGTGGTACACAGAGTGGCACTGGAACAGGTTTCTTGGTGACTGTTTCATTTTTCACACGTCAACATTATTGTACAAATGCATCACACTCATTTTCGTATTCAAGGATACTCTTAAAAAGGGATAAATGTTAGAAACATGCGGGCTTTCTCTTTCGAAAGTAGGGAAAGCATTAAGGAAGAAAATTACTGGCACATGTTCAGAACTCGTACATTTAATTAGTTAAAAGTAGGTGGCTGTGGAATTCGAAATAAAACCGTTTCCTATAACTTGGATATTCTGTTGGTACGGAAACAGTCTGGAGTGCTCTGTTAGGATGGTTCGTTCTTATCTATCTTAATAACACCTCCTGCATTATCAGTAACATTTGTTAAGAGTAGGCATACTGAAGACACAGCAGAAGAATAAAATTGTTTCAGAATTGTGGAAGTTACTAGTAGAAACGTTTTGAACCAATCGCAGCCGTAAAAGCTAAGGGTCATTTTACCGCTGCACCAGCCATGAAGAAATATCGGAGTGTGGAGGTATATCTGCAGGAATTCCTAACCATGAAACTAGATGCATCTATAGAGTAATAAAATTTTACCTTAAAATTGATTCTTCCGGAATGCGACGCCATGTACATTGGTGTATCCCTTGAAGATAGAAGCAGATTTTCCCTTAAACACTTCTCATATCTTCCAAATTTAATGAGTAGGCTGGGATAGAGCAGTCGGTGTAGCGACTGGCTACGGGCTGGACGGCCCGGGGATCGAATTCCGGTAGGGGTGAGGTTTTCCGCACACGTTCAGGTCGACCATGGGGCCCACCCATCCTCCTATACAATGGGTACCGGTTCTTTTCCGAGGGTAAAGCAGCCGGGGCGTGGCGTTGACCATCCACCCTATCTAGTGCCGAGGTCAAAGAAAGAGTACAGCAATTCCGCTACTCCCCCTCTGGGCCTTCGTGGCCTGTTCTATACTGAAGTTTACCTTTACCTTTATCTGTACCAAACTTCATGAATTCTTATGTTGTTGAACCACAACTACATGTAAACTAAAATGCTAAATTTAATATTGTATCAGTATTCACTAAGCCTTGATTCTCTCCAGAATAGGACTTTTTCAACGCAGATGGACACTGAATACCCACTCATGCATAAGTTCAAATGTTGATATCTCGTTCTCCTATTTATGTCTACTTGCAAACAGCTGAACGCAGGTCAATATAAAGAAAGCCCTTCTTACGATTCAAAGAATTCTACCACTTCGTGACTACACGAATAGTTTCCGCACCAGCAACAACATCAGTATAATAAACCGATCCTGTTAAAGTCACTTCTTATTCACTAATCTGAAGACTCAACAAAATCAGGTCTTAAAACAAATATAACATACATTCTAAAAATCCCGATGACAAAGGTAAAAAACACAAGCTATAACAAACTAAAATATATATAAAATAAGGATTAATTAACTAATGAATAATTGATACGCTACAGGAAGCACGAAAAATAAGAACAGCCAATATAAAACCCGATATAGGGTAAAGATTTCCTTTATAAATATATCGACAACTCTCGCTATACATTCTTCAACTGACGCGTAACTAACGGGTTGATGATTTTTGCTAGAAAAGCCAACAAGAAATAGTAAAATCTCCATTATTCCTAGTAGGAACTGGAAGGGCTGTAGTGTTCAGAACGTACGGACACAATTTCACTCCAGTACAAACATTAATAAAAAATAGTGTAACCGTGATCCAGCCGAATTTTACTACAACAACAACAACAACAACCACAACTACTACTACTACTACTACTACTACTACTACTACTAATAATAATAATAATAACAAAGTGATGAAATATGTTTTAGCTACTCTAGCCTATTACTGGCCCAGGCAAGCATATAATAATAATAAATATAATAATAATAATAATAATAATTATTATTATTATTATTATTGACGATGGAGTAGGTTACATTTGCCATACTAATTTATATAATAATAGACAATATTTAAAAAATGATTCCCTACAATCAGTTACAGCACATTAATTTGTCATTAACAATAACTTCAAAATGATTTACCCTACACTAACACAACTTCGTAATGGCAGTTTACACATTAGTACATATAATGAGATCATTTGGAAGAGTTTATTATGCTGCACGATTAGTGCATTCCTAAATAACCTATTAAATCTAAAGTACACAAGAATGTGACGACTCAGATCTTTAAATACGCAGTAATTTATGTACGATCTGCTTTAATATGCGCTTTAACTGTCCTTAACTCTTTGAAGCCCGAATTCCGTTTATGTTAAAGCACAACACATCTGCACCGCTGTTCATTTAAGTGTTTAATTTCCACCAGCTTTGGGTGCCCTGAACTCACTGCAGTCCATCTTCAAATCGTGAGATTTATTCCGTGCTCTTGCTTTTGGCAACGTAACAACTATTTTTTCTGTTTCCCTTTGCTTGAATCTTTGCTACTCAATGCAAAATGACAAACACACGTGGTGTTAACTTGGTTACGGTCCTATCTAGAAGGCGGTGGATGTCGAACTTTTACAACCTGCACAACTAATTTCTTGTAATAGTTTCACAACAGTACTCTGTCTTTTGATTTACGATTTAGTTTTTAATTTTTTGAAATGAAATTGTAATGGAGACGCTGAGGGAAGCTAAATGGTGTCTGCCGAATCACTTCTACCTCTTTTTGCCTTAGTTCGAGTAGGGTTTCTCACAATTCAGATTAAAACAAAAACACATCGCAGGAAAATGTGTATATTAAATGAACGAGGGAAGTAACATGCTTTAAGATCTCGAACATTTTTCAATGTAGAAATTCTTCAACTGAGGTATTCTGGAATACTGATTCTTCACCAAATATTATTACAGTAATCAAATCAAAGACCGTAAAAAGTGAGAGATAAGAAATATAATTCGTGTTTTAGAATATATATATATATATATATATATATATTACTCATAACGAGTAGTAAACTGCTGTTACCCTGGTATACATAAAATTTTAGTCGAAAAGCCTGAAAGAAAAAGATAGCTGAGGAGACCTAGGTGTAGAAGGGAGTACATTATCAAAGGCTGTTCAACAATTGAGGCCTTTGGGTGCAAACCTGACTAATACGGTCCACTAGCGGGCTACTGTAAAAAGAAAATGAGCTTTCCATTTTCGTAGGCCTGTTTAACAACGTCTTTTCCAATGTTACACCTCAGCCGTACTGACAGCAATACAAAGGTTATGAAACGAAAAAAAAAACAATTAATCGTTATTTATGTATATCAGACTTCAGCTACAAATAAAAACACGCGAATAATCCATTGCTGTAAAACAAGCTTTCCATTTAAAGGTATACAGCACAATTACGCAAATTTTCGGCCGGCGTGTCTATTTTGAGGAGAGATGTCAGACTGTTCAGTTACGACAAAATACGTAAATTTTAATACATATAAAGATAAAAATAATGCTTTTAATATTTACCTAAAGTCTGTATTTCGTGGAATGCAAGTAATTTCGTATATTGCTAAAACTCCCATTCATTTGTCACTTTGAACTTTTCATCTATTCAGACGTGTTCGAATGTCCGCGAGACCTGAACATATACATTTACGTAGGTTACTCAAATGAAAACCTTAAATATTTTTTATCTCGTAATTTATTGAACACAAATGTACACAATGACTTCATTTTTCTACGTAGTCTTCATTGAGCACCATACACGTGTTCCAGCGCTTCGGAAGTGCATGGATACCTCTAGAAAAAAAAGTATTTTGGCTGAGACCGCTTGCTTTCGTCGGACCTGAAAGACTTGACTCCCATCGCCTCTTTGAGCGGTCCAAAGACATGAAAGTCACCGGGGTCGAGGTCTGGCGAGTACGGCGGATGTGAAAGACCCTCGAAGGACGGATCTTGGATTGTTGCAAGAGCTGAACGGGCAGTATGGGGCCGAGCATTGTCAAGTTGCAACAAAACACCTGTACTCAGAAGTCCGGGTCTTTTGAACTTGATTGCAGGACGCAGATGATTCTTTAAGAGATCTGCATATGTTGCACTGTTCACAGTGTACCCTCGTTCATCCCAAAAGAGAGTCAGCATAAACTTTCCCGGTGTACCTGACCAGGTCGAGGAGAGTCTGTTACAGAACTACTGCCGTTCATGAACTTCCTAGTCCACTCGTACACTTGGTGTAGTGACAGACATGTATCACCATACTGAACTTTCATTCGTCGATGAATTTCGATGGGTTTCATCCCTTCACTACTTAAAAAACGGAAGACAGAACGCTGTTCTTTGTTGGTGCATGTTGCAAGTAGAGCCGCCTTCTTTACACTACTACTGCGCTGTCGTGGTACATTCCTGCATCTTAACCTGTCGGTCACTCTTCAAGCCATGAGTATCACTGTTGTCAACTTACAAGACAATCGAGCGGTGTTTCGAATTTTTATCGCACTTTTATGGTTTTAATTGACTCTCCCTCATACTTCTAGACCAGTCTCCTCACCTGCGACTACTAAGGCTTCTGTGTTCTTGCGTATGTTATGTATGCCTGCAACCAATGTAATAATATTCTCAGCTTAAACTGGAAACTGATGGGTACCATTTAATTTCAAGCCCTCCTCTTTCGTCTAAACCGTCATAATGGCATTCTAAAGCAAAGTTGAAAAACAATGGCGGTAAAGCATCTCCTCTTTTCCAATAATTCTTAATATGAAATGTATGAGACAAATGTTTGCCTCCCTGGACTCTACTATAGGTTTCAATTAAACACATTTTATTGGCCTCACTAGTTTTGTACTTATATTAAACTCAATGAGTACATTAAGACCTCCCTCCTAATTGAATCGTAGCTTTTCTTGAAGTTTAAAACTAGCTAAAACACTGCTCCACTATATTCCCATTTTTCTAACATATTTGATGATTGCAGAATATATGTTCAGTAGTTCACTTGCTACGTCGAAATCCACTCTAATGATTCCGAATAATTTCCTCTGTATATAGAGTTAACATTGACAGCAGGATGTTGGATAAAATTTTGTATATAGTTGATAAGATATGGGTCGATGATTACTACAGAATGTGTTGTCGTCCTTCGTACGAATACGTAAAATGGCAGAATCCTTCCACCACCGAAGCAATTCTTCCTTATTACAAACAGAATTAATACGTTTCTTGATCTCAGAACGAATTTCTGCATTATTATTATTATTATAATTATTATTATTATTATCTTCATCATCATCATCATCATCATCATCATCAACAACATCATCATCATCATCAAGTCTAATTCTAATATTACTCTGAAAAGTGAACGAATTGACACGTATTTTAAAATGCCTTTTTAAGAGAGGTAGAATAAAAAAGGCTGTAAATGAGCAAACGAAATAAAAATGGAACATAATCCAACGTTATGGCCTGCTTCATCCCTCCCACAGACCCATAATTCTCATAGTAAATTGTTCCTAGTATATTTTATTGCTTTATTGATCCGGCATGCGTCCTGTGGAACTACATACTGTAAATATATCGACAAGTTTTGCAGAGGATTAGCAGTTAATCCCAACGCATGTTTACCAAATTACCGCTCGTCACGGCTACCCCTGACACGTGACCAGTAGAAAAAGAGCGGTGTGTGGGGGTTGGGACGCGTCACTAATCCAGCAGCCGTTATCAGCCTCCTCGACTAGGGGCAGTTTTATCACCAGGCCGGTCAACACTACTAGCATCATCAAAAATATTTTGTTACCCCTCGCTCCAGATCTTCATTCTTTTCTGTGGAAGAATATTCATACCGTTGTTGGGCTCCTGTATTTTTAATAGCTTCTCTGTTAGAGCCATAATTTATCTTCTTGTATATTTATCTCTCTAAGTTTTTTTCATTGTTCCCTCTTCCGTCCTTATTACATTTTATTCCTTGAATTTCTCAAGTCCTGTTTGCTGTACGATCCATCTCGGTGTTTTCATTACGGCTCCCTGTTCTGGACAGCGACATGACGAATCCCAGGCCGTCCGCAGATTATTTTCTTGATTTCTAAGTAGGCCTAAGTATCTTTTTGAAACCGACTGCCAGTCGTGAAACAATTATTTTTTTCCCTCCCAAGTCTTGTGTAAATCCACTGACTATTTAAAGCCGGCGTTGTGTGTCGGTGCAACGCTCACCTTCGCGTTTGCTGTCGCAGATGTAACGTTGTTTAGTGGCTCTTTGGTTAGCTGTGGAAGAAACGTCCGTTGACAGCAATCCAATTTATTAATCTAAGGTAAGTTAAGGCAATATTCTGTTTCTCGCACAGTGATTCGAACTGTAACTAATAAGTCTCATTTTCCGAATGTATTTTACATGTAAGCAGTTGTATGTTTTAAATGTTGTGGCTAAAATCTATATTTGTAGGCTTGCAAATTTCAAATGTTACCATAGGAAATTTCTGCTGTATAAACACAACACGTTATTGGTTACATTGTGTTATTTTAATACAATATTTCCGGATTTATCCCACAGGAAAATAGCAAATATTTTTCCATCGTGCTTTAATTTTAAAATACCCTTTGGTGCTGACACAGAAAAGGAGACCCGATCACCCCACGGAAAGGGAACGGCCTGCAGTCAGTCTCAGTCAAAACGAGCCGCTACAAACCAAAGCAGCGTCTCGTTTCTGCTAGCATGCAGTTGCATTCGACTGTACTAACTTAACCTTTTAAATGTTAAATTAATTAATTATTAATTACAGGTTTAATTTAATTAAATTAATTATTAATTACAGGTTTAACATTTAAGAATTATACATTCTGCCCACATTGTATTTATTTGTTTTGTATTTATCTGAGAACAAACGACGACTTCTGTCCCATACAACATAAACTGATTGGTTTTTATAACCAAGAAGAAAAGTATTTACAGCGCGGTACGAACTGGGTCTTTAAATAAAGCGGTCTGCGCTGCATCTTTAAAAGATTAAACAGTCGTACGGCGACAGCGGCGACCAAGAAATAGAGGCCTGTCGATTCATCATGAAAACGAAAGTGTAGTGTTTATCAAATTAGGGGCTGTTTTTCCACCTAATTATGCCCAGGCAATCTCTATAAACGAGGGATAATATTCCTATTAATCATTAGCTGCCACCAAAGTTATCTCAACTTAATAATATCACGGAACCTCAAGGGAAAAAGAGTTTAAGTCAACTAAATTTCTAATATATTATGTGTTCACTAAATATATAAAAATATATATTAATTGAATTTATAAGTTAATTTTACAGGTAGTTAGTGATTTACCAAGTAATTATCTTGCCTTTTGCTCGCGTTTAAAAATCCACAATTTGGAATTTAGAATAGTTTGTCTAAATACGCCTGAATTTTACGCAACTCGATGTGGTTAGAATTTCAATACAATCAACGCGTCTTAACTTTAAAAGCAGAAGACAAAGAATTGTTACACACATTACAGTCAGACTTTAACACTGCATATAATGTATATAATTTTCTTCTCAGAATACGTAGCTGCCGACAATTACTGTTCCAAAATTTCGTTGTGTATGGCGTAAGAACGAATGAGAATAAATTTCTAGTGCATAAGAGTTAAGTAGCGGCAAGATACTAAGTCAGACATTTCTCCATAGTTGAACGAACTGCCACTCCACGTTAGCGGTAGGAATATTTCAAAGTGTGTTGAACTGCTTACTTGTAATTTCCTATAACGGTGAGTGACCGTTGTTTCACAAGTATTGTGTTGAGTAAATTAATTTTTAATCTAATGTACGTGCAACGTGAAATTCTAATTCTAATTCTAGTTCTAATTTAACATTCATTACAAAAGAAAGTCATAATTCGGTATATTTTCACATTTACTACACCATGAAAGTGTTTAGATAAGAATAAAGTCACGTACTTTTT
>JGI24700J35501_10930342_pt1 | contig 13148 bp, 11 predicted proteins | sample TergutTh196P1_FD_35501 | JGI IMG/M metagenome (IMG submission 35501) | reverse complement strand
GCGGCAGTATATGACAACCAAGGCAAATACGATGATGCACTTACTTGGTATCATAAAGCATTGGGAATTAGAGAAAAAAAGCTAGGCACCGATCACCCCGATACCGCAACAATCTATAACAACATTGCGGCGGTATATGACAACCAAGGCAAATACGATGATGCACTTAAATTGTGTCATAAAGCGTTGGAAATTTATGAAAAAAAGCTAGGTACCGATCACCCCGATACCGCAACAACCTATAACAACATTGCGGCGGTATATGACAACCAAGGCAAATACGATGATGCACTTACTTGGCATTATAAAGCATTGGAAATTATAGGGAAAAAGCTAGGTACCGATCACCCTCATACCGCCTTAACCTATAACAATATTGCGTTGGTATATGACAACCAAGGCAAATACGATGATGCACTTGAGTGGCATTATAAAGCGTTTCGCATTATATCTAAACAACTTGGCGAAAATCATCCACACACACGCACCGTTATAAAAAGCATGCAATATGCATATTCAGCACATTTCGGAAAAGATGCCGACTTCACAGAATGGTTAAAAAACCGGATGGAGGATTGAGTGGTTATTGACTGTAAAAACCTCATTATCCATTACTACTAAAAGAGGTTTATGGGAAATTAGCTGTTATGGTAGTTAATTATTTGGGGGAGTAGTCTAAAATCAAACTCTATTTCTTGTGCTTTTTGGAGGTGTATTTGCATTATGAAAAAAAGGAAAATTGTTTCTATTTTTGCTGCAACGGTTATCATAATCGTAGCCGTTTTTTTAAATATACCGAACCAAGAGGAGATTCAAGAAACTGAACTCAGCCACAGCCATTTTATAGCGGACTTTGATTATATGATTTCGGCAATGGAAGAAAACTTCCCCTTCTTTGGCGTAACATATAGGCTGCTGGGTTTCGATATACATGAACTTGCTGCCGAGGTGCGGGCTAGCTTGATTAACGACCCTAACATGGACGGGTTGAGCTTTTATCACTACGTTTCAGAAAATTTTATATCACATTTTGAAGGTTTGGCACACTTGGGTTTGTTACCTTTTCACCATTTTCAGTATTTCGGCTTGTATTCAAATTTTATAGACTCTTCTTTTTTTGGGGATTCTGATATGAATTTTATAAACCCAAGTTTTGAGTTTGAGCCATTATCCATCGCATTTGATTTGCCCATTTTTGAAAGAGATATTGTAGAAACATATATTTTTGAAGAGGGACGGATAGCCTATATAAATTTCCCGACCTTTTCGCATATCGACATACATTTTGGTTGGCACTCACGATTAAACTCTGTTGTTTCAAATTTTATAGCCACTTTGGAAGGTTACGAACACTTGATAGTCGATATTAGAGAAACGAGAGGTGGGCTTTTCCATGGGTTCGTAGACTCTATCATAAAGCCAAATATAAATGAGCCATTTCAAGATATAGGCTTTGCTTTTCATACCGGCGGCAGACACGCTTCTTTTATATCGGAAGCCCACAGATGGTTTACTGTAGCCCATCCCGGGCCTTTATCTGCTATTTACTACCTTTACTACTATCCGGCAGAAATGAACGTTAGCGACATTTTTCAGGTTACTCTAAGGCGGTTTACAGTCTTCGCAAGTCAATTTACATCTGACATGATAGACCCGGATATAGGATTCGGCCTTACCACTGCTACAGAAATTGTGGAACGGTACAATTTAATTTATATTAACCCAAACGATTTGGCAAATTTAGACTACGGATTCCGTACAATAACTCATATTAGACCGAACCCCACTGCTCCTGCTTTTGATGGGCAAATATGGCTTTTAACATCTCCAAACAACTTTTCTGCATCGGAGGCTGCCGCACGCTTCGCAAAGGAAACAGGTGTCGCAATGCTTGTAGGGGAAACAACAGGGGGTGCTATAGGCGGAACATCTCATATACGGCTACCCAACACCTCTCTAATCCTCAGATGGGACACTATATATTTTACAGACAGATACGGCAGATCATTAGAAGAATACCGCACCACACCGCATTTTGAAAACCGACCGGGACTTGACGCATTGGAAACAGTGCTTGCGATTATAGAGGAAAAAACGACGGAAATGTAGTAGAACAAGAGATACAGATTTTTTTATGTTTCTTTCATTTGTAAAACAACTCGCAGCAGTGCGGGCAAGCACGATTTTTGCCCGCACATAGTGCAATTACTTAACCTTAGAATATACATCATATGTCTGTTGAAAAGTTTTTTCTATGTTAAAAGTGCCTGCGATTGCTTTTTTTGCATTTTTGCTATATTGGTTATACAATTTTTGGTTGGTTAGCATGTTTTTCATTGCGGCAGCCAGTTGTTTTGGGTTGCCGTATTCTATTAAAATGCCACAGCCGCCTTTTTCTATTATATCTACATTGCCGCCAACCTTTGTGGCGATAATTGGCAGCCCTTGCGCCATCGCTTCTAAAATAGCAAAACTTAACGCTTCGTTTTGGGAAGAATTTATGTATATATGGCTTTGAGATAGAACTTCCTTTGTGTCCACTACATATCCCAACAGTTCCACATGCTCTTGCAGATCGTATAGGCGAATATAACCCCGCAGCTCTTCTGCCATCGGGCCGTCTCCCGCTATTTTTATTACAAAATTTGGAGCAGTACCGCTTTTTACAAATTCTTTTATACCTTCAAGCAAAAACATTAACCCCTTTTCGTAGGAAAGGCGGGCAAGTGTTGTAAACACAAAAGGGTCTTTAGCGGGTGATACCCCTGTTTGTGCCTGTATTGGTTTTACTCCATTAAAAATAATTTGTATCTTTTTAGGGGGGTATTTGTTTTGGATAAGCAACTCTTTTGCACTAGTGCATACCGCTATTACAGCACTGTTTTGCCTGGCCAAAAAAAAGTTTGCGAATTTCCAAGCAAATGTATTAACTAAATTGATATGAGATGTATACACAACCCGAGGCCCACCAAAAAATCGTGCTAAAAGAGCAATGTAATTCTCTCTAGCAAATTGGGTATGTATAATATCTATATCAAGTTTTTTGCAAAAAACCGCCAGTTTAATAGCGGCGTTAATATCATAAGGATTCACCATTTTCAAAAAAAAGCATTTTATACCCAGTTTTTCAAGAGCTTCTACCAACATCCCTTTTTCGTTGTAGGCTAAAAACGGAGTATCACCTTTTTTGATAAGGTTCTTTGCAAGCATTTCCACGTATTTTTCGGTTCCGCCCTTTCCGGCGTGGTTTATTAAATATAGAACGTTCACTTTAAATACCTCCTAAATTCTTTTACAAAAACTGTAGCACACGCAAAATATATAACAACCCCAAGGATAACAGGGGCAAAAAGACGCACAGCTCTTGTAAAGACTTCGTTGTTGAAAACTATATTATCAAAAAAACTGCGGGTAACATACAACACTAGCCCCATTAGCAATGCTCCTGCCAAAAATTTTGCAACGTTAAAAACAAGCCTTTTGCTGATTATAGCAATATTTTTGTGCATGACAATAATCAAACATAAACTGCCGAGGCTTGTACTAATGACAAAAGAAATGGGCATTGTGTAAAATCCCAAATAGTTTACGGTAGCCAAGCTAAAACCAATATTTACTGCCATTATAAAAAATCCCACAAAACCGGGCAGTTTAGAATTTTTTTGTGCATAAAACCCCCTATCCATAACTTCTTTTAGGCCAATGCTAACGACCCCAAGACCGTATAAACCAAGAAGGCTCGCCGTCAACACTGCATCTTCTGTTGTAAACTCTCCCCATGCGGCAAGCAAATTGATTATCTCAAATTGTAGCATAAAAAAACCAACAGACGCGGGAATCAAAAAGAACAGGACGGTTAAAATTGCGTTTTCAAGGGAAGTTCTAAACTCTCTCGTTTGCCCCGTCTCCCAAATCCTTGATAATTTAGGCAAATAAACATTCATTATTGGGTGAACTAGCGAAAGTATCAACACCAGCATTAAATTTTGCACAAAACCCATTATTAATACCAGGTTAAACCCTGTGGCTAAAGTGTTGTTAAATATGGAGTTTATTTGGAAGCTAACTACACTAAGGAGTACGGGTACCGATAACTGCAAAGCCTGCTGCACCTGAGGATTTTTGAAATCCAAGGCGGGGCGGTAGCGCAGCCCCAACCTAATAACGGCGGGCAACAAAAGAAAAGCCTGGAAGCTAAGACCGATAACCATAGCATACACAAGACCGTGTACCCCAAAAGAATGACCGAAAAAAAACACGTAGCCAATAACGATTATGCTCGTTGGTACAGTCACAAACGCCGCTAGCAAAAACTTGCCATGGGAATGCAATATACCTTGAAACATATAGTGCAAGCCATAAAAAAACATAGCAAAGACTTTTACCCGTAAGGCATATACCATAAAGGGATAATCACGGTATGCGGTTAAATTCGCCAAAAAAGGAGCGCCAATGTAACCGATTGCGACCAAAACCACCACTGCCAAACAAACCAAGGTTATTACGTTTTTTATAAAAATCCGGCTCTGCTCTTTATCTTTTGTTAAAAGACCCGTATATATCGGCACTATAACAGCTGCAATAATTGTGCCAACCACATTAAAAATGATGTTTGGTATGTTTAACGCATAGGAAAAAATATTTATTTGTATATTGTGCGGCCCGAAAAAAGCCATGTAAACTTGTAGGCTAACCAAGGATAACAAACGAGAAAGTAAGGTGATGGCAGTTACGGCAAACAAGGTTTTAGACATTTGTTAACTCCGTTCCCCATTAAACTCTTGCGAAATAGCCTCCATTACTATCGTAAACGGGCCGTCGTTTGTTAGTGTAATTTTCATATTTGCTCCAAAAATGCCGGTTTCTACTTTTTCAAATTTATCTTTGGCATAATCTGCGAAATATTGATAAAGATCATTTGCCTTTTTTGGATCTGCCGCATCTATAAAGCTAGGGCGATTACCTTTTTTTGTGTCTGCATACAGGGTAAACTGGCTAACCACAAGCAACTCGCCTCTTATATCTTGTATAGACAAATTTGTTTTGCCGGCTGTATCTGAAAAAATACGCAATTTCGCTATTTTATCCACAAGTTTCCTTGCTTGCTCTTCTGTATCTGTGTGGCTAACGCCCAAAAAAACCAAAAGCCCACGGTTTATTGCGGCTACAATTTCTCCATTCACCTCTATATTACTATATAAAACCCTCTGTATTACTACTTTCACAATTTTCGCCTCATTCTTACTTTTTATTTGCTGATCTGTTCTTTAATGTAATTGTATATGTGATATCCGGAGGTGCCGTCGCCATTGACAATTTTGTCGCTTTCCAAAAATTTCTCTCGAGCTTCTTTCTTTTCTTCACTCGACAAACTTTTTGCAGTCAAAACTTGTTCTAAAAAGTTCTTTATTCTCTCTTCTCTGCCCGCCGGTTGATATTCTTGTCGAACCACCAAGGCAGGTTTAATTCCGTACAACAATTCAACAGAACTGTAATCTCCATAATATGCATCTGTGTACGTTATTGCCCTATGCAAATCCGCTGTCTTGTCCAATATTCCCCATGCTTCTTTTTCATAATCCGCCAATATTTTGTTATACTCTTTTGCAAGCAACGGTCGCAGGGTTTGGTATGTGGTAGCCAACAGTGGGTGCGGCCGCAACCACAACGCCACATCTTTGTTGTTTTTAAACATTTCAAACACATGTCTTAAATTTTTTAAATAAAGTTCATTTTGCTCAAGTGCATTGTGAATGGACAGACCGTAAAGCACTACCTTTTTGTTGTTTATTATTTTCCTCCACTCATCTGGCAAATAAAAGTCCTGTTTGGTGGAGTTAATCACTTTATCCAGTTTAGGAGATCCTAATACGACAAATTTTTTTTGCAACTTAGAGCTAATGTTAGGTTCTGTCTTTAGCATTTTTTCCATTTTTTTTACATACGCATCTTTTGAAGGCTCTGATGACAAAACAACTCTGTGTGAGTGTCTTATCCCGGATGAGCCGGGAAACAGATTCAAGTGTAATTCGTCTGCGGTAGTGACTACATAAGGTATGTATACTAACATATCTGTCGATTTTTTTAGGTTTTTGCTGTAATATTCGGGCGGTACTCGGGTTAATAAATTGAACTCATCATATGGATTAAAGTTAAAGATAGCCTCGGGTCTTCTTGCTTCTATGTCATAGTTTGTGTAGTGGGTTATTTCTATGCGATTACTGTAATGTTCTTCTCCCTCATAGTTTATTTGCCCCAGTTCTTTGTTGGGTAAAACGTCATAATAGGGTATTGGAACAAAATATGGTTCGCAATCTGGATCTGCTTTTGCAGCTAAATAAATCGATTCCAAGCTATCGCTCATACTTGCTTTATAGCTTAAAAAAGCCATTTCTATTTTTGTGGCCGGTAATTGGTTTCTTATGTTGTTTTCTATTTTGATTAGTGAGCTGCGTAATTGTTTAATCCCGGCTTCACCACTGTTGGCGTTAAAAAGGAGTCGGGAATATTGCTCTAACATGCTTACGACCTGTGTGCCGGGTCCCGCTAAGTTATCTATATAATCACACAAAGAAAGAGCCGTATCTTGACAATCGGCATATAGTTTTTCCTCTTGAGCTTGGTATAGAGTTTCTATTATTTCCAATATCTGTTGTTTATGAAATTTTCTCACAATTACTCCTTTTTGCTTTGCTTTTGTTTTGTTTTTCTAATCAAAGTTTTCGGTTGGCTCCAAATCTATAGCACTTTCTTTAACGGTTATCTCGGTTTTAAAAATCACAAAGTGCTAAATTAAGGAAAGCAAATTAACTTTTGCGATTTAAAAAGGACAATGAAAAGTTAATTTGCTACAAACCAACCGAAAACTTTATAGCAGTTTAACTTTGTGTTTCTAATGATTTAAGTCGCGTGTACTCTAATGCTACCGGATCCTCTTTCTCTTTTTTACTTAGTTTAGGCCACATAAGTTTTACTGCTCTAAACATGGTGTATGCAAACCAGGTAAAATATATGCCTGCAAAAAAGAAGTCATTAATGGCACTGGTTAGTAGTATCATTAGCACAAGACCCGGTATAAGCCAAAGAATGCTAGTAATAATAGCTTTTTTGTTGGCCACATTTTGCTTAGCAATGTACAGGAGCAGCTTGTCTGTTTCCTGGTCTAAAGATTCGTTAGCACCATTTTTATTGGAGATATCCAACAGAGACGTTTCAATTTTGTTTTTATCCGGGGTTTTGGTTTCTATCCCCTCATCAATCGTAACTTCCATAACTTCCTCGCTTTCTAGTAAAACAATGGCAGTGGCATTTATCCAAGTGGCACGACCTTTTAAAACAAGTTGCCTTGCACGCCTGGGATATGTTCTACCCACATTACCTTTGTTATCTAAAACTATAATTTTCATGGTTCTCCTTAATGATTATAAATGTGCTGCTGTTTTTTTGTTATGGGTGCCATCCCCACGCACTAGGCACAGGCTGTTTTTTGTTATGGGTGCCGTCCCCTCTGGATAGAATCTCTTGCCTACAGCGAATTATATCACATTCAAAATACTTTGTCTATAATTTTAAATTGTTTGATATTTCGGTTTTTATTAGGAAACCCGCATTTCACATTTTTTTCTTGGGGGGGGGTTTTTTTATGGAAGTTTTTATGTTAGAATAGATGCAATAAATTTATGATAAATTTATAATGAGGTGGCATTGTGAAGGAAGTTAACAGCGTGCAAGTTGTTATAGATGGCGAGGTTTACGAGCTAGCCAGCGAGGATAACCCTGAATATGTACAAAATGTAGCACTCTATATAGACACGAAAATAAAAGATATTTATAAAAAACGTAGCGGTGCTTATATAAATCAAAAGACAAAATCTTTGCTTATCTCTTTAAACATTGCAGATGATTTGTTTAAAGAAAGAGATAATAATTTGGTTATGAAAAAAGAAGTGGAAGAGTTAAATGAAAGTTTGAGTGAATATATGGAAGAAAATGCAAAACTTGCTCAAGATATTTCTATTTTACTGGAGCAAAAAGAGATTTTGGAAAAAGAGCTTTTCAACAAAAATAAAGAATTAAAAGAATTCTTAGAAAATTTTTAGAGGTCTATTTTGTTAGAGTTTTTTATAATAGCTTTTAGGTATTTTTTTGTATTTTATATTGTTTATTTTTTGTGGCAAGGCATTTGCTATATTTTGATTGAACGGGGCAAACTGAACAAAAACAAAAAAATACCCATTAAAAAGCAAAGGATAACGATTGTTTTTTTACATTTAAAGGGAGTTTTGCTTTTAAGTGGCGGCTACAATATTGCTGTTTTAACCACTGGTGGATTATGGGTGGCATTGTTTATTGTGTATATTTATATTGCCGAAAAAATATATAAAAACTCTTGCCCCCTAATATGGAATGGATTTTTTTTCCTTACCAGTGTTAGCAATATTGTGTTGATGCGTCTTAGCCAAAACTTGGCTAATCTTCAGCTAATGTGGTTAGCTGTAGCTTGCGGTGCAATTCTTATAATGCCTCTTGTTTTAAAGATTGTGTATAAGCTAGAAAAGCTAGAATATATTTATCTTGTGCTTGGGCTTGGTTTGCTTTTGTCTACATTTGTCTTAGGCACAGAAGAATTCGGCTCTATAAGGAGAATAGAAATTCATGGTTTTGGGTTTGCCCCTGCTCAACTTACCAGTTTTACTTATATATTGTACTTGGCTACAGTGTTTCGCAAAAAACTGTCTTTTAACCAGCTTATTTTCCCTAGTGCAATGGCGGTCGCCCATGTAGTTATTTTGGTTGCCCAGCGCAACCTGGGGGATGCCCTAATATTTTTTATGAGCTATATGATAATAATGTATATTGCCACCGGTCGCGAGCTTTTGTTTTTGGCTGGTATAGGGCTGTTTGGAGCAGGTTCCGTTTTGGCTTATAACCTTTTCCATCATGTGCGGGTTAGGGTTGCCGTTTGGCAAAACCCCTGGGGTGATGTTCATGGCACGGGACACCAAACTATACAGTCTCTTTTTGCGATCGGCACATGGGGTGTGTTTGGTAGCGGGTTAACCCTGGGGTTGCCCAATCTTGTGCCTGTTGTGGCAAGAGACCTCACATTTGCAGCTATAGCAGAAGAATTTGGCATTATTTTTGCCGGGGGGATTATAGGAATATATATCATGATATTTTATCGTGGGGTTCATATTGCCCTGCGTTGCAAACGGCGGTATTACAGCCTGTTAGCTGTAGGATTTACCGGAGTTTTGGCTTTTCAAACATTTTTGATAATAGGCGGCACAATAAATCTGATACCTTTGACAGGTGTAACGTTGCCATTTATAAGCTACGGGGGCAGTTCTTTGGTGATGAGTACAGTTATGTTGGGGATGCTGCAATGGATATTAAACTATTACGAAACAGCAGAGGAATCCGCTGAAAAATAAGGGTGAAAACCCTATAGCACTTTTCTTTCAGAAAGGAAAAAATATGACAGATATTAAAAAAAATATTAGGCGAGTGTTTTGGCTTTTTTTTATCATGTTTTTTGTTGTGGTAGCTTATTTGGGCTATTTTGCATTTTTTGCATCTCCCAATATAGTTAATACTACCCTTAACCCAAGGGTTGCTATAACACGAGAAAATATACAGCGTGGTTATATTTTGGATAGAAACGGTCATGTGTTGGCGTATACACAAGACGGTGTGCGAGTTTATCCCTATGGTGCGGTGTTTGCTCATGTTGTTGGACACACCGGTGTTGGTCATGCGGGGATAGAGGAACGGTACAATTTTAATTTGGTACACCTTAGCGGTGAGTTAATGCAAAGGGTAGGCAATTTGGCGTTTGATACCCCATTGGTTGGTGATAATCTGTATCTTACCATAGATGTTGGTCTGCAAAATTTTGTTTATGGTAGGTTAGGGCAAAACAGGGGTAGCATCGTCGTAGTTCAACCTAGCACAGGAGATGTGCTATCAATGGTGAGTTTTCCTGCGTACAACCCGAACACCGTTGCACAAAGCTGGCAATACCTTGTTTCGGACGAAAGAAGCCCATTGTTAAACCGTGCAACCCAAGGGCTTTACCCTCCCGGTTCTACATTTAAAATATTAACGGCGGCAGCGGCGGTAGAGCAGGGTATGGCAGATTTTGTTCATTATTGTCTGGGCAGTATTAATATCGGAGGGGAGATTATAAACAACTTTAACAATGTTCCTCATGGGCATATAGATATGGAGAGGGCTTTTGCTCTTTCTTGCAACACATTTTTTGTAGCACTGGCATATGAGATCGGCACAGAGAGCTTTGTTGAAAATATGGCAAATTTTTTTCATCATGTACCTTTTGCGTTGTCAATTAGTCAAAGCCAGTTTAACTTGAGTACAGCAGGCTCAATAGGGGATTTAATGCAAACATCTATCGGGCAGGGGCAAACATTAATGACACCACTGTATTTGGCTATGGTTTCTTCTGCTGTGGCAAACGATGGCGTAATGGTTGCTCCAAGGGTGGTGCAGTATAACCCTCTGCTAGGTTTTGATCAAAGGGAAAGCTGGCAAATGTTTGATGAGTATACAACGGAGATTTTACAAAATATAATGCGACAAGTTGTGGTGGCAGGGACCGGTCAGCCTGCCGCAGTAGCCGGTGTGGATTTGGCAGGCAAAACAGGAACAGCAGAAAATGACGCAGGTGCGGCACATGGCTGGTTTACCGGATATGCAAAAGATTTAGACATAGCAATTGCTGTAATTTTAGAACATTCCGGTGGAACGGGTCCCGTGTTGCCCATAGTGCGAGATGTTGTAACGTTTTTCCGAGATAATAATAATTAACTATTCATATTGAAAACAGATTAAAAAGACCTTGAAAAGTTAATTCGCTATATATTAGGAGGCAACTATGAAAACTAGCGAAGATATACGCTGGTTGCAACGCTTACAAAACTTTTCTCGAGCAATGCATTTGTTGCGTAGTGTGTTTGAGCAACAAGAGCTTAACCAACTGGAGCAAGAAGGAGCAATACAGCGATTTGTATATACTTGGGAATTAGCCTGGAAAACACTAAAAGATTTTCTTGAATATAATGGATTGCAAATTCCGCAACCGATTGGAGCAAGAAACGTTATAAAAGAGGCGGCAAGTGCTTTTTTTGAGTCTGTGGAAATAGACGGAGAGATTTTTATGCAAATGTTAATTAGCCGCAATGAGCTTTCGCACACGTACAACTTTGCAAAGTTTGCCCAAGAATTAGAAAAAATAGAGCGGCTATATTTGCCACAGTTGGAAAAACTGTACGATTTTTTTGTAGAAAAAATGCTTGAATATGAAAAATGATTTTAGATTAACTACCGAACAGTTGGCGTTGCTTACCGATGTTTTTTTGCGAACACAAAAAAATTTTAAATTAAAATAGCGATTTTTTGCTTGACAAAAAGTTATAGTTTGGCTACAATTATTCGAGTTTGGAAAATATTTTTTTATGGTATTTCGTCTTGCAATATACCGGTTCTTTGCGAGACTTAATATAGCCACTTTAGCAAATATTTTTATTAGGAGAAAGGAGGAAAACCATGAAAGTATTAGTAAACGCAGAAGGCAAGAAGCGTCCAAAATTGGACTTTGTTTGCTTTATTCATATTTGTGGTGGACTTGAGAAAGCCATAAGAACCCCCGGTTGCACGATTATTGTACGTACAGGGTAATCAATTGATAACCATTTGTGGCCACAGTGGTGGGATGAATGAGGGTATAGCACTTTCCCTATGAATTGTCCCTTTTTAAAAACAACAAAAGTGCTAAATTAAGGAAAGCAAATTAACTTTTCTAATTTAAAAGGGATAACGAAAAGTTAATTTGCTATATCAATCAAATATTAAACATTGCTCAATTTAATGAAATTCCATAAATTCGATGCTCTCATTATTATTTTAGCTAAGGGAATGTTGGAATCGTTCAACACTCTTGAAAGGAACAATCGTGAACATAAACTCCAAAAAAATAATAGAAATAATGAAACCTGCACTTGTGGAAAAAAAGCTAAATACTGTGTTAAAAATTTTCGGGATAGTTTCTTTGTGGGCTATTGGTCTGGCATTGCCGTTTGTGACCGGTCTTTATGTGGATAGGTTGGTGACGGATGCCAATTTAGACTTGATTCTTACATTTGTTGTAGCCTTTTTAGTTATTTATGTTGTGCGTACTGCAATAATTGGTATGAGATACGTTGTAGACACAACTTTTAATAATTTGTTATGGCACAGGGTCGAAACAAATCCTATCTTACACATGTTTAAATCCCATTTTTCTAAATACCAAAATGAAGATGCAGGTGAGTTAACAGGAAAATTAAAATTTGACGGTCAAACATTTGCATTTTTGTTTAGCAATACTACCAGTGCATTTATAGAGGCAATTACTGTAGTTGCGGTCTTTGTTATGCTTTTTTTTATTGATTTTTATATAGCTGTTATTGCTCTTGTTGTTTCACCTATATATTTACTTTTTTATATAATTTTCAAAAAGAGACTCTTTGCTCAAGGGGAAATATACGCAAAAGATGATGCTCTATACCAATCCAGAAAAAATGAGCAAATCTACAGAATGTCTTTTATAAGAAAGCACGAAGTTGCAAATGAAACTCTAGCACGCTTAGAGGAAGCATATCATACAAGAAATCGCTCTGAAATCAAACAAAACATACTTTCATTTGGTTATAGGCAATCCGGCGGAATTTTAGGTGCTTTTTTTCATGTGGCAGTAATCGGGTTCGGTGGTTACAGGGTGATTTCCGGAGAGTTAAGCATAGGTATGTTTACGGTAATATCTCTGTATTTTAATATGATTATGGGGGCTTTTTTTGAGTTATCAAATTTTGGGGTAAATATTCAAATGGCGAAAGTTTCAACAAACCGCCTAAATGAGATATATGAAAACCCGCAAGATTTGAATGGAGATAAGCAGTTAGAACATATAAACGAGCTTAAACTCAACAACTTGTCGCTTGTTTATGGCGATAACAAAGTGTTTAGCGGTCTTAGCTATAACTTTAAAGCCGGTAAAATATACGCTATTTGCGGCGAAAACGGAAGCGGCAAAACCAGTCTTTTAAATTGCATATTGGGGCTGTACCAAGACATTTGCACAGGCGAGATAC
>JGI24700J35501_10930343_pt1 | contig 13159 bp, 11 predicted proteins | sample TergutTh196P1_FD_35501 | JGI IMG/M metagenome (IMG submission 35501) | reverse complement strand
AAAAAAAAAAATACATGCATGTCAGTCTGATTAAGTGTAAAATATACATAATATCATAATAATTAATATAATTTATAAAATTATGTATTTGTTAATAAAATTTATAATTAGTACTTTTTTAAAACAAGAATCACATTGCTGTGTCACTTCGAAAAAGTACCCAGATTTCTCCTTAAATTCCATTCAGTGTATTCGTTACAGGAGTAAAGAGATTCTGCTAGAAGCAACTTTTTAAAAGCCAATTTAAATTTGTTTTATCATGAGATAACTGCTTAATATTTATGGTAAATTATTGAAAATTTTAATTCCAGAGTAATGTTCTCCTTTTTGTGCTTTTGTCAGATTTGCTGTTGGAGGTTGTAAGTCAAAGCCTTGTCTAGTGTTAATACTATGTATTGCAGAATTCAATTTGAAAGTATCTGTGCTCTTAACTACAAATGTTGATAATGAAAGTATGTACTGGGAGTAAAGTGAAAGAATATTAAACTTTTTAAACAGTTGATGGCAAGAGTCTGTATACCCAGCATGAATAACAATTCTTATTATTCTTTTTTTATCTTAAAAATAGAGTTGCTATAGGGCAAATTTCCCCAGAAAATTGTTCCATACAACTTGATGGAGTGCACATAAGAATAATAATTTTTTCTTAAACTTTTCTGAAACATAATTGACTTAAGGGATCTGATAGAATAACCCGCAGAACTTAACTTAGAGGCTAGTTGTTCAATTTGTATCTTCCATGATAGGGTGTTACCTATGGTTAATCCAAAAAATTTTATATTATAAATATTATGGAATTGAATATATTCAAAATATATGTTTATATCAAGTTTTGTATTTGACTTTGCTGTGAAGTGTACAAAATTAGTTTTATTAAGATTTAATGATAATGAATTGATTGCAAACTGTAAGTTTATCTTATCAAATGTCATTATAAATTCTGGGCCATGATCAGTGGAATCAGAGGTAGAAAATTTAGTACTAGTGTCATCAGCAAACAAAGTTGATTTAGATATATTATTTATTATGTATGGTAAATCTTTAATGTATAATAGGAAAAACAGTGGACCAAGTATTAAACCTTGTGGTACACCCTGTCTAACTTTGTCCCGAACAGAACTACTTTTGTAGTATTCGTGTTTTATGATTTCTCTTTGGTATCTGTCATTTAAATAGGATTTTATCAGATCACCTGCCTTATCATTAATACCATAATGTTCCAATTTTCCAAGTAATATATCATGTTTCACACAGTCAAATGTTTTTGTAAGATTACAGGATAGTCCTCCAACTATCAGTTTATTATCAATAGCTCTTAATATGTCATTTATTAAGTTGTAACTAGGTAACTTAGTTGAGGAATTGGTTCTGAAACCATACTGTTCCTGTGCAAGAATATTATTACTATATATATGAAATTGCAGTCTATTGTAAATGTTTCAAATATTTTGGAAAATGATGTGCATAAAGATATTGGCCTGTAATTTGACATATCAGTCTTGTCACCTATTTTAAAAATTGGACTTATCTGAGAATATTTTAGACGCATAAGAAATACACCTGAAGATAATACCTTATGACACATATAGGTTAGGGGGTATACTACAAAGGGCATACTTATTTTTAAGATTTTTAGTGGAATTTCATCCTATCCTTGGGCAGTTTTCCACTATAGTGATTTAATTATATCTTTACTTTCTTTGGTAGTTATGGGTGTCAGTTTTATGTTAGGGAATGGTGCTGAAATATCTCATGAACTTATGTAGTCAATTACATTTGGGGTTTTGTTTATTTGTTTTGAGTTATTGATATACACTTTGTCTGGAAGTGATATAAAATAATTATTGAAAGTATTGGCGATAATTTGATTATTGCTGCATAGCTTACCATCAATGTTTATTATTGATATTGCATGTCCATGTATCCAAAGAGATGAAACCAAGCTTTATCACTATACAAGTAAATCAACACAAGAAATGCATGTCTGCACCTACCAGCATTCTGTCTTGGACTGACATGATAATTAGACACAAAACTCGAAGAGCCTGTCTGAGGTTTCTGAGCTTCAAAATAACATGACTCATAGCATGCTTAATTAAAAAAACAACGCATGTCTGTATATTCTGCTGCATCTTGTACTAGAAACAATGAATTAACAATTTTTTCAGTAAGTAATTGCATCCCTATTGAAGTTTAAATTGTCTGTACAGGTCAGCAACAAGTCATGAAGTTGATGTTACTCATAAAGAGCCATTGGCATTGAAGATGCACATAAAGGTACACAGGGAAGTGTTGGCTATGGGCTCACTCTTTATGGAATTCATCCTTGTCAAGAAGAAGCATGGGAAATTGTACATTGATTTGTACCAGGCTGGTCCAAGAATGCTTCCAACAGAGAAGAGATTTTCAGCTGAACTGCAGCAATCTCCATGTGGTGTAAGTGAAGTAATTCAAGAATGTGTACCTGTTGGAAGCATGGTTTGGGCACAAGGATGTGAGTTTTCTGTAGACTGCCATGAGAGACCAAACAGCAAATGAATGAAACATTTTAAGATGTAACTGGCATCATATCAATTAACACGCATACCCTACTTACTGAATAGTACTTTTTCCAGATGACATGGAGCGTCATCTGGACACATTGCAGTAATTTATGTATGAAGTTCTGCATAACTCACTGCAGTAAAGCACAATTAATTGCTGCAGTTTTCTTTAATTCCTTGGGTGTAGTGGGGGTGAGTAACATACACTTTTAGACTTGAGATACTGCCACATGGAGAAGTTTTAGACTTGAGATACTGCCACATGGAGAAGTTTTGGACTGTCAAGTCTAGGAATTGTGCTGGCCATGGTATATCACCAAATTATGAAATTAAGAGGTACTATGATGCAAACCGCCTGTGTGTGTAAATGGTGTAACTTATTTAATTGATGATAATTGAATTTTATTTCATGGATTATCATGTTATGTATGTTACTGCCATTACTATCCGTTTTCTACCACAAAACTTTCCTTTCATAGCATCCAAAATGTTTCAGATGAGTGAAAATAGAAACTCTGTTGCTAACACAAACCTGAAATGTACATTATATTGTTAGTGTCTGTGGATCACTGTTAACAGAATATGCAAGTTTATGTCATCCCAATCTGCCAAGATACTTCCACAGACTATGAAAAACAAGAGTTGTTATGACATAAAAGTGTAATACAATGGGAGAGATGTGTGCAAGATAAACAGATATGGAAAACTGAATTTGTATGTGATTTTGCTATTTCTTAGTACATTGTGAATGTAAACTACATTCTTTGGAATACTCCAATCTTAAGAGTTGGCCATATGAAATCACAGCAAGTCTAACTACATTTGCAATTGGTTCACAAGTAGAGATAAGTAGTAAACCAATTGTGTAATTCATTTTCTTTTTCAGTTTTCGAAAGGAATCTAATATTGTGACAATTTTACACATGCAGGATGTTTCTTGTACACTAACATCTGCAAGATGTAGTGATTTGGATCCAACCCTAACAAGTTTGCTCCTTGAAGATATGGCATTGGTCTGGTCACATGTCATTTTAGTTGGTTTGGATTTTGGCCAAGTTTACTGTGTTCCAGTAGCAGCAGAAAGTAAATCTACTCCATTGCCTGCACCTAAAATCTTGTACAGTACCACACAGTCTATTGCTGGCATTGTGTGTCTCAAAGGTTGGTGAGTCATGACTTGGTAAATCCTAATTTTTTTGTTCAATACAAACAAATGTAAGCTGTCCATCTAGCTAAACACCAAACTGTGAAGCCAGATGAGGGATACAGTAGTAGAGTGTTGCCCAGTTTACATCTTAGTGCTAAATATAAGTGAGTATTAGATTATTGCTGCAGTTCCATTTACCCCAGGGAATGTGCTTCTAGTGACCATCAGATTGTAACACCAGGCTCCTGAACAAAAACTATCTTCAGACTGAAATAAAACATTTTGTCATGTTTCTCAGAAATGGCTGGAAAAATTATGTGCCTCATTATCTACTGCTTATGAAATATTTGTAAATTAGATGTGTGATTATGAAATTCCTTGCTCTGTTGTTAGCATCCTGGTAGAAGTTAGTTCAGTGAACCTAATTTTACGTGTTACTTTCATAATTTGTTGCAGATCCACTGACAGGTCTGTATTCACATGTGGGTATTGTGCTGCGCAGTGGTTCAGTGGTGTACATTACTTCCAACCAGCAGAAGTTAAGTTACCATATGGTATATCTCCCAGGGTCAGTGGAGGGATATTGTCCTGTAAAAGATGGAATTATGGCTACAGATGGTTTAGATCTTTGGCATAGCAAGCTGACATGGAGTAATGGGGGTCAACCAACTGTAGAGAATAGTGTGATGGGAATAAAAGGAGTATGTGCCTTGGATATGTTCCCGGATACAGATGTCATCATAGTGGTTACAGTAAGTATAGTTAAAATGCTGTAACACTTAACTCACTCAGCAGAGCCCGATGGCATTTTATCATACGACTCCAACATATTTTCCCAGGAGGCTTGCAGTGTTTAGGGAAAGACATAGACTTACCATCTCTGTCATTACCTACTATCTTATGACTGTTACTTTTCTAAGGAAAATTACAGTGAGAATAACTATGAGTACTTTTCTTATTTTTTGTGTTCATAGATGCTTTCAGTCAGCTGCCATATCACGTTCATCAAGTAGCATTCTGAATTCAAAGAAGGCTGGACCTTTTCAAAATAATGTAACATTTCATTATGGTGTTTTATTTTTACATGTTGCTTTAACTTCATCTGCCAATTCCTGAACACTGTGATATCTGCTGACTGGCTGTCAAATTGTGTGAACAAATGCTAAACCCTGCCCTACAACACACATATCCAGCTGCATTTAAACAGGGAAGGTTATGTCAAAAATTTCTGATGGCAGACCAGAAAGTGTTATATTTCTTGTGCAGGTGATAAATTAAATCTTCTCTCCAAGCATGATTAAAGTGTTATAGTTCATTCAGTATTTTTATTCCATTATATCCAGTTGTGTTACTGTAAAACACTTTTTGACAGATTCATCTCACATTTTACTGTGTTCACCTGGGACCAAAAGGGTCAGCCTCTCAACAGAAAAATTTTATTCTTCCACGCAACATTATGGCTGACATGGACACGAAGCAGCAGCATCTTACAAGACTAAAACAGGAGATAGCTGTGGAAGAAAGGATGCTGGAAGCCATAAGCATTACTAAGAGAGACAAACTTCTCCAAAATACATTCACTCTAACTGTACAGGTATAAAGTATTCCATATCATATGAAGCTAGTGATTCACTAAGTGGAAACTTTGGGTTTCTTTAATGGATACGAAGGGTCTTGTCTATACTGTGATATTCAGCTTGGTACAGCCAGTAGTTATTATATGTACCACCAGGTTTAACACCAAAAACTCAAAATTTTACCTTCACAGTGTAGTATTTGCTTAGTACAATCTTCACAATCAGTGGGCATTATTCCCCTCTACAGCATTCACTGATTTGTCTCTCTAATGGAAGCATCCCTTGTTTTCTGTGATGTATAAGCTGAATATTTATACATAAAATGTGGAGGTAAAGCTGTCCCAGTGCGCACCATGAACGCATAGTGGGAGCAGAAGTATAGCTCCAGTCATTGTTAACCTTGGCACTAGTTGGAAGTGATTGGTCAGCCTCATGCCGAGGCTGCTTGACTGCCATGGAAAGAGTCTCCAGAATTGGTCTGGATATTTTGAAGAAGAGAAAGATCTCTTGGCCCTTCTGGAAATCAAATCCCCCCCCTTTTTTTGGACAGTCTCGTAAATGCATACATACTGTGGCATTTGTACTTTCTAAAGCATGTCATCTTCTTCATATCTTTACTGCTAACCAACTTACTCTCTCCATTCATAGAACATTCTCTGAAATGCTACAATTTTAAGTTCCTTTACGGACATGTTGAAATGATAATGAAGGAAACTTTGTATGCAAATTAATGTAACTTTGTACATGCTTAATTTTGACAGGTTCATGATGCCTCTAAAGACAGTGACACTGCACAGTATGGTTTTGAAATCCATTTGAAGAACAATGAAGATCAAGACTACAGTCCAGAATTTTGGTTGTTGCATGTGTCTATAATTACAGAAGGAGTAAGTGTTAATCAAACTAGCAAGCTGGAACAGAGGGTCCGAAAAGGTGTCAGTTTGAAGACATTTATCACAGCCAGCATTCCAGAACCATTCTCCCTCACTGAAGTGTCTTGTAGTATGGTTGCCAAAGTCCCAGAAGGCACAGACACAGAAGCCACACTTTGGGCAGCAATTCCTGTTGCAGCAACAACATTGGATGTATCTTATTTCTTGTCCCCCATTTCCAAGAGCACTAAGAGTTCATTGTCAGAGAACCTACTGAAGATTGCCCATAGTCATGTGGAAGAAAATATGAAGCAAATGGATTCAGACCAGAGTACTGAACCTGGTCAGCATACGTACGAGTTGAGGTTGCTCAGTGAGTGGGCAACCCCCCATGACGTATGGTCTGCAGTTACAAAAAACAGCAGGCATCTCTTTATGGAGGTAAGTTGTCACATAATTTTCATCAACATCATTAGCCAGTGTAGCATAGTATAGTGGATAGGCTATGGGCTTTCAGACCAAGCAAGCTTGGTTCTTTTCCACCCAGGTCAATTCTGCCTTCTCCAATGTCCAGAGCAGCTCTGGGACCATCTAGCCATTTACATCAATTGTCAGCTGCTGAAAGAATGTGATTTACTGTTAAGTTATGGTATTATGCAGGTACCAATGGGGAGAGAACTGCAGGTGTATGTTGGATGCCACTGTATCAAGCTGCTGCTAAATGCAGACTGCAACATAATGCAGCTAAGGTGTGAAGACATGAATGTATTGCACCACATTAAAAGCAGTCTGGCTCAACTTTTGACAGGAGACAGCAAATATAAGAGACCTGTACTGATAAATCCCACCATCCTCAGCATGGCTCAGGTACAGTGTGGTGAAACCTCATTAATCCAAAGCAAAAGAGGTCCAGAATTTGAGCTTCAATTTAACATATTGTACCATGGACATTCTGGCATATGACTTTTGTCCTTCATTGTTTATTTGGAAAGTGTTTGTGTGTTTGCATGCATGTGCATACCTCCCAGCAGTGTTTGAAACTCCTATCAATTTTAATTTCATGAAGCGCATTACAACAGTTATGGTACAGTTGTATTGTAAGAAGCACTTTGACTCATTTTAAAAAAAGTTGGTATGTGGCAATTTCTTATCTGTATTTATGGTTCACTTACCAATATTGTCAGTAGCCAAGACTATATAGCATTGAATGGTAGAATGATCAGGGAATAATGAACTGAAAAGGGTGTGGGTAGTAGTAGTCATTTCAGGTACAATCCTGTATTTGTCTGGACTGAAAAAGGAATAACAATGCAAACATCAAGTAACTGCACCCAACAGGATACACAAATTCGTGGATCACAAATACAATTATTATGCAACTTCTCATACATATTTTGGCCATTATCTGCGATACGGGGTAGAAATGTACAGAATGAACACATTAGTTAGGATATAACCCATTTTCCGAGATTAAAGCTGGGCACCTGTTGCATATTAAGGTAGCAGCATTATTATCACCTGAAGCAACATGCTCAGTACTTTATTATGACATATCAGTCACTTCGGTTCATTTTAAGCCCATATTCATACATTTTATGTATAATAACTGGTAATTTGGTAACTATATGATATATTGTGTACCCTGTTTGATGGAGGTAAGAAGAAACTATTACACCATGGAAATTACACAAATAAAGTTGGCAAATTTTTTGATATACCCACAGATTTCATACGAAGGATTTACTGCATTAACACAGCTATCACACAACAATGCGGTGACCTTATCATGCATAAAGCTAAACATGTTTTATATATATATATGTATTTTCCTGAAAATTTAAGATGTGAACAGGGGCCATCTGAAATGTAGTGTCACCTCACATCCATTTAAGTATGACATTTGTGTCAAAAATTACAAATATGGTGAAGGTGTGAAAATTTGAGGTTATGTTTCAGAATTTTCAGGCAGTGATATTCCATACCAGTGGTAATTTTACATAAAACAGTGATATTCCATACCAGTGGTGTAATTTTACATAAAACATAAACGTTTTCCGTGAGGGTTGAAGAATTTGTAAGAAAGCTTGTACTCTGTAACCATTAGAAAATGTGTGATATCTTTTATTAAACTAATCTTGACTGAATTTTATGTATAGTATCGTTTTCTCCATGCTTAGAAATCAACACAGCCTAGAAAAAAGGGAACATTATTTGAAATGAGGGGGTATAATTTACAAAGTGTATTCACAGTTGACCACTGATGTGGGATTTTACAGAATGTCCTCTTACATAACAGTAACTTGCATGCTTGTTTACAGAAGCTCAAAGCAGAAGTACAGCTCGAAGAAAAGGACCTGAATTTGGTGAGAGAGGAATGGAGAGGCATTGTGTCCAGACACCTACCACTCTAGTAATTCTCCTACACAAATGTTGTTATCTGTGTCACCGAACACATCATAGCTTCCTCGCCTGCCAATTCTTACAGTTGCTATAAACCAGCATGCAAAAATTTTCCAAAAATCTAGGAGCCAATTTAAAATAGCAGGTACCAAAATGGTGACCCAGGCAAGTTTCATACTGAAGACCCAAAAATTCTAGGTACTGTTGTACAAAATTTAGTTGCCCAGGATTTCTGCTCACATTACAAGCCATGTAAGTTTTTTTAGAATTTCTTTCCCACTATAGCAGGGGTTCTTAACCTTTTTTGTGCCATTGACCCCTTCTCAGAAAAATTTATTTAAATGCATACAATAAATATATATATATATATAAATAATCTATGTCTGTGTACTGCAATTTGTATTATGGTTTTATTATAGAGGAAACCAATTATGCTCAAACACAGTTTTCAAAAAATAAAAAATTAAAAAGTCTGTAATATGGTAATATATGTGCTTCCGTATTAATCCATTAAATCAATTACAAGACATGAAATAAATTTAAAAGATAGGCAAGTTGAAATTAAATTCATATTTTAAAGACACTTCAGTGCGATGGCAAATGTATTCTGGTTTCTCCTTCTTAGGCTACAGTAGTTTTAGTCAGATTTATCTATGTTAAACATTTTTGGATTCTAGAGGCCATAAATTACTATGTTGCTTACATTCATTATTGAATGACAAGCTGAATTTCAGTTAGAGATTAGTGAAAATAAAGTTGTAATTGTTTCCCCCATCCAGTTTCACAGACCCCAGGTTAAGATGGTTGCACTCTAGTTTACACTTGCATAAATCTGAGACAGCCATTTATTATAATCATCTGTAGTAACTCAAGCAGACATCATCAAAGTGAGGGCAACATCTGTTGAGGCATGTGTTTTAGGAGAACTTGCTTGTTTTGAATCCTGCCTAATACATGGATAAAGTCTGTTCATGACCATTATTTACCCACAGTTCTCACAGGATATCCTACCATTAACAAGAAATTTGCAGTGGCTGGATTTCCTTTAAGGAAGAAAAATGTGGCTGCACTCAATTTAAGCAACTTTTTGACATGGGTTTTCCAAAGAATATCCAAACCACTTCAACCACTGGCTAGACCTTAACCTTTACTGTCGGTGTGTTGCATCACTGTAGTGGCACGTGTGGCTGTCCAACTGATCCGTCACTGTAATATTGCTTTAAAATACCCTCTCATTTGAGCCATTCTGTGATGTCTGTGCCACAAGAATTCTGCATGGCGTTCTACATTGGTTTCTGTTATGCATTCCTACTGTGAGTTATTGATGAACATTAACACTAGGAGGGTCATTATTAGACAAAGATAATGCTCTAGTCATGTTCTTTCCACATGATGATTCTGTCTTCATGCTATTTACACTCAAGATCTTGTCAAATTTGAGATAGAAGTGTCTGAGTCAGAAGGAAGATCAAAATACAGTAATGTTTGTGTCTATCTTGTTTCAAGACTTTTCTTAAACAGCCAACATCCATATTTATTTATCACCATGCCATTTACATTCACTGTGGTCCTGTCAACTTTAAGACTGTCTTGAGTCAGAAGGAATGCCAAAATAAATGTTTGTGTTACTGTTTGGCCTTTATCCACACTTATTAAGACCTCTCTGAATTGCCAATAGCCATCTTGGCATGCAATAAAAATGTCTGCATTTTTGGATTCCCTCTTCTCATGCAGGGCTATAAATTTTCTGTGTTTTAATCCTGTTGCTTGAATTATATGACATTACAAGTAATTAAATGAAATTTATGGTTACTTTACTTGTATTTACAATGGACAAGTTCATAAAAAATATGCATCCTGAATATGTTGCTGCGATCAGAACCTGTTGGGCAGTTAGGTTCATGCACCAGCTTTTGCAAATCCCTGCCATAAACTGAAAACCAGGGCAACCTTTCCAGTAAAAGACAGCACAAAAGTAGGTGGGCAATGACGATGCAGAAGAGTATAAATTGCTATACACAGTTTGGTGATAAATAGGACTAATGGTAAAAGCATACTGTGTAACAAGTAACTGATTTAACAAACCAATTCTCCTCAGATAAGAGTTCTTACTGTGCAAGACACAAAAGACAAATGCCCAAAGCACACCAGTACTTCAAGATTTTCACATATCATCATGAGTATTGAGGCAGAATCACACTATATAATTCAACATTATTTATTTTCTCACGGTATGCTTTCAAAAAGAAGAACTTCCTCGATATACTCTGTGACATTTTATCAGCATTACAAAACAACATAAATATTCTGTGGTCAAAAAAGTTTGGAAATCACTAAACACTCTATTCCATTTTTTTAAGTTCACTCTGTATTAATGGATTTGAATGCATGTTACAATGCCCCAGGATGTAGCTCTGGTTTTGAAAACAAAGTTCCCTCACTTCATCTAGTTCCTTATTTGCATCAATCACCAATACAGGTGCATGTGTTTGAGCTTGAAGCAGCCACTCCTCATAAGATTCATGCAGTTCCTTTAGGTAGCTCAGAGACACGGTGATCTCTTCTGGACGCCTGCGCCTCTGAATCCTCTCATAACAAACTTCTGGACTACTGTGAAGATACACTGTTACAGAACACATACATTTAGATTTATTCAACTCCAAGTGTTAACCCTTGCCCAAAGAATGTAGAAACAGCCATATTTTTATATGATTTTTAGTGAGTTAAAACATTCCCAACAATTACTGAAAAATCCTTTGAAAATACAACACAGAATCAAAATATGTCATACAGAAAGACTGAACATTTTACTACACTTTCTTTTCCCATGCATTCCAAAGAAAATTTTAAGGTACAAGTGCATACCAGTCCATTAATACATCATATTAAGACTAAGGAACCATGCTGAAGATATATCGTGTTCAGTTATGACTGAAATAATTTTCATATGGATCTGGAGAAACAACTTGTGAAGCAGTGAAGTCAACTGAACTGGCCCAGGATATGGTCAAGTGGCGGGGTTTTGTGAAATATAAAACTTTACTATTTCATTATGAGACTAGTAGATATATTTGTTTCTTACTACATTTACTTAGAAAATAAGGAACTTGTACCTTGTTTGCATATGAGACAAGCAAAATGGCAGAAAATAGGCCAAACAGGTACAGAAAATTTGTTTTGTGAGGGTCAAAGTAACTGGCACAAAAGCTGACCACTCAGCACTATCAATTTATGTGTAGATCACTCTCTTCATGGTTTGATGCTTAGACACATGGAAGATTTACTTCTACAGAACTCTCAATTATGAAATGAATGTGGCCATAAGCTTATCATATTACTTACCTATCAAATCAAGGTGGATGTCAAAATTCTGCTCTATCCAATCATACCACTTGCAGAGGACAACATACTCTACATCTAGCAGCTGGCCATTATTGTGCGCCATCTCCACAAAGCAGAATCTGTATAACATGTGAACAGAAAATCTAAAACATAAGTAGAAAATGAAAGTTCACATGAAAACTTGTACATATGTGGCAATGTAATGTACTTCTCTCACAAATCAGTACTTAAGTTTGGGATTATTTCTATCTCAAAAATTATTTTTCATACAAAAAAAATAAGTTACGATTTGCTATGAAAATATGGTTTGAAACTGATTGTGATGTCACATGGATTTCAGAAATGTTAGCTCAAACTTGTATACTGTATTTATAACTAGGTACACTAAATCCATGTTTAATGTTCCGCTGATGGAAAGTGGGTTTCAACACAAAATGAAGGAAAACTTTAAATGAAAGCAACTTGTCACTAAATAATGGGATTAAGATTAGTGTCATATTTCCCTGCAGCACAACATTTTCCCTTGAATCTGTGATGACAAATTGGATGCACGATCTTATGCAAATATTTATTAAAATGGCTGTTTGTGGAACAGAGGTATTATTCATGTGATTCATTAGGTGCTTGTTATACCTATCATGCACCTTTTACATAGAAGAGCATTTTGTCTGCAATATTTGTATTGCTTTAAGTCACACCCCAGTTTACATGGTAATGAACAAAAATAATGCTGACTGATTTGTTCAAAATCTGGTGACTATCTGCTCACTTTTGCAGTGCAAAATGACACTGAATTATTCAGTGAAATATGGTATATCCATTATACAGTGTTCCTTCAGCAGTACATATTTAGACAATGTAGAAATTCCTTGTTGCTAAGGAAACCAAATGTTTGTCATATACACAAAATCCCACCACTGAATCCCACAGTCAGATGTTTAATTCTAGTTCATATCAATTGAGATTCACTTATATCTTATCCTCCTGTAAATTCCAGCACTTAAAGTGGTCATTTCCATTACAGGTTTCCAATCACACTTCCTATGCATATTTTGTCTGCGGAATGTTTTTTATCCCTCATAACCAAGTAGTGTTATAGAACAAAAGGAAGTTACAATTAGCATGCCATGCCCTTTTCCAGAAAAGGTCCTATACTGTCATATCTGGGAAGACAGGAAAACTAGTCAGTTTAAGTGGCGTATCCAGCAATTTTGTTCAGGGGGGGGGGGTTCAACAAATTCAGTTGAGGACAGACAGAACGGGGATCTGGTGGCGGTA
>JGI24700J35501_10930344_pt1 | contig 13161 bp, 10 predicted proteins | sample TergutTh196P1_FD_35501 | JGI IMG/M metagenome (IMG submission 35501) | reverse complement strand
AATAATACTGAATGCACTCTTATATATATGTAATATTCTACTTTAAAAACTATATTTATATTAATCATATACTGTATTTTACTTCTTATTGACTCATATATCATATTCACTCGATACATATCTTGACTTGTTCCATATTTCATGGCCCATTGTGGTGCCTACTGTAGATCATATGAACATAAATAAATGAATGAACTTGCATATGTCTCATACTATTTTATAGGCAAGCTGTTGTTCTATATATATATATATATGTATATATATGCTAGAATATGCTCAAAATAACCCCTCAAGAACTTTGCATTTTGGTGGCATTTCATCTCCTATTGCCCCAGTGCTTGTTAATACTTGCAAAAAAAAAAATTGTGATGCTGGAAACATCACCACCAACTGTGGACCCTTTGCTTTTCACTTCTTTTCTTCCCTCTGATCAGTTGGTGCTTTGTATTATGTCACCACAGAACAAAAGATTTCACAGACTGATGGAAGCTCTTGGCCATTGTATTAAACTGTGTGACAAAGGAAGAGACAGCCTTCACCATATTGTTCGTCTCTTCTCCCTGCATCATCAGGATGATGATGAGGACCGAGAAACCTCAAAGCAGCTTATCTTGTTACATTACGTTAAGACAGGAAAAGTAGAATTTCCTACATATATGGTTGTTAAAATTAGACTAATTTTCTCTTCAAGAGATGATCTGATGTGGTATGCATATTGTGTTTAATAAATATTCATTGTTGGTAATGTGAGGAAGTACTTTTTTAATATTTCTTCACTGAATGAACTGTAGCATGGCATGCATAACTGAAAGAAGTTCAAAGAATAGCATGAAAGGAGTTTGTTGTTTGTGGAACCTTCCATTCTTCCTGGTTTATGGACTTTTTATGTACTGTTGGAAAATTGGCCACTTTTAGTGCAAGTATTCATTTCATACAACGTTACAATTTTTTCACCCCTTTTTGATTCGGCTTTTTACGCTTGAAATAAAGCAGTGAATAACCATTTGAAATTTTGTGGCTGTTTCTTTGCACATTCTATATAATGTATAGTTTAAGAGTTAATGCTTTACATTAGTTTTGGTTAGCAAGTAATGTATTATACCATGATTTGTTTACAGGTTTGAAGAAGCAAGTGAGAAACTGACCCAATTGGTGAATGCTTTGAGTACCAAACGGTGGGATGAAGCCCTGCTTTATGGGCAGGATGCTCAAGAGCATTTCAGTGCACTGTTAGACGATTCTGCATTAAAGTGAGTTTGTGTCTGCATTAAAATTAGTGTCCCCGTGTATAAATGGGTTATTCTCATTATTTCTAACCTAATTTGGAATCAGTAACATTCTCTGTCTGGGAAGAAATTTCATTTTATATTTGAATAATGACAAGGTTATGAGCTGGATGACTGCTATATGGTGTGATTCCTGGCAGGGATAAGAGATTACCTATATTGCACAGCAGCCAGACTGGCTGTGGGCCCCATGTGCGTCCCATGTGGCCTCGTATTCTTTAGATACTGAGGGTTCTTTCCTGTGGCTGGGGCATGAAGATGATCACTCACTTCTGTCTAGTGTTGACTTCATGAATGGGTGGAGCTGTGCCTCCCACACATACTCTTATGGCATGTGCAGGGGCAACTTAAAATTTGGAAAGATTGACTATTTGCCTAGCATATGGGCTGATGCATGGATAGAACTGTGTGGGAATTCTCACAAAGAAGTGAAGCATAGGGTCTCTTACAGTATCTGTGTTATGTCTAATAGTTTAAATAACCAGTCTGGAAAATTCAGTATTTCATCATGGGAATTATATGGAAGTGTAAAGTTTTTGTTATTATTATGTTATTGTAGTAATATTAGTAGTAGTAGTAGTAGTGGTGTTTCAAGTGTTCACTGATACCCTTCTTGTGTAACAGAAAAGAACCACAAGTAGAAAGCATTTGCTGGTGGACCTCATTCAGGCAGTCATCTTTCATTGCTTCAATTACTACTGCAGCTGCCTACAAAATAAAGGGAATATTGCAACCAAGAACACCTGTAAGCAAAGACCTACAAGCCCAAAATCTCCAGAGTAATCACCTGTTGGATCACTTATAGACTTTGAATCAATTGTAAAATTTAAACTTTCATTAATGACAAGCATGCTTAATATATTTTTGTCTCATAATTCATATTGTACGAAATATTAATGATAGAATCAAAACAAACTTATTTATTTCATCTACACAACTCCACTGGTAAACAATATTTATTTATACTTAATTTAGCCAAAAAAGTTGTGCCACATACCACCCTTCTGTTAACAGTTAGTATTACATGCACAAACCACCCTAGAAAGATTCAGATTAATGGAAACACATCTGCCAAAAAGTGTCAGTAATGGACAAATCTATGTTCATTTGGCAGTCTTTTGCGTTCTTTCATTGTGTAGGACAAGTCTGTTCCAGCATTTCAAGAAAACTAGTTATCTTCACTTTCAGGGTGACTGAACTTGGCTCAGATGTATGCTGAAGTGACTAGAAGGAGGAAATGTGTCAACTATACAAGAAAGCTGTATATATTTTGGCCAATCAGAACTCCATAGCAGAGGTACATAGTTCAGATTGGACAACTTCAGTCACCCTGCAGATGGAGGCAGCAAGTTCCCTGAAATGACAAAACAACTTATCCCACACAGTGTCAGAACCCAAAAAACCATCATTTGAGCAATGCTCACTTTAAAAACCTAAAAACTTAAATGTTTGTTCACTTTATGGTAACTTAAACAGACTAATCTTAATATTAAAACTAGAAATACGCAAAATGTATTTATACAAGCAATCGGCAAGCGCAATAGCAAATATAAGCAGTATTAAGATATGAAATATAAAACACTAATATGATGCAGAACTACCACACACTATGTGGTTCATGACAGAACACACACTACACCGCAAATCATAACACATACTTACACTTAAACAATTAATAAGGCTATTTGAGTTACACCACGATCAAAACTCATAAGGGATAAATCTTATTTGGAATGTTAATTTTAATTTTAATTAATAAGTATACACTGTGGCACATAGGTTCCATTTCTTAAACTGAACTGTATATGAGTAAAAATATTATAATTCTGGTGGGAATGGAAGGATAAATGAACAACAAGAGTACAATTTAGATGATGCATTCAGCTTAATCTTGGGTTATTTAATACAATTTTACTGACAGCTGAAATAATAAAGCATCAAGAAAGATGAAAAACTGAACAGAAATGGTGAGTGGGTAAGGATATGGAGAGCAGTCATGATCTCAGCAACATTATGAGACCCTGAGTTCAGTACTATCAGTAAGCTACCCAACATGCAACTGAGGTCCCTCCATACCATGCCAACTTGCTCAGCAAATGTATACTTGTTACAAAATATTTCTAATACTTCATGTTACCATTACATCAGCTTCTGTCTCATTCATAAATCAAGCAAACATGCAGACTGTGATTTGAAATAATTAAGAGTTTCATATTGTACATACCTGTTCAAAGTTCTTAAGATGCACTTGCAAAATCGAAGCCATCTCTGCATACGACTTGCCTCAATAATGAGGTAGGTACACATCCTAACAAAGTAGTTCTTCTAGTATGAACACATATTCAGGTAATCAATCTTTGTGTTTCTTAAGTGCTTCAACAGCCTTACTCATAACATAGACATATACTGAACCAGCGGTGCATCTTCTAATGAAGAGAGGCAATGATTTAACATGGTCACTAGGAAAGCTTGCTATGATTGCTCCATCACATCTTGAGCCATTTCTTCACAAGAATAATCATCACTAATGTTTGGTGACTGTTAAACCATGCCTTGATCCATTCTTTGGAAGAAACATGAGTACACACTGACAAGGATGAATTTTAACAATTTATGTATAAATATACAAACCCCACCCTTATCAGAAGATACCCTGCAAAGGCTTGTACCAAGGTTAAATACTCTACAAACATTTGTTAAATTTGCTTATATTTTAAATGATGTTCCTTGAAGCGTATAATTTGAGGAATTCTAGGATACAGGGAAGTAGGTATTTCATTGGTTTTATTAGGCAATCCACAACTGTTCTGGCGAGAAATCATAAAAATATTATTAAAAAAATAATGTTGGGGTATATAGTTACAATGTGAAATTCTGGATTGAAATTAATATTCTGTTGTAATACTGGCATTATTAGTAAAATAGTTTTCCTGTCTAAAGTTTTTGTAATAAATACCTTTGTACTGTAATGAATGGGTAATTTAGATTAAAAATTTGGAAAATTTTGACTCTTGGTTACAACAAAATTGCTGAACACAAACTTTAGAACTTAGATTCAGCAGTTCAGTGCACTGAAGAATATGTAAAGTTTGTAATATTTCGCTATGATATACCAAGTCAGTGTATGCTAACTAACAGTTTGCTCAGCAGTGCAGTGAACTGAGAAATGCATTATTAAGCCGAACCTCTCAATATAACCCACCGTAATGGGTAATTGAACTCTCACTCACTTCTCACGTACTTGTTGAACGTATCTACATACTACGTATTGATTTCGTAGAGAAAGCTCTTGGTATAATATCCTGAAGGAAGAAGTACCATGTGTACAGGACACATCTGGTTTCTTGTTTTACAAGGTAAGATGTGCTGAATATTTTGGAAAGTTATAATTTGGTATCGCCATAATTAAGTGAGCTATTTCGGTTTACATTGATCTTTGAATTTCAAATTCTAAATTCACAACGTAATTGGGTTATACTGAGTAAGGGTAAAGGCAACCATCTTGATTAACTGCTAAAGTTCAACCTAATATTTAATTTCTTACCCTGTAGGATTACTAAATTGTGTGATAACCTTTAGATTAATATTGTAATTAAATTACCTTATTTGATTACCCTACTGCCAGTACAGTTAGTGTTTATTTAGCAACCTGTTTGAAACGTCCCTAATACCTGACGGATTAATCGTGACTGTAAGATTAAACAGAAGTTCATTTAAATGGAATGTACGATATAATGGTTTATCTGTTTCCCACTATTTTAATATTATCAAAACAGATTGGTGACAGCAACTAAATTATAGAGACCTAGACAACAGAATTAGAACAGTTAGATTTTCACATATCATAGTGTTTCACCGAGAAGAGTATAGTTAGGCCGAACTATCATCCCGAGAAACATTACAGTACCTTTGGTCCGGTATTTTCAAAAAAATCATCATGTTTTGATTTTAGAGGTTTTCTCAATCTGTTTGACTTATGTGATGGTTAATTTATTTGATTCCTTTCAAATTGATTGTCTTTTTTCTTATTATCTGAATGGTTATTATTTCCTTATTTTATTTCCATGACAAACAAATTGGAACTATACTTTTACATAACATTACAAAGCAAATTGATGCTATGTGCTTAGCAAGTTGATCCATCCCTAATTTGTTTATATGAAGGCCATGTCTTGTAAAGAAATCTCAGTTAAAATCATGATTTATTATTATGACATGATCTTGACACTATGCATTTTATCAATTTCCTATTAAATGCAGTATCTCATTATTTATGCATGACCAACTTATAAGATCATATGTATAAGGTATACATAGTAAGACAACATTTGTGTGATTATTTCATCTCACAAAATTTTGAATGTATCTTAATTCTTCTTTAGCAGTGTTGGTCCAAACATCCCTCTTACAACCACTCAATACAAGTACACCATTTTTTGTCAAAGTTTGTACAGATTCTACAGCAGTGTTTGCCAATGTAAAAATATAAGACCCTGGTTTAACCATTCCAGTTACACTATAGTTTTTGTTTAGGTAATCTTTTACCTTACAGGCACATTCTCTAATATGACTATCTCCAATAATCAATATAGTATGTTTTTCATTTTCTTTTGAAACACTTGCCACTGTTTTGTCCAATCTTTTCACACTAATCTTATTTTCTTTCTTCTTTGCTATCACAGTAACACTAACACCATTATTCAAATAAATCAAGTCACCAGCATACAGCAAGAGTGAATCTTTATCATTGCACTGTGCACCTTGATATACAAGTTTTACATTCTCCAACAGATGCACTTATTTATTAGTCTTAGAAAGCACTAAAATTTACATTAAAATTCATACTAAAATGTTCGTACATGTTTTGGTCTGTGACCATCATCAGGGGGCTCGTACTTGGGCCTATCTAAAGTTACAATTGTTAAAAATGTTTGGTACAAATACGTCGTTATGGTCATGCAGTGGTGTGGCAGCATACTATGTCAAGTCCATAGTGATGTATATGCTGTGCGCAGTGCAGTGCACACAGCATATACATCACTATGGACTTGAATTTTAATGTAAATTTTAGTGCTTTCTAAGACTAATAAATAAGTGCATCTGTTGGTGAATGTAAAACTTTTATAGCAAGAGTGAATATTCAACAGTTAATGAAGCAGGATGTGGTGGTGCTATGAGGCAGTTCTAATGATGTGGCAAGAAATAACCCAGTTGAGGGCATGAAACATATATTAGATTTTGTAAGAAATTGAAATCATATTAATGTGATCCTTGTAAGTGTCCCTCATATGCATAACTTAATTAGGAATTCATGTGTAAATAATGCAGTGGAGCCATTTAATAGGACATTACAGAATAGGATTGAGAGGTTAAAAAATGTGGAGATGATAAATGTGGTCGGTGAGAGAGACTTCCACATGAAACATGAGCAACACCTGAACACAGGAAGTAAAGAAAAAATGTCGATGGAAATAACTTCTACCATAAAGAGTATGCTAGGGGAAAAAAATGGAACCTATCAGTGTGAAATGGAAAAATGATAAAGTAAGTGATATGCAAGAACATGCCTCACAGGGACAGGCAAGTATCAACTGAGAATGTGAAGATACTGGGGGTTGAATTATATTAAGTGTGAAATTCCAGAAACAGAATACTCCCATCAAAATTGTGAGAGTGAAATTAACTCAGATGTAGTAAATAAAGAAATGATGAAAAGACTTAGGAGACTGCCAGTAACCAGAAATAATGAATTTTTATGGACAAGCATCAACAAGAATATAACAGGGTAGAAAACGAAAAAAAGACATAAAAGAATCAAATTTATCAGTTCATCATCACAATGTGTAAAGTATAAATAACAGATTAGCTGAATTAATTCTTTATTAAATTCTAATCTAAACCATATAGTTGTGTATGTTTTATGGAACACTGGTTAAAGTAGGACTACTGAAAGGTTATAAAGACAGACCAGTATGAATTAGTTATTTTAGCAGAAAGAATTATGATCATGGTGGATCCTGTATATATATATATATATATACACACACACACACACATTTTTAACAAATAATTAAACTGTATTAGGGTATTAGTAAGGAAAAGGATTTCGAAGTGTCAGTGATAGAATTGGTGGACTGTAAATACATTATTGTATACATTTATGTCACCTGATAGTAACCTTTGGTTATTTGTAAACAATTTGAAGATGATAATTCAAAAAGTACATTCTAGGAAATAAAGGATAATTTTATGTGGTGACTGGAACCTAACCTTTATGGAGGATAATTTAAGATTACAATAATACAGAATCAATTAGAGTTTTATGACTCATAAAATATATAGGTAAAATATAGCCAAACACAACTTGTTTAATGTTTTTTCATTAATAAGATGTTCTTACATTGACAGAAGCAATGTAAGAGCATCTCATTAATAAAAAAAATGTTAAACAAGTTGTGTTTGACTATATTTTACCTATATATTTTATGAGTCTATACAACACAATGGGGATGTCTCACCTGAAAGTTAGAGTGTTATGACTTAATAAATACGGTAAGATCCCAGACAAGAATTACAAGTTGTACTATATCACTGACAGATGTTATAATAAATAAAGATAATCAAGAATTAATAGTAACTGTTGAGGATTTGGTATTTTCAGACCACATTGCTCAGATGTTATGAATTAATAGTGGTAGAGGTAATATGAGATCTAAAATAGTTATGAGAAGGCAGTTTATAACCAATAATATTGAAGAATTAAAAAATTTACTATCGAAAGAATCATGGTATGAAGTATTTAACCACTTGGAAATAAACTCTTCCTTAATGGCTTTTATGGATATCTTTCTGTATAATTTTAATATAGCATTCCCATATAAGAGGGTAAAATCAAGGGCTCTCTACTGTGTTATTAGTATCCAGCAAAAGAATGCAAGTCTGAAAATAAATTTTACTCTTATGAGGAAGGCTCTAGATTATATCAAGAAATACCAAGGAATATATAAAAGAATATTAAGAGAAGCCATAATAAAGAGACAATGATAGGTGTGTCTTAGAAGCAATGGAAAAAAACAAAAGCCATGTGGCAGATGATAAATAGAGAAACTGGAAGTTCTGTTAAATGATCTTAGGTTAGCAGTGAGGATAGGAAAAAGTATTATTACCAACCCTACTGAGGTAACTGAAAAGCTAAATTCATACTTTACAAGTACTGTAGAAGAGCTAGTAAATAAAAAAAAAAATGCAGGAAACTATAATAATTTGCAACATAAGTCACTGTCCCAATACCATTTTCATCCATCCAGTAACCGAAGAAGAATTGAAAGTCTCACTAAGGGCTTAAAAGGCAAACATTCTGCTGGTTATGACATACCTGAATGTCTTGTTACTGTATACAATTGATCAAAAAACCACTAACACATATTTATAATGTATCATTGAATTCTGGTGTTTTCCCTAATGAGTGGAATGAAAAGTTTATGAAAAAGGGAGACATGATATTCAGAACTATAGAATAGTATTATATATTTTTTTTTAATTACTGGAAAGGATGATGTTTAATACATTGATATATTTTTACAAATAGGATATTTACTGAAGATCAAAATGGTGTTAGGAAAGGCAAATGTATTGAAATAGCAATTCGGTCATTTATAGAAAAATACAAGAGGTTCTGGATAAAGGACTCTACACAACTGGAATATTTTTTGAGTTAACCAAAGCCTACGATATATTTAATCATAACATATTATTGGAGAAAACATACTCTAATGGAATAAGGGGCAGTATGAACTCATGGTTTCAGTCTTATTTGGCAAACTGACAGCATTTTCGAGAGATACATTGTAGTGATGCTAGAAATATTAGTCAGCAGGTATAGGTCCTCTTATACGAAAATAAAATATGGTGTGCCACAAGGATCAGTACTTGGTCCGCTATTGTTTCTATTATACATAAATGACCTCCGTTTGAGCATTCATGGAGCAAATCTGGTTGTGTTTGCCAATGATATGAATGTGCTAATTACAGATATTGATGTAGGTGCTCTTCAAAACAAAGTTGATCAAGTAAATATAGAGTTAGAATCTCGGTTTTAAAGGAAATATCTTATAGTAAATGTAGATAAAACATTGGTTATGTTGTTGCATATTAGACAATAAAAGTGTTTGTTAAGACCTCAAGTATTGTCCTTTAATAAGACACAATCCAGGATTGTTACTGGCCTTCTTACCATACATAACACCCTGAGAAGACATCTCTATGTAATGGGGTTAAGTAATAACCCCACTTGCAGGAAGTGTGGTATGGAGTAGGTAACCTCAGTCCACATTTTGTGTGAATGTGAGGATTTGGCTTCACTCAAACATATGTATCCGGGTTCTTTCTTCTTAGACCCTGAGGATATTATGAATCTAAGTATAGGGGCCATCTGGAACTTTAGTAAAGGAACAGGACTCCTCTAACCTAGTAGCAGATTATGGGGCACAAATGGCCTGTTTTAAGGCCTAGGGGCATTGGGACCGGAAGGGCTCGAACCCAACTTACTTTCAATAAAATGAATCTAATCTACACAGCTCAGACTAAATTCCTGGCAGTCTATATTACGGAGACATTAAAGTGGAACACCCACGTAGAGTCACTAGTGAATAAATTGAGTACAGTATCCTTTATGATTAAATCTCTAAAGGAGATTATTTTTTATTAGTCCATTTATGATTCATAATATTAATTTTTCAAAGTTCCAGTCGCTTTTACGGTTTGGAATACTATTCTGGGGGGAAAGGAGGACAATTCAAATAAAATAATATTTAGAATACAAAAAAGGGTGATGAGATCAATGATTGTAGTTAATTCAAGAACATTTTGCAAGCAATTATTTAAAGAAATTAAAATCGTCATGTTGGCTTGTCTATATATATATATATATATATATTGGAAGTGACATGTTTTATATAAAAAAATACTCTCAGTCTCTGTAGCTAAACTCTAACGTTCATAAGTATAAAACATGAAGGAAGATAGATACCCATGTTCAGTCATACAATACTTACATAAACAAAAAGAGTGTAATAAATATGGGAACTAAAGCGTATAATATGGTGTCCGATTATGTAAGAGAAATGGAAAACTATGAGGCCTTTAAGAAAGAGTTTAAATAATTTCTTTTACATCATGCATTTTACTCAGTGGAGGAATTTGCCTGTCTGTAAATTATAATGTCTGTTTCATTTAGCTTCTAAGTATACATATTTTATGAACATACACTTATCTCTTCACAATACTGTGTGAAGAGTTAATCTAAGTGACCTTTTAAATGATAAGTTGAATTGTATATACTTGAATTTACATTGTTAATTGTGGACGAGTCTATTGTCATATGTGTGATAAATTGGACTGAAAGTAAAACAAACCAACCAACCAACCAAAATTTCTATTTTCTTGTCAGAAGGTAAGATGCTGTTTACTGTAACAGGAATATTATGCACTGTCTTCAACTTTTCCTTGTCCTTACTTTGTTCTCCTTAAGTGAAACAGCCTTTCTAACCATATGATCTTTAGCATTTGAATTTGATTTAGGAGATAACTTTGTAACTGATTCAATTTGAGCAGTTTCATTTTTGGGGTTATATAGAACTTCAAAACGATTAGCAATGCTAAGAGATGTAGATTGATTGATTGATTTATTATAATTCCAAAGAAATCCATACACAGGAGTAGTCCAATGGATATAGGAACAGTCAAAGAGTAAGTAACTTGGCTCTATGTAGCACAGCCAGTCATTAGACATATAGCATAAAATGATAATAGAAAGTTACAAGCAGAACAATAATTAAACAGGAAATAGTCACAAAACAATTACAATTCCACAACACAATAAATAAACTAAAATACAGAGTTAGTCAAAATTATGTTAACACTTAAATTGTAAAAACCATTTATTCACAAAATACGTGTATACATGATATGTGCAAGATGATTTACAGGACGGTCTCAACCTGTTCGCCCTCGTGTTTACCACACAATAACCAGCGAGCAACAGTACCATTTAAAGCCCAGACACACATTTTGCAGGGAATAGATGATACCACAGTCTGTGTTCTGTCCTTGGAGTCACTGATATCATGAATTTTCCTGCTATACACGCGCTCCTTCACCATACCCCATAACCAAAAATCACAGGGCGTTAAATCAGGGGAGTCTAGAGGCCATGGCAATGGTCCACTGTGACCTATCCATCGACCTGGAAATGTGTGGTTGAGATAAGCATGAACAGTAAGGGCAAAATGCGGCTGTGCGCCATCCTGTTGGAAATACCCCGCCAATCGGATCTGTAGTGGAAGTTCATCAATGGCATACCGCTGCACCATCTGTAAGTAGACGTCTGACATAACTGTTGGGGTGTCAAACAAGTAGGGTCCAATTATGCCAGCAGCGGTCACGGCGCACCACACATTCACCTTTGCAGAGTCATGTTCGTGCTCCCGAATGACGCGTGGATTTTCTGTACCCCAGAAGATGGTGTTATGTCAGTTAACATGTCCACTTGTGTGAAAAGTGGCTTCATTGCTGAATGCCATCAGATTCACAATGTCTGGTTGGATATTCATCATTTCGGCTAAAATCTGGCAGCATTCCATGCGAACATGCTTTTGCACCGCTGTCAAAGCTTGGACGACTTGAATGTGGTACGGTCGCATCCCGAGGTCCTGTGTCAAGATTCGCCACACTGTTTTTTGCGGAATCCGTTTCCAAACTGCACCGTGTGATCGATTTTAATGGACTCTGCGATATGGCTTGCTGCACAACAGCAATGTTCAAGTCACTTTTACCTGTTCTGGGCCATCCCGCATTTCCTCGGTAGTTGTCTGGTGAACCATACACTTCCATCAAGCTTGCAACCACTCTTCTTTACTCCAGTGTTAATCTGTCACCCATGGCATACGTCTATCTGCAGGAGAAAAATAACCCATTAGTTTTAACATAATTTTGACTAACCCTGTATAGCAATTACTGTATATAGTTATAAGCTAAATAAATTAACCTAAGAGCTGCAATATAATTATAAAATAATAGACAACAACGGATATAATAAGCACAATGGAGTTTATTAATTGTACAATGTAATTAAGTAATAAACATAGCATAAGTTAAGTATTCTGTTCGCTAAAAAATTCATCTAAACTGTAAAATGAATGTGTTAGCAGATAGTGCTTTAGAGTAGCTTTACACCTTTTGCGGTTGCTAGAAAAGTCCTTAATTGTCATGGGAAGAGCATTAAAAACTTTAATACCAGAATACAAAACTCCCTTCTGATACATAGTCAGGGATACACGAGGCAAGTGCAAATCATTTTTTGTCTGGTGTTAATGTTATGCTATATGCTATTTGAGGCAAAGTAATCCCTATTATCAACAACAAACAATAACAAATAGAAAATAGAGTGTTAAATTTTTTAGTTCCTTGAATGATTCTCTACAGGATTCCCTATAACCAATTCCCATTAGTATCCTAATTACCCTTTTCTGCATTTTAAAAATTACAGGGCTATGTGGTGAGTTTCCCCAAAACATTATGCCATAAGACATAATAGAGTGAAAAAGGGAATGGTAAAATCATCTTCAGAGCAGAGACAGACAAATATGGTTTAATATTTTGAATTAAGTAACATGTATTGCTTAGGTTTTTGTAAGCATGGTTTGTCCAAGTTAGTCAACAGTTAAACCAAGAAATTTTGTATAAGTAATTGCAGCAATTAACTTATTATCCTAATTAATTTTTATTTCAATTTGATTATTATTTTTAGTTATAAATTTAATAAAGTGAGTTTTGGCGAAATTTAAAGAAAGTAAGTTATGTTTAAACCAGTCATTTA
>JGI24700J35501_10930345_pt1 | contig 13163 bp, 11 predicted proteins | sample TergutTh196P1_FD_35501 | JGI IMG/M metagenome (IMG submission 35501) | reverse complement strand
ATGACAAGTAACAGATATATACAGCTTAATACTGTGTTAATTTAAAAAAAAAAAGTTTATACAGATCTGTGAGATCTTGCAAATTTCCAAACATTTCTATGCAAACATACTTATGTTTTAAATTATATATTTTACTGCCTGATGATGGTCTATGAGACTGAAACATGTAGCATTCACTGATAAATTTAATAAAAGTTTGTTGTGTTTGATAGCAACACACACATTATTACTATATGTCCAAGAAGACTGATCAAGTACCATTTCAGACATCACTGGCAGGTTAGGCCTTTAGTACAGTAGAGGGCAGCAAATTCTAGGACAGGGCTTGAGTATGTGGCAGATGTCAGTGAAGTTTGTGCCTCAGCTGCTTACACATGAGCAGAAGTTGCAGCATGTGTTTGTGCACCAGGAACTGTTAAAGTCAGAAATGACCAAAACTTCCTCTCAAAGGTCATAACAGGAGAAAAACCCAGTGTTTACAGTTACAATACGGAAACTAAACAACAGTCCTCTCGGTAAAACGGACTGTCCCTTACACATCCAAAGAAAGTGAGACAAGTCAGGTCATATATCAAGAATATCTTTTCAGCTGTGAAGGCATTGCTAATGAGGAATTTGTTCCTCCAGGCCAAACAGTTAACCAGCACAACTAATGGAAGATTTTGTTATATCTTACAGACCAAGTCTGCTGAAAACTGCTGGAACAATGGTGGACCTATTACTAGTTGTTCCACTACGATGGTACAATGGCGCATACTACTTTATCAGTGCAACAATATTTCACTGCTAAAAACACACTGTGACCACCCACTCCCCACTCACTCACTTAATTTGGACCCTCATGAGTTCTTGTTCCTGAGAATGAAATCACAGCTATGAGGGCACTGTTGATAGAATGTCCCTGAAATTCTGAACAGTTGCTGACTGTATAACATGATCCAAAAAGTCACTTCCAGCAAAGGCAGAACTGCAGGACATGTTGAATCAACTCAGAAGGGGACTGGCAGTTTGAAGGGGACAACAACCAATAAGAAAAGGAAGCACATATTTCATTATCAATGCACTGCAGGAACTTTTGGATATGCTCTCATAAACTCTCATAAACATGTTCCACAAAATTATGTCATGCTTGTTTCAAACAACTGCAGTCTGCCAAACGTAGGGTTGTTGAATGGGACTGTCCTTTACTTTGCTGCCTAGTTTAAGGTCCAATAAGAACTTCCTCCTGATGCACAACTGCCCACTATATGGAGCGCCCTGATACCAAGCTTATAGACCCATATGTAAATCCCTACATGTGCAGCAATATAGGTCAGAAGTTCAAGTATCCACCTGACACCCTTCTGACACACCACTCCAAACAATATCCCATCTATTTATTTAATAAAGCTTTTCTTTCTGATAATAATTTCCTAAGAATTCATTGATATCATCCATCTGTGATAATTATATATCAAATGCATTTTATGTCTACAATTTACGTTCATTTTGCAATTGGATTTACTACCATTCATCAGTTATGATATCAACAAATTGATTTCATCCCATTTAGTTTAAATCATTATTCACTCTCCACTCATCTCAGTCTCAAACCTTTCTCACTACATTCATTCCTGACAACTCTATTTATACACTTTAAACCAACGATACACACATTTTCTAAATTAATATTTTAATTTTTAATTTTGATGTCTTCTACATGTTTGGAACCTGAGGGTTGATCTTCAGGAAGATGGTTGTATATGCAGTTATGGTATGGTAAGTTTTACACGCAATAGTACAAGCAGTCTAGTAGGTAGAACAGTGTGTTCAGTACACACTCTTCTACCTACTAGACTGCTTATACCAATGCATGTAAAACTTACCATACCATAACTGCATATACAACCATCTTCCTGAAAAATGAACCCTCAGGTTTCCAACATGTAGAAGACATCAAAATTAAAAATTAAAATATTAATTTAGAAAATATGCATTTCGTTGGTTTATATTATATAATTATATTACAATGCATGGTGCAAAAGACATAAAAAAAACCTTTTTATTTATGTCAACAAATCTTCTCTTGCTGATAAACACCAACACTCACACTCTCGTAACACATATGTAACAATTTCCTGCTTTACTTCAACAGTCTCTTTCTATTTCTGTTCACTGTTGAAGGTTTATACAGTGAAGTTTGCTAGTTACAAGTTCAATGTGAGTATTTTTAACATCTATTGTTTAAATGTAATATGATGACAATGTGCTTTGTTACAGGACAATGTTGGCTGGAAGTTGATACACAGCACACCTACATTTATGTACTGAGTAATCACTGTGCTGTTACTAGGTAACTGTGCTTAAAATACGTTTCACAGACACTTCTGACAATGGTACTGAATCACTTCAATGTTGGGTGTTGACAGCAAAACAAGCATATTTAAAAATGTGAATGAGATAAGACAGAAACTTTATCTTGTGAACTGCTCTGCCAGCTGTTAACCAAAGTATCAAAATAAGCCTGATAAACAAAAAATAATTTCAGTGGTTTTGTGAGTTAGCTCTGTGGCATTTACTATATGCTCCTTAGGTGGGACATCTTTTTGAAATGAAAATGTGTAAGTGAGTTAAAATACATAAAAATCAATTACGCACACAGATTCTGAGACACAACGACATTAACGTTTAAGGCAAGCAAATTGTGTCATCTTACACCAGTTTCACTCTGTTTTCTTGTCACTTCATCAAGTATGCCTCCTCATAATATATCACTTCTAAATAAAAACATTCCTTTGTGTAAGTGTTGAATGCAAGAGCAAGGAGACTCCTCTATTACTAATGTACATGCAGAAAGCTAGTACAGACAATGAAACACACCTGCTACAGCCGTATCCTCTTTTACAATGCTCACTTGGAATCTGGATATTTTTTTTACACTACCATCAGTCTTTTGTTTTTGCTGTACCTTCTCCTCCTGTAGTTTCTTTTCATCTAATGATTCCCTCGTATCTTGTGGCCTTCCTTTGAAAATGCCTTTGCTCTTTCCTAAAAGATTTGAACATGATGCTTGAGTTTGGCATTCTAGAGTACATGTATCTGCAACTTGGGTTTCAATGTCAACAGTTTCTGCACAAGAAATAACACACTCTTGAAGATCCTCCACTGTTTCCTTGTTATAATCCAACCTCCTGGTTTGGATATCCAAAGTATCACACTGACTCTCCATGGTCTTAGTGTCATCTGGTGTAGTATTAACACTTATATCAGCAGCTGGAGCCAGATTTGGTTGCAGCACAGTGGTTGGGAATATGGGAGTATTTGCTGGCTGGACAGGTGTTGGTACTGCCAAGGGCACAGTAGTCAGCAGTTGAGCCATGGGCTGCGCCATTACCTGCAAAGAGAAAACCATAATTTGAATTTAAATATAGAAATACCTTCATTCAATACTGCATGTTAAAGCAGGTGGCATATTAAGTAAACACAGTGCTTGAAGGGTTACTGCATCATATTATGTTTCTGTTTATCACATCCCTAACAGGTGAGCTTGTACAGCAGCCTATAATGAATTACACTGTACTGATAATTTAAATTATTTCATTACACATTTTGGAAGCTTACATCTAGCTCTTATTACAAATATGTGAGCAATAAATTCATTCTGTACTTGTTAGCTTGTAATTTCCTTTAACTGGAATTCTGCAGTAAATAACTCAGTAACTATATACATCATACACAGGCAGATTAATGAAAGAAGGGACTATGGTGCATGGAAGTGAGAGAAATGGAAACAATAATAAATACACAAAGCAACAATAGCAGAAAATAATAATAATATAAACCATGCAGCAATATTCGGATATTAAACTCATAACAAATATGTGCAATGGACACCCTGGAACTTAATTCATTTACATTCCCTGTTATGCTAATTATCCCCCTCACCCCCCACATGCACGCACGCGCGCACACACACACACACACACACAATGTAGCAAACCAGATGAAAAAAATATATATACATTCTAAACATGCTACATCATTAAGCTCAGCAATCCTCTGAATTACAATTTCATGTGAACATTTCAATTGCAAATTCATATTACCTGCACTGCAGCACTTGTCCCAATTTGTACACCACTTGGTACCTGATTAAAAGCAACAGGACGGCCAGTATGTATCTTTGCCAACTCCTGAAATTAAAATGTATCACATATTTAAACTATTCGAAGAGTGGAGAAGGTAAAAGTTTGTGACACAACATATATGTCCCTTCTATTAAATTTTAACTTATACATCCTACAGAAACAGGACAGATGAAGAAGGCATGTTTGCAGTTGTTAGGCACCTGTTCAAGATCATGCAGGTCAATTGCTGCTGGTCGTGGCCTCAACTGACGCTGAATTTCTTCCTTGGATGCTATCTGATTAGGTGACATGACTCCACTACTGCTATTACTGCTATCAACAAGAGGCGTTACTGACATCTGAAAGGCCAACACATCCTACAATAATATGAGGTTAATGTATCATAAACAATAACACTTTATTATATACAGCAATAATTACTTCTCTAGATTTTAATACTAAAGTATATCGTTAAGATAACCCAAAATTCAATGCATCTTATAAAATGACACTGAGGTGATGTGGACTGGATAGTCCTGATTTGGGACAACAGGCCATCTGGTGTTGCACCATCATGATACACTCAAGGGAAGAAAGGATATCTCCACCTGGACCCAATAAACTGCCATGTCTGCATATCAATTCATAAATGTTTCCTCAAAAATTCAATATACAGCTGGATATACTGTGACAAATTTACATTAGAACCTTGGTCATTCAATGAGCCCCAAATCAAACCATTCCTGCAGTGTGAATATCAAGTGATACCCAGCTATGGAGGTGAAACACATTTAAATGACTCATAAAAACAATCAAGTTATAGGTTATTAATGCATTAGCTGGCTGAAAGGATAAACATCCCATGCATTAAAAGAGTCCTACCTGCTGTACTGGTCCCAGTACTGTTAAAGGTTGAACTAGGATTGGCTGATCAGCAGGCAATACTGCTATACCCTCAATACCCATAATTCCAGTCTGAGACATAACATCGGCAGCTGTTGGTATCTGAAAACTGTTTGGTCCAGCCGCATGTAATGTGCTCTGTGGTGACAATGGACCCTGCAGAATATGAAACAGTGTCACACACTATCAACACAGTCAAGTTCTATGCATCACCCAACAGAAGATTATTCAAATGTTATCCACTAAGGAACCCAGGGTGCAAAAATGTACAACTACTGGGCAAAAACAGCTGGCCAAAGAAGCTTTACTTAGTAGTTATAATGAATTATATATTGTTGCAAATGTTTCATTTATCGCAGAACAAAAAATATCTTTTATATAGGAATTCACTATGCATACATGAGGTAGCAAGCAAAGTGCATGATGATGACACCATGATCAGGTATGGAACAAGATGGCATCAAAGTTATAATACTTGCACATTTTTAGAGGAAAAGCAGCTGTTCGTATTATAATGTTATTAAGAAATGAATAATATTTTTCCAGTTTCACTAGACTATATACAGTCTTTGAGGACTTATCTAAAAGTCACAAAAGACACAACATAAAACCAGTCTTCAGTCTACTCACCAAACTGTGACCACTAGGCATTGATATAGAAGTTAATTTCTGGTGTAATGTCTGCATGTAGCTATCATAGGTATGTTGAACCTGAGGGGTGGCAGGATGAGATGGGGGGGTCCCAGTCAGTACACGTTCTGACGGCTGTGACGTCAACTGCAGCAGTTTCTGCTGTAAATCTGCTATTGTTTGTGGGCCACTGAAATAATACATACATACACCATGTAAGTATGCTTCTTAGTACAAATACATAAATATTAACCACTGTTACCACAACCAAAGCAAAATAGGGATTATATTTCCAGATGCTAATGTCTTGAAGAAAGGAGTCCAATATTGTAGTGTAGGACCTTCACAATTTAGGTTCCAGGACATTCTAAGGGTTATGTGACATTGGCAATAGCCAGGGCCTTGCATTTACTGACAAAAAATGCTGTATGTTTTAAAACACATGAAATTTCTATTTCCAATTACCGTATTTCCTGGCCCATAAGACGCACCGTGATTTTTTCGTTAGAAATTTTAGAAATAAATAATGATGAATGTATTTTAATTTTAGTAATTTACTGGAAGAAAACAGGATTGTTACATACCAAAATTAGCAACGATAATGTAATTTATTCATCATAGAAAGCCAGGAAATCATCATCACTGCCACTAAAATCATCTTCATGGTTGATTTCACTATCTCATGATAAAGATGTTGTATAATAGATGTACAGGTATTCATAAGTTTGGAAATAATACTTACCCTCGGTGCATAAGACGCAGGTCGAATTTAGGTCACATTTTTCGGGAAAAAAAGTGTGTCTCATGGGCCAGGAAATACAGTATACACTGCACCAATCAGCAACCTTACAACTATACCACCACTAAATTTCATGCAAATACAAATGTAACATCCGATTTATCTGTAGACAGACATCACAGCATAAATGTTTGTTGATAATGTTAACTGCTAACAATGAAATGTTCCATCTTTAAAAAGGTAATGTCCAACCCACAATCTGCCATGAAGGCACAGAGTGGAGGCAAAGGTACACCTCTACTCTTTCTTAACCCTCAGCACTAGATGGAGTGGGTGGTCAATGTCACACCCTGGCCCATTCATCCCAAAAGAGACCTCCAGCACCCAGTGTACAGGTGGCTTGGTGGGCCAAGGGACTGATCCTGATGGGTGCAGAAAACCTTGCTCCCACTGAGGTTTGAACTCCAAACCATCCAGCTTGTAGCAAGTTGTTATACTGACTATGTTATCTGGGCCATCATCCATCGTTTTCATAGCACAGAAAGATAAACTCCTCACTTTCTTGCCCACTGACAAGAAATTTCCAAGAAATTACACATGGAACTCCACTGCTGTTCTGTTCTAGTCAACTAGAGTAACATTTCTACACAGACAGGTGAAAACCCTATATGTTGACTATATTATATACACAAGGCGTCATTAATCGCAACTGTTTTAGCACTGCCCAGGCATTCACTTGTATTAAAATGGTAAGGGCAGCAATAACCATGACAACTACCACCATAGCCATCATTACCAATGGTTAATTACCAGACATAATGTGAGTGTAATATCGTACCTACATATTCTGTCCACCTAAAAGAAATCCCCACCCCTTCTTTGATTTGATAAATAAAAATGGCTCACACCTCTTGACATTACACTATTACACTTATTGCTGCTACTACTGCTACTACTTCTACTAAATATACTACCTGTCTTTATCCAGAGAATTCTGCTGCGATAATCTAGGATGCATTAATGTCGCCTGCTGATCAATTGCAGGTATGACTGTGTTCTCAGGAGTGTATTGCTGATTTGGGGTATGGCTTGATCCAGGCACAACTTGTGACATGGATGTATCACTAAATGGTGGAGGAGACATCTGATCATCAACTTGCTGCTGCTGTTGTTCAGGTTCTGCAGAAAGGTGTCTTGATAGAATGACCTCTGACATGCATCGCTGGGCTTCAGCTGGGATGTTGATAGCATCATCTAATTCTGCTCCTCTAAAAATTGTTGTTTGACTGGATCCTTCACATCCAGAAGGGTCAGATAACTGCGTGACAAGTAGTACTTTAGTTATAGTCATGTTCCTTAAACCCTGTTCTAGCTGTGCCTCATCTGTTACTGCACCTATGCCAAAATGTCCCTGAGTTTGTGATAATTGAGGTAGAGTTCCATCAATGGGTGCGCCATTTGTAGCAATGATGTTGTCCTGCACAGTACAAGGCTGAGGCATGGTGTGTGTAACAGGATCAATCTCAAGCAGTCCTAATTGATTATCAGGGTCAACTATGCTTGAACGTTTAGATGAATAAACATCAAAAGAGGAACTCACAGAGATTTCAGATTGTGTACCTTGCATTTCAGTCTGTTGATAGTGAGATTCTGAGGAATGCACTTCATAGTTAACATCCATTGATAAAGTAGGAATGGTATCAATAGAAGCTGATGACTGTTTCCTAATAATATCCTCACAGCTCAGATTCTCAATTCCAACTGAAACTTTCTTTCCTAAACTACTGACACTGCCTTCTGTATCACTACAAATCACTGAATGATTTTCTGCCTCTTCCTGAACTGTCCTGTCACTAGATAACAGCTGTTTTTCCACCTGATCCACGTTTCCTTTTGAGAGATGGTGAGATGGTAAATGTGAAAGGATGACTGATGGATCTGCAGTACCAGTGGAGCATGATGATGATGATGCACAGCCAACAAGACTAGATGACAATAAACTTTCATCAACACCGCTCACCACAAAGCGAGATGCTAAGCGCTGCTGCAACACAAATAGCCATATATATTAATATTATGCCTGCAATACAAGATAAAACACAGATCTGATTTACACAGAAATGTCATGGAATATGTAGAAAGTCTCAGTATTAATAAAGAGAACTTTCTATAGATCTACTATTCTTCCAAAAAATGACAAAGACATTAACTTCAGTGCACATTTCAAGACTGTATTTTAAATTACACAAAAATCCACAGCATCCACAAATTGTAATTTAGTAATGTGCTTGCCTGTTGTGATTTACCATGTATAATACCATATTTATTCGAATGCAAGACGAGACTTCTTCCTTAAATTTGGCACTTAAATATGTGAGGTCATCTTAAATTCGCCTATGAAGTGCAGAACCAGACCGTGCAAAATCATATCACTTTGAACCGGACCGCACAGAGTCAAACCAATGCCTGCATTACAAAACTGTCATGTGTACACAAAAGAGAGAACGGAGCACAACTAATGTTAACTGACACAATCTTCTTTTTTGGGATTTTGTCCATTCTCTAATTTTTTAAAGAAGCACACTGTTCAGGAAGCTGGATCTGTTTCCATTGTCAGGCAAAGAAGCACCTAACCTGACAGACCCTTTATACAAGGGGGTGCTGATAAGTCCTGAGCCCGATTTACCTCCCGATGTCGTAGGACAGAATCGATAGTGTTGTTGGAAAGAGGGGTCTGTTCATGTGCTGAATTGCAAGTCTTTTCTTGTTACAGAGGCTGAAAGGAAGCATGTCATGTGACACACGTGATTTCAACAACATCAAGACACGAGCGCTCATCAAGTTTTTTTTTCTGCAAGGCAAGGCGCTGAAGGAAATTCACGCCATTCTGAGAGAAACATTAGTGAAACATGCACCATCGTATGCCACCCTCAAAAACTGGGTGGCCCCGTTTAAACGTGGTGATTTTTCCACCTGTAATGCGCCTCATCCTGGACGACCCAAAACAGTGACCAAATTGATTAAATTCATGAGCTAATCTTGGAAGACCACCAGATTTCGGCTAAGTCAAGAGCTAAGCAAATGGGCATCTCACGTGAGCAGGTTGGGTCCATCATTCATGAAGATATGGACATGCAGAAGCTCCCCATGAAGTGGGTCCCAAAGTGCCTGACCGCGGATCAAAAACGTCAACAGTGCCAGTCGTCTGAGCAAACTTTGGAATTTTTTCGGCACAATCCAAATGATTTCCTGTCGCAATTGGTGACCATGGATGAAACCTGGTTATATCACTATGACCCAGAGACAAAGCAACAATCAATGGAGTTGTGGCATAGCGGCTCACCCCGCCCCAAAAAATTCTGAGTGCAAAAATCAGCTGGAAAAGTTTTTGTCTCGATTTTTTGGGATCAAGGCAGCACCCTCCTCATTGATTATCTTCCAAAGGGCCAAACTATCAATGCAGAGTATTACTCATCTCTGCTGGTGCAAATGAAGGACATTTTGAAGGAAAAATGCTGCAGGAAGGTCACCAAGGGAGTCTTGTTCTTGCACGACAATGCCCCGGCTCACCAGGCACTTGCAACCCAGAAGAAAGTGGCCTGCCTGGGCTTCCAATGTCTTGATCACCCACCCTATTCTCTGGATCTGACCCCATTGGACTACCACCTGTTCCCTGGATTGAAAAAACAATTGGAAGGTCGCCATTTTTTGTCCGATGCAGAGACCTGGTTGGACAGACAACCTTCTGAAGTTTTTTGAGTGGCTTGCAAAAGTTAGAGCATGGGCTAAGAAGTGTATTGAGCTTCGTGGGGAGTACGTTGAATAAATCCTGAGTTTGGTCACTGTAGCTTGTTTCCTTCCTGGTCGGGCCAAGGACTTATCAGCACCCCTTCACATAGAGCTATTCTCAGTAACTTGGCACCACAGGAACAGTAACTTGTAAAGATATGAACCTCAGAACAGATCTAGTCCAAGGGTAGTAACACAAAAATGGCTACTGAAATATTAAAAATCAACTACACGGCTCAAAAATAAAACCTGGACCAATCCACAAATTACAAACCATAAAGAGAGTCCTGAACTCAGACTGATCAGACCACAGACATAATACAAAAATCCAGAACACATGTATTTAAATTCTTAACACCACTAACACCACACGTGGAGAAAAAAGTGAATCATCATGGGTTCAAGTAAGTTTATAACCAGGAAACATAAATGTAGTATTTACTCAATGTGGATCATAACAGCATGGCAGTACATCTCATCAAAAGTGACTGTAAAGAGTCCAATGTAGGGGATGGGACTGATGATGTTATGTTGTGGAATGACAGTGAAGAGGATGGGCAAGTTAGGAGTGAGTGAGAGGAAGATGAAGGCACTTACTGTGAAGATGGAGACAGTGCCACTGATTGGAAAAGGTACATAGAATCTGACATGCTTTGTGTGTTAAGTGTATGAAATTAATAGCAAAATATTTTTTCTTAGCAGAAGTTTTATTTTTGCAGTTCATGTTAGATTGGGATAACTACATTTTCCCTCTGCAGATGTGTTTTTTGGGGGGTCGTCGTAGATTAGAGTCATCTTGCATTCAGGTAAATATGGTACACATGCACAGGATGAGAAGTTCCTGCCAGTTCAGAGGGGCATGCTGCCTGCATCTCCTGAATCTAGGACACAATAACCAATCTGTTTCAGACAGTTCCAATCATATTTGCTTCTAACACATTTCAAGCTACAAAATTCTTCTTTTCTATGCACAGTTAGTGACAGGCAGCAAATGATTGCACATTAACATTTATCTACATTTGTTGTTCGTACCGGTAAAGGGTTGACTGTAGTACTTGAAATAGCTGCCAGAGGGTGCTGTTGTACAATATGCATTGGGCTGCTGGGTCCTGACAATGAAGCTCTCTCTCCCTCTATGGAATCCATTAGCTTTGCTGCTGTAGTCGTTTCATCCCTCTGTAAAATGGATCTAATTTATACACACCTGAAATATTTAATTAACATGGCATGTCCACTGTCACTGATGTTCTACATAGTGTCATGGCTAGGTTAACATTTCTATTTCGGTACAATCTATGGACAAATTATAGCGCAACTATCTTGGTGGAATCAAACAAGATCTTGTATAATTTATTTAAAGAAATTATTCCACATTCTCTTCCAAATAAACATATGTCAGGTAACACATGATGTCCAACAATAAACAGTAGTGGATGGGATAGCAGTAACATGTCTCTACATTCGATTTGGAGATAGCCATTTGAAATCTATGACAAGCTACTGGTTATTCTCACAGAGGTTTCTAATAGTTATCCTCTAATATCATAGCCATGTATTAAGACAGTACACTAAAAAAGCCACACTGACCTCCTCACCATTCCTTGCAAATCATCATACATGACAACCCTCCAGTCTGATTTGAACATTCTACAAACTAGAAGTGGTGAAGTGTTATTAACCTTTATCCTACCAGAGTGGGTACTTAAATTTCAGTGCACGGATTATGTAAAACGTATTATTTAAACAGATAAACTTATGAAATAAACAGCATTTTGTGGAACACAAAATGGATTATATCTGAAAAATGTAACAAATTTCCTGGGGGTGTGAATATGTAAAAAGAATTTCTAGTTGTATTTTCCTGCAAACACAGATCTTTAAAAGGTTAAATCATGTACAGTAATAATAAACCTGTTACACCTATTCTATCCATCAAGCATCCTAAAAGGGGGGGTCACTAAGATGCTTCCAAGTTTATCTGTGCTAAGTCACAGATGAACTATCATGGACAGGCATGACTCATAGCAAATATACAACCACAAATAACAGAAAAACTATGGTGAATTGTATGTGAACACTCATGTGAAGTTCATATATTTACATCACCAGTATTATTTGTGTTCAACAGTTTTTTGTGCCCTTTTTTCAACCTCCTTACCCCTACAATACATGGCCACACACACAAGTGACTGATACTGTTATCTGTCAATGCTGTATCCATGTGTTCTCCAAATACTTGACAACAACTACACGGATTACACTAAGTAACAAAATTACATGGAACCAACACCATTACTTCAATTGCCTGCAGTTATAATTTCAGTTTGGAAACTCATTTTTATATATTCTATACAACAATTATTATGACCAGTTTGACCATTTTCATCTGGCCTTTAGATCCCACTGTAACCACTGAAAGTCAATTCCAGTTGTGAAAGCTCATATGTGCACCTGTGCAGGATAGCACTGTCCCTTTCAGCTATGAACAGTTACATTTAACTGGACGTAGCATCCCGTTCAGCCCATAAAGGTTAATGATGGAAGTAGCACAATTCCATGTCTACAAATGTGATCCACTATGATGCCAAATGCAGTGATTTTTAGTATTTATGCATTATACATTAAATGAGTGCAGAACAGTACAAGCTTTGTCTAAGCCTGGGTGGGATTGTTCCAGACAAAGTGAATAATAATAATAGCATTGCAGTGACAAAAGAAAGAACATATAGCTACATATTTATTAGCTGTACAAACAACTACATCACATTATCCATAAAATTACAATTAAATCCACTTACAGTTAACAAACATATATTATATTAACTCATGGTGTACACTCCCCTACATGTTTCAGCTTAAATAAACAATCCTCAGTGAAAATCAAGCACCATGAATAACAGACATACGTGGTCTGTTAGAAAAGTATCCGACCTTTGGCCGGGAAAAAGAAACTGGCTTACTTGGAGCGTTGGACACCTAATCACCCTCAAAGTAGT
>JGI24700J35501_10930346_pt1 | contig 13172 bp, 10 predicted proteins | sample TergutTh196P1_FD_35501 | JGI IMG/M metagenome (IMG submission 35501) | reverse complement strand
CCTTTGAGTCAGAAAAGATAACAGCTCTTTCAAATTTGTTTTGGTGTAGGTTCAGCAGACGTAGTGCAGTGCGTATGGCTTCAATTTCTCCATCAAATGCAGTTGAATGTTGTCCCAGAGGCATATAGCAGGAGAAAAGTTCACAGTGAATGCAAAGTAGATCCACCTCCTAGTGGTGCACCCTGGGCAACGTCCCTGACGCCTAAGTGGTCTACAACTCTGGCATAGCGACCTAACAAGTTAGTTAGTTAGTTTATTTCCACAAGTTAGTTAGTAATTTGAGATACGGACGTGGATTGTTTCGTGGGAGCGACTGTCCGTACGAAAAATCTGGCACGAATGAAATTTCCTGCACACGATGAACGTATTGTTCCACGATATGTTGCAATTCAGCCACCATAGCAGCAAAAAATGAAGACACACTTCGTACGCACAAGGAACACAATGCACATCAGTGACGGACAGAAAAGCGCTGCATTGTGGGTAGAGAGGAAACAGGAACAGCATTGCACTGTGGGTATGGGTATGGTCAGCGCCTCACGTATCAGTACATGATATCTTGGTCAACCGATTCGGCAGTGGTTCCAAAGTTGCTGTGTGTATGATTTCTCCTTAGGTCATGAGTGCCAGGTTGTTTCCTTTGGGAATTATAAATCAAACATGCAGACAGTCCACCGGGGCCGTTATATTCTTTCATGGCTCTGGTAATAAATGTTAATACATTTGGCGCAGTTGATACTTTTATCAGTAAATTATAACCTCAAATGTGAACTTGTATTCGCTAGGTAATACCAACAAAAGAACTGAATATTAAAATTTCACATATAATATTTAATGCATTTGTTGGTAGCACGTAGTGAATTATTTTATAAATGCAGGGATATGAATAACATTAAGGGAGCTGGTATGTATTTACAGCGGTGTGTGTGCGATGATGTAGTTTTCTGTCATCGCGGAAGACGTGTTCATAAATGCAAGGGTTCCCAAATTTCTAAATATTTTTATATGGCGTAAATGTATATCGAAACTACCGGGTCTTACCGTTCGCATAAAATAACACTATTAGGAATTAAATAATTTCATTCTGTATGCAAGATGCTGTTTTTTAAGAACTTCATTCAATTCTTAATTGTTGGCGTACAAAAGGAGTTGCCCTTATACTTAACTGGTCCCTTGGAAAGCAAAGTTGCGTAATTCTAGGCTTCTCCGTTTTGGAAAGTAACATGATTTACTGGATTGGTTACTAAAAATTTTGGCCATTACTTACAAATGTGAGTATACTATAAACACTTTCCTACAGAACTATTTTAATTATGATATAAATTAGGTGTAAGGAAGGTTCTACCTTAACTTCGGTAAAAAGAGACCCCAATACCGATTGAAATCAAACTAAGATACCTGCCTTCCAGTCCATGGCCTGTCACTTTATCAACTGAACTATTCTGTCTGCTTATAAAGAAATATGAAGTCCTTCATTTCTTGGTTATATATTTTGTTAATTATGTGGCTGGCTATATTTCCTGGACTCTTGTACTGAATACTTTGTATTTCAGAAGTCTAAACAAAATGTTCATAGTTCAGTTACAAGACATAGTTATAATAATATATATAAATTTCTCTTCATATTGAATAATGTTGAAAGTGTTTTGTGTTCTATATTGCCTAAGTAATAGCATACTAGTTGGTGACAGACCCCTGCAACACAAGAGGGCCATCAGGCTGCAGCGGATAGATGAAAGATTGAATCCAATGATGACCCATTCCAGAACATATTCACTTTAGAACACTTTTTCTTTGTTGCATATGCAACAAAGAAAAACTATGAGAACGCAATGTTAGGCTGTGATGGACACAGCCAAAAACAAACAGTTGACATGGTGTTAAGATTTGTGACCATTTCTGCCTTAAATCACACTCAAAACTCTCAGTTGTATTTTGGGTGCACAAAAACACAGAAAAGAAACTAAGGATAATTAAAGCAAGTCAAGCAGTTGTTAGGACACCAAAATATTCAAGGCATAAACTGCACATTGAGCTAGGAATGAGACCTGATGCTTACAGAATTTTGGCAAGGAAATCTCTTAAAAGGGTCACATGAAGTCCAAGAAAGATGTGGGAGGTAGTGACTAAGAAGAACACTAATAAAACGTATTGTGAATGTGGGTGACTCCAGATCATGCATAATGCCAGTCCATAACAGTGAGTAGACCCTTCAGTTTATACCAATATAAAATTGATTTGCATGATCAGAATCATAGCCAATAAAATCTCCATGAAATGAGGCCAACTGGCTGAAGAGTTGGGTGGGGTAAGTTTGAAAAGTAGGCCTATATTATGGTCTGTTGCAGGTGACACTGGTGAGGGCGCATGCGAATGGCTCAAATTCCTGCTAATGAAAGATGTTCAACTGCCGCACCTGAAAATTCTCTTCCCCACAGCCCCAGAGCGTCCGTACACACCGCTTGGTGGGGAGGTGAGAGAATATGTTACTGGAAAGATAATATTAGAGGATTGGGTCTAAGTTCTAACACCATGCTTGTAGTTTGTCATCTTGTACTCTGCTTATATAAAAATATGAATAAAGAAATTTTCAGAGTTCTGGTTTGCATCGTATGTTAACATTTTATGAAAAATTAACATTTTGATACAGACACTTGTCACAAGCAGTTTCTAAAACTTAAAACATGACATGAGCTAACACAGCCTCAGGTTTTATAAAAAAGCTGCTTCATGCATAATTTCTATCTAGTCATATGCTTTCTTTTGGGTAATTACCCGGCGCCTGGAGTTTAATTGCCGACGTTTCGGAACACTCTGTCTGTTCCATCTTCATAGGCAGGTAGATGTGAGAATGAAACTAGGAATTCCTAGTTTCATTCTACTCGCATCTACCTGCCTATGAAGATGGAACAGAGTGTTCCGAAACGTCGGCAATTAAACTCCAGATGCCAGGTAATTACCCAAAAGAAAGCATACATTTAGAACACGGCAAAAGCTTGAAATCAAGAATTCTATCTAGTCTATTACCGTGCCATAGTGTACTATCATGAACACAAATTTATGTTAATGTCATTAATGTTACTGCTGTACTCACACTCTTGGTGCAAATTAAAATATTTCTTGGTGCATGACACACTGTTATGTATATGTAATGGTTTATGTAGGAGAAGTTTCTTTTAAATACCAGTGTGTTATGAGCACTATCAATTTGTTAGGATGATTTTTGAGGGAAATCAAATAAACCCACTTAGACAATTTCTATTTCTGACTGTGCACTTTCAGTTCAGCCATGTCTGGTTTGATCGCTTAAGCATCTCCCCTGACGTGCCAGAACATGTTGAAACTCTGCAGTCTATAGGACTGGATGTTACCAACTTCATCCAGCAGCAAGTAGTCAATACTGGCATCCCTGAGGATCGCATCATTGTTGGTAAGACAACTAAACTGTGGGAATCAAATTTCTTACTTCACTAAATATCAATAACTGCATATATATATTATACAACAGGTGGTTTTTCAATGGGTGGAGCACTTGCGATGCACGTTGGATTCCGACTGATGCGGCAAGTGGCAGGAGTGTTTGCCCTATCATCTTTCCTTAGTCATACTTCTTCCATATACCAGGTGAGGTAAATAAAAGATTGCTCTACACCAGTATGGAGGATTGTACACACATCACATTTTAACACTTACTATTAAATGTGTGCTGTTGTACAGAAACACTGGTATCAACATTCAGTGACACTGATGTGCATTGACTGCATTCTGTGGATCACACAAGTCCTGTTACAGAATGTTGGACGCACTCCACGAGATCTGATACCGTTGCCACCCCTGTTCATGTGTCACGGTGACAGAGACACCCTGGTCCCCCATGAATGGGGCAAGCACACATTCAACAGACTCAAACAGCTGGGAGTGCATGGGGAATTCCACACCATTCATAACACGCTCCATGAAATGAAAGAGAAGGAAATACGGCAGCTGTACAGTTGGATCAACCGGTGCCTTCCACCACCTGTGTGACTGCAGGGATTTTACATTATGTGTAACATTCAGGTTCTGGTACAAAAATAAATATTTTCACTGGTTTGTTTACTTGAGAATTCATATTTAAGAGGATTTTATCTTAAAGCTGCATAGATCAATACTTAAAAACTTCAGTAATCATTGAAACTTTCAACAGTCCACATCCACTTCCTCTTTCATCCTTCCCACTTACTGAATTTTATAATATGCCACATTCCACTACTTCTCGCATCCTTCCCAACTTACCACTCCTACCTAACCAGTTAAATGGAGGCAATGAGGCAAAATCAGGAAATCTCAGTCAGGAGCATTGATGTCCTCTAATGTCCTGATGGGCGTACAAGTACAAACTTTACCACATGACCAAATGTAGTAAGTCCTCTATTAGTATGTGCATGCCAATCATTTTCCCTAACACAGTTGGCTTCAAAAACTTTTGTATTGTGTACATGAAGTACAGACCTTCAAAAAGATAGTAAGTAAATGACAAAAGAGTGATAAAAATTAAAAATGTTTAATGCTTTTACATAGTCATTCATGTTCCTAATGGAGTATCAGAATTATATATGATGGGAAAAAGAGCATTGGTATGGCCAAGATATGAGACACAAATGAGTTTCTTTGAACATGGCCATGCCCTTTCTGGAAGGGGGGAACCAAGCAAAGAATAAACAAGAAGAAGCATCAAATGGATAAGAACTTAGATGCTAAAATGTGGAAGGATAAAACTATGACAGAAGCTTTCACAAACCACTTGACAGAGATGGTTCTGTGTAACCAACACTCTCATCTTTTAAACTTTTATAACCTTTGGATTGATTAAAAAACTGTATGTTCTTTATTAACTGTAAATGCAGTTGTCTTTCATGTAACAAAGTTGTGTTATAGCAGGACTGTTGCCACATTTCAGAAATACTTCTGGTCCTTCTCCCACATTTCCTCTAGTATAACATAGATATCAGATGATTGGAAACGGTCAACCCAAGACTGAATGAGTCCCTCGTGTGTAGCCTCATATGTCTTCAGGGTCACATCATTTCCTACAACACACACAGTAAACCTATGATAAGCAGTCACAAACTGATGATACCTTCATTACAGTACAACAAACATGAAGGTAAAGAAAATCTGAGTAGTATAATGTATTTGTAATAAACAAACAGGCAGTCTTTTGGGAAGCTGCTAGACATAACAATGTTCTACAACGCATTGCAGTTGTTCAGTTCAAGACTGACCTTCCTATAACAGCTGAGTTTCAATGTGAAACCAGTGTAAAAATTTCAGACAAGTACAAAAACAATCTGCTGAGGCTCATACCTTTGTCAAGGATAGTGTTGCTTTGTACGAACATCTTGCGTGGCTGCTTGTGTGCCATCACAATATCTCTCCACTTGCCCCATGGATATGGACCTTCATCAGGCACCTCTGAGTACTTGCTATACAAAGCCTTTGCAGCTGCAACATCTCCAGTGGACTTGTATACCTTTATCAACACACAAGCACATTCTGGACAATGCATTAACTCAAACTATTTTCATTTCATCTTAAGCACACATTCTGACCAAATCTTCAGCCTACATATGAAGTGGGCCACATAACAATACATATCCTTCAAATGATATTATACATTTTGTATACTTTCTTATGGGTAATTCTCCGGCGTCTGAATTTTATATGCCAACGTTTCGGAACACTCTGTCTGTTCCATCTTCATAGGCGGGTAGGTGCCTATGAAAATGGGACAGAGTGTTCCAAAACGTTGGCATCTAAAATTCAGACACCAGGGAATGACCCAGAAGAAAGCATACAACATTTAGAACACAACGAAAGTTTGAAATCAAGGATATTATACATGCCTTCCAGGACAGTTACACTACCAGCACATCTGCAAGGGCATGAACAAGTACAAGTAATACAATTTAACACATACCAGAATCAGGTGCTTTTAAATACCTCAGCAGATATACACATTGTCATGTAAAGAATAAACTTCTGAAATCTCTGGTGACAAAACTGTCACAAAGAAGCCAAATGTTGGGATCTTGTGTCAGCAGAAGGGTGATGGTTAAGATCAATGAACTGAAGGCAAAGCCATGCATATTCCAAGATATTTCCACCTGTAACTTCAGCAGGAAATCACTGATGGCCTTCTTGCCCACAGAAGCAATCTTGCTTCTGTCCACCGTCACCAGCAGGTCCTTCCTCTTCACTGTCTCAGTGACAGTCACAAAGTCACCTCCTGCCTCCAGGATCACACGCAGGATCACATACCTTGCCTGTGCATGAGCCTGTCACAAACACACCAACTGGGATCAACAAAAGTGCACAGGCATATTGGGTGCAGCAAAAGGATACAACATGTAAATGGGAGTCACACATAATGGCAGGAAAAGTGGCATGGCATATTGAGTCCACCTTTAAATGCAAAAAAATGCAGCAAATAATGCGTGACACACTGGGTCCAGTTAGATGCAGTGAGGTACAGCAAAAGCTGTACAATGCACTGCATACACACTTGACTGGAGGAAAGTGAAGCAAAAGAATACAACATAATGATCTGACAATTTTATTTAATTCATTTCTGTATATCTGATTAGATTTTAAAGGTGTTTCAATTCATATCACTGTATACATGCTTCCTTAGCTTACCAGACAGAACTGGACACAGTAAGTAATTTGCCACGCAGATATTGAAGAATGCAAATTACAGACTTTTGTCCAAATCAACTGGCCATTTTGCAGTTCGGTTACATTCTCCCTCCATGCTGATGAAATTAAATCAGCAGTTCAGAAAGTTCCCAAAGGCTGACTGTAATCTAATAAATAAGTTATCAGGTACACAAGGCACTTTGATTACTTCACTCTAGGTGTGTAGAGGATGGCAGTCACGCTGATACAGTGCTGCTTGCCATGGCTGTCTTCTAGTGGCTAATATGGTGCATATTATGGTCTACAAACTCGATGGAGTTGTTCAGTAGACCCAGAAATGAACAGAGGAAATCTGGCATTCTAAATGGATACACATATGTGGGAAAAATCTCTCAAATGCAGATTGATGCAAGGAACTGTAGACTGTGTTTAGAAAATAATGTAACAAAACTACCAAACTGCTATTTAGCCAAGACGCCATGGAACACAGAAATCCAGCAGCTTCTCATGACCAGTGTCAGATCAAGAACCAGCAAGGTAATCATACTGTATTATGTAATATTTTCAATCACTTCATACTTTCCTTGTACAGTAGTCACAGTGAATACTGTTACATAAATAAATATTTTAGTAGGGAGAAAATCCTGGCTTGTTTGGTTGAATAAAGTCGAAGACAATCTTTTGCAGGCTGTGTCAGATCTTGTCTTGGCAGGCAGCTGCATAATTAGCATTTGCCAGCAAAAGTATTACACACCATACACATGCAAGAAAACACTCCTAGAAATTCATTTTATATGTTTACACAACCAGGAAATGTACTGCATTTTTAAGACACGCAACAAAATGTCATTTAATTCATAATTTTATCTTTTTCAGTTCAGCTAAAGGTTAACATCCAAGATACTGTATACTTGTGTGGTGAAAACAAAAAACACACACAACGTCAAGTTTACTGCCTTTGGTGGTACACCCAGGAAGTACAGCGGGGTTGTGGGGCATGTGTTGCACTTCACTCTCCCATGATCCCTCTCAGAGATCACCAGGACTAATCCTAGCTACCTACCAGAACCATCTTATAGTTACAAACCTTGATTTTCCCTTGCATAAAGTCCCCTCCCCCCTTCATTTCTTTCATCTGATCGCTTCATATTTGGTCTCACCACTGAACTTTTGAGAAAGTGTCAGAAGGCACTGCAATATGTAGGCATTTGGTCATATTCTCTTGACACTGAACTCCACAGCAAGTGATAGAAATGTATAGAGAAATTATGACACAGCACAGCCAGCATGAAAACTGTGTTGTTACAAAATCTATTCATAGGTCCAAGAGGGGTTAGGGGATTAGGGATAGAATATAATAACTAAATTTCATTGCCACTTGGGTGGTCACAGCAGACCACCTACAGGGCTTTACATCATCGCATATCTGACAAATTCCTGGCAATTACTTATGCTGACCTTTGGCACCTCAGACAGCACACTGCACCTCGATTAATGCCAGCATTTGGCCACAATAACAGACCAAAGTCATTCTCATGAATCTCACAGTCAACCCAAACTTACCTGCAACCAAGTCTTGGTGGAGGGCTCATAATTCTCTAGGGACTTACTGACTCCCTGGTGTAGAAGAGACAACCAGTTCACATATGTGATGTCCTCTGCCTCTTTACCCTCGAACCCAAAGATCCTGTAACAGTGTGCACCATAACGGTCACAGTTATCTTAATGGAAAAATGAAAAACACACGATTATTAGTAATTTATATGTTGCCATCAAACACAACAATCTACCACTGCATTTGTTGTGTCTGAGAGCAATACACAAATTACTACTAATGTAACAGCACAATGGGATGAATCCCATTACAATAACAACATATGGCATACAGTGAAGAGACCAGCTTCAGAAGTCATACTTCAGTAGGGGTCTACATTATACAAAAATACAGTCTACAGATGATTTAGTTTTCCTTGTTTTTTTGTATGGGTTGAGGTGCAGGACTCTCCATCAGCCACAGTCTTTTGGGCAAGGCACATATGCTGGGTAGCCAGGACAATGTAGTCAGTATACTGAGCAGTCCACGGGCTGAACAATGCAGGTTTCGATGCCTTGCAGGGGTGAGAGACTTTTTCTGTTCTTCAAAATGTCCAGAATGGCTATGAGTCCAACCCCGTCTCTCATTCGATAGGTAATGTGACTCTCTCCTGAAGGTAAAGTGGCCACAGCATGGCACTAACCATCCAAAGGTTAAGAATGAGTAGAAATACACCTTTACCTCCCCATACCTCCTATGGCATGTTATGTTATGGGGTGACCTTTACCATCACCACATTAGGATTCTTTCCTTGGGCAGGGGAAGTTGACCACTCATCTCCATCTAGTGCCGAGGTTGAAAGTGAGTGGAGCTATTCTCTCTTCCCTGTATATGCCTTCATAGCAAGCGTAAGGACTATAACTTCTTACCTTCTTTATGCTGGAGGTACATGCAGAAATGCTTTTAATCATGTGTATTGTCCAATTTGTTTGTCCATTTTTAATAAAAAGTATGGGAATCAACAATTTATTGCACATTTCTCCAGTATTAAAATACCTTGAAGAACTACTCAGCAGTTGAGTTCTTAAACACTAAAACTTCATTAATTAAAATTGAAAAATCAGGTCTTGAATTAGGTGACTTGAAATTATCCAGCTTTTCAGTGCACATGTGCCTATTATGTTGTTTTAATTTTTATTTGACTGCATAATTATAAAAATCCCTTTTTATATTTAAATTTTTAAAATATACTTCACAATTTCATAGAATTTACAGCAAAATGCCACCCAGCAAACATTAATTCAAGCTCACAAAACTCTGACATTGGTTCATTGTTCCTTAAAATAAGATTCAACTTATATTTGTTTGACAGTATTCTGATATGCTTTCTACTCAAAATCTTCAGTGATCCTGTCACTGCCAACACTTGAGTTTATGACAAAAGCCCACCAGTGACAAAGGAATTAGAGCATCTTTGTGAGCTGATAATACTGGAAGAGACAGCACTTCCTCCCTCATCTTGTTCCCCTTCCTCATCACATACATCACAGCTATGACCATCAGAACTTGTCTGTTGATTATCAGTTGTCGGAACTGACTGGTTGACAATCTGTGGCCTTGCAATTGGTACAATTCTTCATTATATTCAGCACTGACTGCTAAAGCCACATTTTGCAAACAGTTCTCGACAGCAGCAGACATAATGAATTTCTGTACCACAAAAACACAGCACACAGCTTCAAAGATGTTCCATTTTCTAATTATCTGCTATTAGAATATTTCTATCAGTTTCTTCAAACAAGAAGTGTACAAGGTGATGCTCACATGCACTTTTAAATGTATGAAAGCTGCAGTTTCTCACCTAATGTTCGGACCAATACACATCACAGACACTCGCTGATCTTTCCATAAACAGCTGTAGCAACTTTCATACTGTTACTAGTACACTAATGCAATAGCGTCCTCTTTACTGTCCATGACAGGAAACAAGTCTCCTCACTCTAGCGTATAACCACCACAGGAATAAACAAAATTCAGACAGGTGTACACACATCCATGACGTGATAAATTTTGGTTCCTTTTGAAGAGATCAAGCTGTAGTGTGGAATCTGCCTGTCATTTTCTGTCACAGACAGTACCTGCCAGTGGCCAAACATCTGCTGCTGCTGTTGCTGCTGCTTTCATGTCTGGGGAGTTCGAGAGGTGCTCAGTGTTCAAAAAGAAAAATGTTTACATAAATTGTCAAGAAAATAATATATTTCAAATTATTCAAATTTAGTAACCACAGGCCTGTTATTAGCTTCAAATTATAAATCAATCACATTTAGAAGTGAACAAAATCCTATGTTTAGAGCTTTCCAAAGTCATAGTCTCTCAACTATGTGATATTTTGAATTACCTTATTTGAAATTAACAAGGATTAACTGTATGTGTATTGACTGAGCAATTTAAGTGAGCAGAAATACTAAAAGAAAACTGGTCTGATTAATAATACAGTGGATGCCTCTCAAGGAGACCATGATATACATACATATACAGAAAAGCAATGCTCACCTCAGCACATCCTCGTTCAAGCTGAGGAATAACCCCACGCACTCAGCCCGACACTCTTCATAAGATGACCCGATTGTTGTGAACTTTGAGTCATATGTGTCACCATCTTCATACCATGACTTGACCTGAAAAGGTATACTAACATTGGTGAACTGTTCACCACCAACCATTTCATTTCATGTCTACATTCCAGGACCACTGATATATGAAAACAGTGGTTGTGTAACCATATTTCAAAACCTGTCAGGTAACAACAATATTATGAAGTATATGTGTCTACTCTTACGTCAGCTACAGATGGCTGAATCAGACCACTCACCGGTTCGCCATCCAAGGGATTGGTAACCGTTGCATGATCAAAGTTATATTGACCATCCTTGTGTTTGCACAACAGTTTACCACTGCCATGCCCCAGTAATTCATGCAGGCCAACCTGCAACTCGAATGCCTGCACCCTGTATTTAGTCAGCAGTTCCTTATCCTCCTCTGAAAGGAACGACATCAGCGAATTCTTGTAGGCAGCCGGAATCACATTCCCCAGGGACACGTTCTTGAAACCCTCATACTGACGAATCTCATCATCTGCAGAAAAGAAAACATCTGGCATTCACAAGCTGATAAAAGTGTATGCGTGTTAAGTGCATAATCCAACCAAATAAACAGCAACAAAGTTGCAAGAGATCTTTCAAACAAGTAGAATCTTATAGTATGGATAGCAAAAGGAAGCCTAGTCAAGTATGGGAAACAAGAGTTCAGGGGATGCAGGGAAGAGGAAGGCCAAGTACAAAATGGGCAGAGCATATGCGAAAGGTGAGGGGGAGGTGACTAGGCTGGTGAAGGACAGGAAAGTATTCCAGATCTGGCTGAAGCAATCAAATGCCTGATAGGGCAATGAGGGAATAGGAAAAGAAGGATCTTAAAGCAGAGTTTATTTTGGTGTCAGCCTATAATTTAACCACCTTCTGTTCCATCTAATATGCAACAGAATGGCTGTACAGAGAACCAAGACAATTACAGGAGTAAACAAATAAGGACTTTGCAACAAAAAGCAGACACTCTGATGCACCTAGAACTTGTCTGATCACTAGTTCCTTATGCACCTGTAGCATATCACATTTATCTGGCTGTCTGTGAAGTATGGGAAATACAAAGACTGTGGTCTTCTGTGATGTTGTACCATGTTATTTAGAAGACAGGTACTAATGTTTCAGAGCAACCAGATGTCCAAACTTCAAGAAACAAAAATAAGCTACTCCACACAAAGAAGAGAAAGGATATAATTCAGGGATGGAAGGTGGTAGCCTTTATATTAACTGCTGTGTGAATGTTACCTCTCACAGTTTTCTAAATGAATGACCAGCACAATTCGTTGTGTCCACCACCACCACCACCACCACCTTTATTGTTGCACCATGCATTATGGATTCACTTAATTTATTTCACACCAACAAATGCACTGATATATTGTACTGTATTTCCCGGCCCATAAGACGCACTTTTTTCCCGAAAAATGTGACCTAAATTTGACCTGCGTCTTATGTGCTGAGAGTAAGTATTATTTCCAAGTACCCATACATCTATTATACAACATCTTTATCATGAGATAGTGAAATTTGCTTCCAAGTCATGAGATCTGGCATCACTGCTTGTGAACAGCTTACTTTCTTATCTGGGGATTTACCGTAACGTGTACATTGCATCACATGTGATTCTGGGTATTTACGCTGCTGCAGTAGCAAAGTGTAGTCAAGTGTAATTCAAGTGCATTACACATTCCTTAAAGTATATCTGTTTTGTGTGTATTTACGTTTTTACAAAGAGTGATTAAAGAGCTAAATTTAAGGTTTAAAATCAAAGAAAACCCTCATGGGATCAAAAGAGAGACGATTATCTTACAGTATTGCATTTAAAATTGTTCGTGAATTACGCTGAAAAACATGGAAACCGGGCAGCTGAAAGGTGTTTTGGCTCACCTCCGACAGAGAAAATGATACAAGAATGGAGGAAGCAAAGGAAAGAGTTAATCAAAGCAGATAAGAGTAAAAAAAAAATTTATGTTCATGTGCTTCTAAATGGCCAAAACTTGAAGAATATGTTAAGAACAGGATAACAGATCACAGGAAGAATGGAATTGCTGTTTCAACGAAAATGATTTTAATTGAAGCAAGAAGACTAGCCACTGAAATGTCTATTACTGATTTTACTGGAAAAACTTCATGGTGCCAAACATTTATGAGAAGAAATGGCCTGTGTATGCGTACTGAAACTACAATAGCGCAAAAACTGCCCCGTGAGTACGAAAGATTATATAATTCCATAAATATGTCATAAACATGAGAAAGAAGCTGTGTTTTGAGATAGGACAATTAGGGAACATGGATGAGGTACCTTTGACGTTTGATGTTCC
>JGI24700J35501_10930347_pt1 | contig 13216 bp, 7 predicted proteins | sample TergutTh196P1_FD_35501 | JGI IMG/M metagenome (IMG submission 35501) | reverse complement strand
TTCTTTGTTGTCCCACATCCCATTTTCTCTCTGACACACTAATGGATATACCGAATATACGTACGTATTTATGTGTGTATGTATGTATGTATATATGTATGTATGTATGCATGTATCAAGATGTTTGCGCCATCTGCAAATAATAAATAAATAAATCTGCAATTTTTGATTCTGGAATATTAACTGGAATGTATTTAGGTATACGAATAATATTTGTCAAAAATCATTTAGGCAAACCATGTTACATTTCTCTTAAATTTGAGACAATCAAGTACTTCCTTATTTCAATTTTGTAGCATCGTTGTAATTAATTTTAATAATTTTCTTTTACTGCAGTTTGAAACACATGTCTGTTATGCCTCTAATTACATAAGTATTTAATTTTAAAAAAAGGTAAAAGCTGTCCCTGTACACATCATGCTGGCATATAGGGGGAGTGACATATAGTTCCAAACATTCTTAACCTCAGGACTAGACAAATATGAGTGGTCAGCCCTACGCTTTATCCCTGAGGAAATAACCCCCAGTACCCACTGAAGAGGATGGTGGTGGGCCCCAGCAATAGTCTGGACATTTTGGATAAGAGAAAAATCTCTTACCCCTGCCAGGATTTGAACCCTACATCATCCAGCCTGTAGCCCAGTCACTTTACAGACTATCCCATCTTGGAACTTTTAGAAAAGCAGAAGCCCATGATTTAGACAACAATATGATTTTGTTACATCAAAGAATATTCCAACTGAATTTTTAATATGTACGTACTACTGTCACAGACGACCATCTTTACTCTAAATCACTTTTAGGCCTCAGTTACTACATTATTTCTTGCCATAAAAAAATAACCTTCACATATTAATTTTTCTATGATTTTGGAGCAATCAAATGTAGGGGTACTAGATTATTACTGGTATGTTATATGGTGGAACTGTGCATCAGATGCAATGTATTTGACAGTATTAAAAAATTATAATTTCTTATGAAGTTTAACAGTTCTGTTGCCACATCTAATTTGCAAACAATCTGTGTGTGTGTTTGTGTGGACTGGGGATTTGCCTCTCTAACAAACCCGTCTGTCAGTAACCGATGTTTGGTAAGGTTACAATCACAGTATATTCTGAAGTCACATCATGCAGTTCAGTAGATTCCAAGTTCTGTGGTATCACATTCAAAATATCATAATCTTAATATTTGCTGCTGTGAAAATCTTAATTCTGTAAGATGGGTTAGTTAATTTTTTGTGCTAACAGCGAATAGGAGACACACACACATATTTATACTTAAAACTCAAATATTTACAATTCATCCACCACCATTTTGAAAGACAATTCACTCATTAACAAAAGAAATACTAATGAGTGCACAAGCTTATCTAAAAATAATATCCATCCTTGACGTGGTTTCCTTTCTCCACATGTCTTATAAAATTTACACCAACATGCATTAGGGCTGTAAATATACAAAGCTATAAATACTCAAGCCACAGCTGCTAGAATGAGTAAACCACACAAAATGTAATTCACCAAGGTCAGACTTTGAGTTTTAATATTAGTTCTGTCCAGCACACATAAAAACACACAAACTGTAAACAACCAAAGATATGGGTTTGTTTTCAAACAAGTAACAAAACTAAAGTCACATTTGCCAATGCACATATATGGGGTGTTTTTTCCTGCTTTACCACTAATTACCCACGTGATGCTCTGCCAGTGTTTTATTATACATCAAGTCTCGGGAGCTTTAACAGTCAACGAAGGAAGCGAGAGGAAGATACGCTGTGATAATAACCTGTAGAAAGTCTAACAGAAACTCACTGGAGCTACTGCAGATGCTGAAAATGGTGCCCTCCTGAATGAATGTACTCAGTAAAACTGCAAAAGATTTTATTTACTCTCTGGAGTTCTTCTCCATAAATTGTTGGTATCTTGCATCAGGTGTGACTTCTGTGTTCTTCCAAAGTGTATTTTCGCAACTTGCTCATGTTCCTTCAAAGCAAGGACTACTGTCTTCTTTTATGATCACAGCTTTAACAATTTTGTGGTCCTTTGTGCAAACGTTTTCGAAACACTTGTTACCCCAGCTAGTTGTTTAAGAGAATTTCTTGTTGAAGTTCCATGTCTAGCATGCACAGCATCTAATTTCTCTTCTTGCAGCACAATTCATTTCTTGTAACAATTTTTGCATAGCAGCGATCCTGTTGTTATCAGCTTACTGATCAAGTTTGTTTAGTTGGAAGTGGTTGTCCTGGAAACTGGCACCAAATTTTTCTGCGACATTTTCCAGCAGACTCACATTTGAAATACACCTGCACTAAAAACAAATGCTGTTCAACAATGTAACTAAGTCAAGGCATGCTGTTAACAGCACTGCATGACTGATGCATACATTAAGCATCAACAAACGTGATGATTCATAGTGCAAGTTTGTTATTGTCAACAGCTAAAGCTACCCCCATTTTAAATGAATGTGAGACAGCTTACATGGCCACATGATTAGGAGAGGTTTTTGGCCCCTCCATTCCCCTGATTTAATACTCTGTGACTTTCATCTGTGGTAACTTTAAAATATAAAGTGCATACAACAAATCCACACTTGCTGGAAGAAAGAACTAATAAACAACATCTGCAATGACATTTCAACAAATTCCAGAGAAGAACTCCAGACAGTGAACGTCTTAAACAGTTGTACTGAGTGCATTCAATCAGGAGGGCAATATTTTCAGCATCTGCTGTATCACAGGAATCTTTTACTCGCTCCCTTCACCAACTCTTAAACTCCACAAAACTCAGCATATGATAAAACATTAGTGGAGCATTGGGTGGACGCTTATTGGCCAAGCAGGAAAAACAACCCCATAGTTTTCAATTTAGTTATAGAAACTCATGTCATATTTTGCTACACGGAGGTTTCAATTTAAGTGCCACAAACTTAAATCATGGCTGCCAACATACATATAAGTTACGTCTTGAGATTTCATCCTTGCAACTACCATTTCATGAAGATACAAATAAAAAGTCTGATCCACCAAGGTTAGGCAATTAGTTTTCATATTAGCAGTCAAACTCAGTCTACAATGACAACCATCACTTCATTTATAGTAAATGTGTTAGCAACCCACATGCCGATCTGCAGATGGGAATGGGATAACATAACAATGCACATATGAAGGTACGGATTTTGTTCACCCACAAAGATTATACCCCTTATTCTAGGTTAATTCCATTATTTCCTTTTATGCCTAGGATTATAGTACATACGTTTCCAACATATATGACCAGCAGCAAGGAATCACAGACATGGGTACATTTAGGTGTAGTGAGTTATTTGCCTCTGTGCCTCCCTTTTACATATAGGAACTTACTTTGTCTCATTAAGGTTATACTATGCTCTCCATGCAAATACATGAAAAGATGCTCAACATCAATCATGATTCCCACCTTGTCCATCCATTTTGGGCCCTGTCCAGTAGCTTTTTCTTCTACTCTGTCTGCAACCTTATCAACCTGTTTGTACACTTTGTCCCAGTTCACTTTGATGTAACCTTGGTGATTTGCAACCTGCAAGAGTATAATGCCTCCTCCAACAGCAATGGCAGCAACTTTTCCAACCTTCATAGTTATGAAACCTGTGACCCTGTAAATTAGTTGGAGAGGTTATAGCGCTACTTGGCGACATTACACACATATTTTCCACAAATACTCAATTATCATACAGGTTATGTACTACTGAGATTTACCATCCAGAAATGCTTCCTATTATAAGCTGTTTCGTAGCAGAAGATTTTCCTACGTCTCCTAATATTCTGTCAATTAATCCTTTCGCTTCTTTCGTTACTTCATCAACATTTAACAAATCATTTTCTTCTTCTTCTTTATTGGACTTCCGGACTACTGGCGACGCCATTATCTTTTTCTCTTTTAAATGACGTTCTGAAACAAAATTAGAAATTACACAGAACGATTCTTTTGTCACGTGCAGCAAGACTGCACTACCTGCTTTCAAAACTTACTAAAACGACACGCCCAAGTTTTATAATTAACAACTGACTGACATTATTTGGCATTTGAGGATGACAATTAACACCTATCGCATGTACTGTTGACTTGCCTGTCAGATATTTTCATATAATTTTCAAGAAAGCATCATCCACTCCTAGAGAACTTCGTGTGAGACCGTGCAGAAGTTTCTTCCACTACAACAATATTCACGCCTTCTGTTTGTTCCCCCCCTACAACACAACTCTGTAACAGCTGATTGTGTTACAAATATGTCTGCTGGTATAATATACTTCGACTTTGGAACTTCATACTTAAAACTTGAACTGTGATGGGGGTCACTTGAGACTTAAGGGACTAGCGACACCAATGCCGAATGACCTTCAGATATTTGTTATTTTAAAATTATTACATTGGTAAAACACATGTCCCAAGCAAACATGAGCGTGTGTATGGTGTTTAAAGTACTTCTTCAACAACTGCCATTATAAGCTTACACATTGTGTGCTTTTAGAGATTGGTAATATGTAGTAAAGGCATTTAAAATCTAGCTTTCGAATACCCCTTAAAGTTATGTCTGGGACTGATAGGCGCGTGTATTTTCGTCTTAAATAGTGTGTGGTTATTGATAGTTATTAGTGAAAGTGTTTGTTATTTTGAGTGAAAGTGAAGTTTGAAGTAGTGTAAATAGTGCAGTGCCAATGATAAAACTGTAGACAATCGATTCAGTGCCTTAAAATGGCGCAAGAACAGGACGATATCAATTTAACAAATCAAGAACTGCAGGTGCTGTCGGAACTTGACAGGTAAACAACATGGCTACTAATCATCTGCTTTATGAAAAGTTGGCTTAAAATGTACTTAAGATACGTTGCCTCCATTCATAAGTATGCCAGAAATCGTAGGACTTATTTGGGTAGTACCTATGAAGGTATATGACAGGGCGAATTGCAAGTTCCTTTCCTTCTATATGCGTTGTGTTTTTCTAACCTATTTCCTTCCATACTTTTTGAAAGTGACCAAACTATTTTGCATGAGTTGCTGTTATGTAGTTGAATGTTTGACATTTTTGTAGGTAGTGTCTTATGTCTGGCATTTTTATGTCGCCTACCCATTAACGTTGCAGTGTTGTTTGACGCCGACAAGTTTTGTGCCTTTCCCTTCGTTTGCGTGTTGGAAACAGTAGCAGTAACAAGTCGATCCAAGAATGGTTTATCTGACCCATAGTGGAATATGTCACATATCAGAATTCTGCAGACTTGAAATATATGATTTTACGTGTTCAGAATCTTCTGAGAAAGGCAGTGCAAGTATATAAGACCAATGATCATCTAGCAATACTTGTTATTACTTAACAGACATGTAATGTTCGATTCCTCTGATTTTTCAGTCGACAGTTTGGATTTCTAAAACTGAACACACCAGAACAAGTCAAGAAGAAAGAGCTAGTTCTTAAGGTCTGTATTTTTGTGTTTGTTTTATGTCACATTTGCATTACTTGAACCATACTTTACAGTCAATGGAGTAGTACTCTATGAAAAATGTGCACTTAAATGTTAAGTTAATGTATGTGTTGTGATAGACAATACATATTTTACTGCTGCATTGGTTTGTGAATTATGATAGTTTATAGACCATTGCCAGAAAAGGAAGGGTGCTTGTATGCTCAACACAATGAATCTTGAGAGCTAGGTTGCCATTGCACTTCATTTTTTCTTGAATATCATGGAAACAGTTCTGTGTTAATATATAAAAAATGTAAAATACGTGACTTGTGTTAAATTTCTCTCGTGTGTATCATAACTTCAGCCACTGGAGAGAGTGGAAACATTCTTATTCAGGCTACATTATCAGTGAAAAGAATAATGTAGAATGTTGCGATTGGCATATAAAATTGGTTATAACCAGTTTGCAGTCTTCCTTTCTAGGTCCATTGCAAACATCTTGCTCCACTGCGTACTTCATATTGTATGTGTATCTGGCTTTTGTGAGAGTTTTTGAAAGACGTAAAAGCCTAATAAAACTGTGATGAAACATTCCAAAATGTATTGTAGCACTGTATGAAGTTTATGTGAAAATACTGTGTAGTGCGTAACCTCGGACTATAAGATCTTTCTCCTCACCCCCCTCCCCATCTCCGCCCACCCTGCCTACAACTTAATAGATGTGGCATGCAGATATATGGAACATTTCTTGGAGCCTGCTAATGTGTCATGCACAAGTAAAGTACAATATATGAGTATTTATATGAATATTTCTGACAGAGGTGCATTACAGTAAGTTTTTATAAAACACAGTGCTTCACAATCAGATGGCTGTAAGAGTTAATCTTAATCACTAGATATCACGTGATAAATGAAACTTGATGAAAAGAAATACTTTTAATGGACACTATCACTTCTTAGGTATGAATTATGTACAAGAGGAAGCCTCTTAGCATCAGACATATAGAATAATAGCAGTACCATCCTTGTTGGCTGAATAAGTTTTATGGCAGGAATGATTAAGTAAAGACATCTGAATTAATTGTATCTGCTTTATTCTTTAACTGATGAATTCTTCCATTTACAGTGAAGTCTATAAAATGTCAATAACACATTTATAACTCTGATGGTTAGGCTGATTTCTTTTTCAGGTCGCAGTAGTATCAGTATTGAATTGTTCCTCTGAGAGTTTGTTTTGACCATATAATAGGGCATATTTAATTTTCAAAATTATGCACATGGCATGGTTGAATCATCATTTATATAATGTCACATCTTACAGTCCTTTGTCTTAATTATGCAGCATGGTTTCTGATTTAAATTTCAGTCAGGAGGTGATCATTCAAATTATTGGTTTTCATGAATGTCCATTTACAGGCATATTTTAGGATACTACCTTAAAAATGTCAACCAAATTCATTTTCATCCTGTCATGCGCCATTCAATGCCCTGTCACCTCTTTAGCTGAGAGAGTGCTATTAAATAACTCAGTCAGCACTGTTAACCTTGGAAGCCATCTGTATACCTGTTTTTACAGTGCAGAGAATATCTGAATAACAGAGAAGATAATTTAGACATTTTCGTCAGTTGATACACACAGAAACAAAACTAGGAAGTAGTATTGTGATTTGGAGGGAACACATGAATTTATAAATGCATTCTGTGACATTGTGCATATGGTCTGTTACATGTCAAGTTAACACAGCTCACAGCTCTATCCTTCATTGATTTGCTTCAAAATTTGAAGTTGCTGGATATCATAGGTGTAAATATCCATACTGGTTTTTAGTACTGTAAGTTTGTTAGTCTTGAAGTAGTGGTGATTAAAACTTTTCAGAATTCATGCCCTTTCTTCAAAAGCTGTCACCTTACAATAGCCATAACTTTGGGCATACTGGCCCTAGAAAGGTGAATCAATGTGCATCAGGTTGGGTTGAAAATTGCACTTCTGTTTGTTGGTTTGACATGGAATGGCCTGAAAGTGAGTGGGTGTATTATTGGCGTTAACGTTCATTGAAATTACACCTGTCATTCAGTTACCTTCTTTGTACATTAGAAATATCAGTAATTGATGCTAATGACAGCTGAATATTTTTATCATGCATAATATAAGCAGATTTTAGAAATTTGATACAGTTAAATTTAGATTTACTGTAAACTGTTGGTTACAACTGACAGATATTCGCAAAAATTATGTTATTTGACAATATGTAGTGTAAACCACCACCACTCCCAAATGCCAAATTTTATCAAGAGCTTTCAAGTAGTTTTGGTCAATACGTATGTGTGTTTGCCATGGGTGTCCAACCATTTTTGGAAAAGGGCCACAACTGACATTGTGTGCTGATCTGCGGGGCCACACATGTAAAAATCATGGTAAATGGTATACCAAACCTTTTAAAATACTGTGCAGTTTTGGTAGTAAATGCATATAATTTACAAATGTGGCCACAGGCCATGAATTGGAGGCCCATGTTGTATGCATTTTATGGAATTGTGACAGAAAATTGGTGACCAATGGATTTTTGTGATTCCTAGAGATTTTCTGCTGCTGTGAGGAGAATATAAATTCACAACTGACTGAAAACAAAGAATTCAAAATAACATTTTAACCAAACTTAGACAGTGGAAATGGAGACTGGAGGATATTGTAGTAGGATTTGTACAGATTGACTCACAGTAATCAGTAGATAAATTAATGAGGCATGCAGATTGTAGCTTGAATGGAGTGAACAGAAATGCATACAGAACTGGGAGAACTGTTGGAAAGTATCCACTTGGATAACTGAGAAGGAGATGATAGTTTATCAGTAAATAGGTTATTCAGGAAGATGTGAACTGGGTGGAACTGACTCACCATCATATCACATGAACTGGATTTTAGCCAGGTGTGGGCTTTTATATTAGTTTATTAGTTGATTCTGGAGTTCTTTTTTATGATGGAACGTAAGTTGTGCTTGGGTGATAGGAGGAATTTAACGTCTCTTTACTTTAAACTGTTGCATCTCTGTAGCATGAAATGAGATAGGAATATGATTATAAATCATGAACAGATAATAAATGTAAATTGATGTGGTTGGGACCTTTTTTTGAAATGTTGTCTTAGAATTTGCATGTAGAAACCAAATAACACACTGAATAACTTCAGACAAGATTGTTAGTAACCCAATAAAACTTTGAACTTAGTACCCAGTATACACATCTGTAATATTACCTTTACACTTCTTGGAAAACATCCACTTTGAAGAATGTGTAAGTGATTTGATGTTTTTCTGACCGTGCATCATAGTATAGACTTGTTTCAATTAACAATTTAATGCACAATTTCTTTATTCTATAACAATATGTATGTTACATTATAATCCTCAACATGTTTCGAGCCGTACTATGCTCATATTCAGGAGGTCATATTGTATTATTACAGCATCTGGTATCGTCACTCTCTGTAAACGGCCGTATAGTATGCCAGTTGAGAGCGGACTGAGTCTGCTTTCAACCGGCATACTATATGGCCGTTTACAGAGAGTGACGATACCAGATGCTGTAATAATACAATATGACCTCCTGAAGATGAGCATAGTACTGCTCAAAACATGTTGAGGATTATAATGTAACATACATATTGTTATAGAATAAAGAAATTGTGCATTAAGTTGGTGATTGAATTAAGTCTGTGTAAGTGATAGGAGAAGAATATTAAAATGCATGTTAGGGCAATAGGTTATGAAGCTGTCAAGTGAATTGAATATCTCAGAATAGTGCCAGATCATGGAATGTAGTATTAACATTGATGAAATATTGGTTTGTATTCATGTGAATTTTGTTAGGTGGTTAGTTGATCATTTTATTGCACGATGAGTAATGTAATTTTGCCACTGATTCCATGATTAGGCTAGTGCATTGTCTTCATCTAATAATTAACACTTGATTTATATTTCGGGAATGTTCAATATGTTTGTTTTATACACAGGCGGTAAGGTATCTTGAGCGAATGCTGGTGCAGGCTCAACGCCAGAAGGAGCAAAATAAACGCACAGCAACAGAGGGATGTGGAGGCGATCAACCTGAAGTTATTGCGGGCAAGGAGATCAACATTGATCCTAAAACATACTGCAAACTTGGCCACTTCCATCTTTTACTTGAGGATTACGTGAAAGGTATAGGATTATTATTTCATGTCAGCCACTGCCCAACTTCAGAATATGAGAATGTTACATGGATTTAGAACAGTGAACCTTCATTCTTGTTTCCAGTCTACTCAGACATATTTTAAACCTGTCCACAAATTGGTTTTTAACTTTTTTGTTCTCTGCAACACACAAGTTCCAAGTTTGTGTTTATGACCAATGTCAAGGTATCAAGGATGGTGGGACCCTGAAGGATCTTCAGAAGAATTTTGTGTATATTTTTCAATGTTGGAAATCTATCTATCTATCCAGTTTTATAACAGCTGTGGCCGTTTTCTGGAAACAAAATGCCATTCCTCCCTGTTTCTCCACTTATCTGGTTCTAATTTCTTCTTGTCATGGCTGGTTGTACTTCTTCCATCCACGTTTTTCTTGGACGTCCTCTTTTCCTTCTCTCCTGTGGTATCCATTCCATAATTAATTTTGGTATTCTCTCCTCTGGCATCCTTTTAACGTGTTGGAAATAAAATGCAAAATTAAGTCTGTATGTCAGGGGGTGTGCGAGCAGGAAATTCGGTGTTGCAGAAAAATGCTGTCTGAAGCCTTTGCTCTATATCATGAGTATTAAATGTGGACTGTTTATGAACTGCACTTTCCTATCCTGTGCACAGATTTGAAGTACATCAAGCTAGATAGTGAGGTCATACTGAGACTGATATATAACTGTAAGCTGAAGTGTCTTTTATGTTTTCAAATTTATTTTTAATTTAGTTGATATATTATCAGAATGGGATGTATAGAATAAGGATTTCAAGTCTTCCCTTAATCTTTTAATTTCTCTATAGAAATTCAATTATGTCCGTCCTATTTAGTAAGACAGCGCAGCAAGCACGTGACAGATATAGTGGATTGCTGTTGAATGTGAACTACTGTACATTTCCGTTCAGGTTGAAATAACATACATCAAAGAACCTTACAGACATAATGACATTTTTAAGTGCATTAAAAAATGCCATAAATTCTTTCCTATTTGCCAGAATTTTCAGGCCACAAAGTATACTTGTTCTTCTTCTGTTCTGTTCATTGTTGTTTTAGTCTGATAGATAAAAGGTCTTGAAAACTTGTGGACTATATGTGTCCTTACTACAGAAGGTGTTCTTCAAACTGTCTGTTGTGAAATTCATTCATGCAAGGTGCATTTCTGTAGAAATCTTGCTGTTAAAAGTGTGCAAGAATAAACATTTCAGAAGTAATAGTGGGTACACTAAGGTAAACATAAAGAAGCTTGAAAAATTTGAAGTCTGAGCGTAATACGCCACACACTCTACAGTAAAGTGGAAACAGCACTTGCATAACCAACCTTCCTCCAGTATCACCAATGCATATGCACAGGCAAACCAGTGCCCATTGACATATCATGCTACATTACTGATTCATATGCACGCATTGTATAATTTCTTTAAAAAATTTTTCTATGAATTCACTGTTTTGCATTTTGTGTTTAAATACATGTGATATGTATCCAGAATTTTTATAAAGGTGAGTTAATGGTTTATATTATGAATTTTTTGGTTTGATTTATAATTTTAATAAGACTGATTCCAACACCAAAAATGTCCATACTGCAATGCTGCACTGTAACTCTAGAATTAACTAAATCTGTCATTCTCTGCAGATTATTTCTCGTGGAATATACTCTCATTTTATGTGGTTGAAATTAAAATGGGCTCAAAGGCTCAATAGAGTTGAAATTAACTGCTGTAATTGCAAGAAATTTGCATTTTTACAGCAATGTCAGCATACCAGAAGTTCTTTGGCCTGAAGTCAGACTACTGGAAGGATGCTAATTTCCTGTATGGTCAAGGACTGGTCTACTTCCACTTCAATGCCTTCCAGTGGTGAGTATCATGAGATTATGTGTGTGTGTATTTGTATATGTATATACACATATGCACAGAGCATCCCATTAAATGTGCCCCAAGCTGAGACAAATACTAGCTCACTTAGCCAAGGCAAGTTTGCGGTGCAATTTCCAGTCATGTGTTATGTCGCATATAGAGAGTTTGGTTAGTGTGTTTGTGAGAAATGTTATGTGTTGAATGAAAAGTGTTCATTTGCAATGCTTTTGCACAGTATGCATCATGCAAAAGTGTTGCCTAAAATTGTATAAATCCTATCCCACACCAACAGTACTGTGTCACAGAACAATTTACAGATTAGTGGAAAAATTTCAAACAGGGCTGAACATAAAGAAAATATAACAGCATTATGTTTTAACTGAACAGAACTCATAGGGCCAGTGATTTTTTAAGAAACAATAAATTCCTGCTGCCACATTTGGTGTATTCTGGCACCATTCTGTAAGCAAGTGAAGTAGAAGAAGGGATGTATTGTTACTTCATGCAGGATAATGCCACCCCCATACAGAAAACTTCAAAATGTCTGCCCAAAAAGAGATCTCAGTAAAAGGTTCATAACTCACAGAATGTGGTCTAGACCTCAGATTTTAATCCATATGATTATTATTTATGGGGGACACTTAAAAGAGATTTCATGTCATCAGTCACTTTCATTGCAAGTTGTGCAAGAGAATTTTTGAGAGAAATTGCTAGTGTTTTAGGACCAGAACTCTGTTATGTGTCAAGAAATATTCTCAGAAGTTGTGAGGCTGGCTTAGAAGCTGGAAGTTGGCACTGCACTACTCTTCTGGAAATAAAGTAAGTTGAAAGACATGGGAAAGTTCCTGGCAGATGCAGGTTAATGTGTGGTAAAGCTCTTGCAAGAGCCACTGTGCTGAGGGACATAATTGGTGGGATGCTGTGAGTATACATGTGTATGTGTGTGCTGAGATTGTCCTCTCTGTATATGACTTTAGTTTTTGTGACAAATTTGCCTTGAGTGAGTTGTTGCTGTAAATCTCATTCTATATCTGTTGTAAGAAAATTCTGTACGCACATGCAGTATTTATTTCTGTTTGTAAACTGTTTAATTGTAGTATTTATTACACAAAGTTTATTGATTAATTGTTTTGAAGTTGGTTAAACTGAACACATATATGTTCCCATCAAAACATTCACCGTTTAAAGCCTGTTGGTAAGTATATGCACCACATACTGAAACATGAAGAAATTCTGCGTTTTGTCCGCACAGTTTATTTATGTGTTTGGTATGAGTCGTGTGATAAATACATTCCTTAAACCAGTGTTTCTCAACCGCCGGGCCGCGACCTGGTACTGGGTCCTGGCATCAATTATTCCGGGCTGTGAGAGGTTCTCCTGGAATTTGTCATTTTAGTTTTCTAAGCATTTTTCATGTATCAATATTTTATAGTGGAAATATTCTGAGGAGAATAATATTCTTGAATGTGTCGAAAAGCTCAGACCCAGAACATCTCAATAACATCTGTGTAGCAAATATCAGTGACCAAGATTTCATTAGTCCAGTGACTGATGACTAATATAAATGTAATTTTATGTCTGTCAACATGGCACACCGTATACATAAGTGTACTAAAACTCTTTATGATTATGCCATAATTAATTATTAATACTTATGTTAGTTTAATGTATGAACTTAAAAAAAATTGGAAAGGAATTTACGAGTAAATTTGTTG
>JGI24700J35501_10930348_pt1 | contig 13217 bp, 16 predicted proteins | sample TergutTh196P1_FD_35501 | JGI IMG/M metagenome (IMG submission 35501) | reverse complement strand
ATTTTTTTCATAGAGTTCCCTGCTGCTAGGCAAATTTTGCCTAGCAGCGTTCCTTTCTATCCAGTTTTGTTATGCGATGTTAAAATTTGATTTAGTTTTATCGATTGCTGTAAATTTAGTAATACTTTCCTTCAATGACGTTTAGTGTGGCGTTTCCACGGTTTTCAATTTGAGGATTATCTCCATAAATGTTGATTGTATTCTTAATACGATGACGTGCTATTTCGCCATCCTCATTCCAAGATGCACCCCCATCGGAATTTTCAACGGATACATCCGTGTATGGATAATCACCTCCAACATACGATAGACCACCTCGTTTGTTTTTTATTCTTATCGGCATTTTTGTTCCTCCTTCTAAAATAAATGCGGGATAAACGGCTAAAAACCGTGTTTTTGCTATCCCAATAAAATTTCGGCAAACTTATCAATGAATCCATTATATATATATATATATATATAGGGTCAAGCGGAATTTATGCACGTTATCCACAATTTTTACGCAAAAAAAGCAAATGTATTTTCACATCTGCTTTTTTCTTACGTTTACTAATTTTTTCTCCGTTTTTCGCCTATTTTTGAAATTATGGCAAAAACCCCAAAAATTTTTATCACACCCCTTGACAACAAATTTGTCCTAATGATACAATACAAATCAGTATTTAGTCATTGGTACTTGACGGATATCCCAAGGAGGCGGATATGTAATCCACAGTTATCCGCCCCGTTTATTATTTTTGCAAATAGCTTAGGAGATTAAACTTTATGAAAAACACGAAAAAAACCTTTTTAATCCCTTTAATAGTGGCCATTGTAGCCATTGTTATTGTTACGTATTCTCCGTTGGCGGCGTTTAGGCAATCTGACAACACCGCATTTACAACCGAACTAGAGGCTAGGCAAAACACCGTAATCAACTTTGCGAAAACATGGACAACCGAAGAATTAGGGCTTGACCTGCAAACACAGCAAATTTCTTTTACCGCAAGACTTAACCTAAACGCTTTAACCACAAATACTCAATCTGAAATTTGGCGGGTTGAGATAACTAACCCAACGATAACTCGCCGCAACAGTCCTTCGGTAACGGGCAGAATCGCTACACTTGACATTGACCGCATTACAGGCAACATTACCGTAATAGGAACAAGTTTTCGCGAACAGGAAATTTATGTAAACGGAGCCAACATTATAATAACCAATCTTACCGCAATAAGAACGGCGTTTCCAGAACGAGAATATTATGTATACGGTGCTAATCGCACAATAGCCGAAATAATGACCTTAAGAGCCCAGTGGTTTGAAAACGGTATGACCTGGCCAGCCGTCGAACTTTACGATATTACCGAGGTTGCCGCCATAGTTGCCAGCGAAATAACGCAAAAATTTGACATAAACCTTGACGGTGCAAGTTTTATCGTAGCTTTAGTGGGGGATTTTTGGTCAATCAATGTATTGCTAAATCCCGAACAGGTGCTAATAGGCGAATTGCCGCATATAATACCAAAATTTCATGCTCTCTTTGATTTTACGGACAACTCTATTGTTAGCTTGACCGACTTCTAAAATATAGATTGCAGTTACGTTTACAAGCATGAGGGCGGGGTTTTTAAAGACTTCGCCCTTTGCTTACACATAGCCTGCTTTATTTTGTGGATTATAGAACCAAACCCCAAAATCAACGTACCATCTGTCTGCTCGTGAATCATCCCACAAACATCCACAATAACAGTACTGACAATACTATCATTTGTGATATTTATAGTTTAGCAAGCCGCACAAAAATCCATTAAAAATTTCAGCCAATTTTCGGCAAATACCATAAACATCATTCAAAAAATCCCCTATACATATCCTCCCCCAACAAATAAACGTCCCCACTCTGATATTTCGGCTTTTGGCTAACAAATTTGGGGCGTATGCTTGCAAAAATTTCTCTTGTATCAAGGTTTAGCCCCAGATTGAAATTTTCCAATATGTTCATGCCCAAAACTCTTGCTATTTTAACATTATCGTAGTGGGGCGTGGCAATAATGGCATTTTCAACGACAATTCCGCAAAACATCAAAATTGGGATTACACGCAAATCGCACAATAAGCCGTTTTCGCTAAATCCTGAAATTGCACAGCCCTTTTCTTCTGTTATTTTGTAGCCGTTTTCGTCCGCCAAACTTTTAGACATGGTCGTGATAAAAGCCCCTGTATCAAGCAGCAAAGCAAGATTTTTTACAGGCTTGCTAGAACTGTCCACTGTCAACAATCTAATCAAAATTTTATTTTCCATGATACCAAAAATATCCCTATACGAATAATTCGCATTATAATCCATCGACAGAACCCTCCGTAAAGCCAAAAACATTTATTTCATCGGGCAAATTGATGGGCAATCCAATAACTCTGCCGTTATATTCAATCTCCAATCGCCTGTAAAGCCCTGTTTCTCTGCCTTCCAGTTCTTCATCTGCAACAACCGCAACAATCCCGCTTTCAAACCAGCCAAAAGGCGGCCCGTGCAGGTCAACTACATAAACCCACTTCCCCCTGTACTTCTCCCAAATCTCGTCTATCGTCAAACGCTCGCCGTTTTCCAAAATTTTATACATGGTGTTCTCCTTTTGCTTTATTTTGCGGACTATAACGCCAACCCTCCCAAAATCTACCCAACGTACCATCTACTTACTCGTGAATCACCCCACAAACCTCCACACTAACAGTCCTGACAACACTATTGTTCGTGATATTTATAGTGTAGCAAGTCGCACAAAAATCCATAAAATCCACTTTGACCCGTAGACATTCCCTCGTTATAGTGCTGATTGTATGTAGCTCCCTAACAATCCTTGTGGCAAGTGTCGGATTAAAACAACAATCGAGCGATGCCGCCATTCTAACCGTTTGAACGGGAGTCAGCCCAGTGTGTGCAGGCGGCGGAGTCCGAAAAATATCTGCAGGCGTAGGGAAAATGCTCAAAATGGCAAAATCGCTCCTCATATAAAAAGTGTTGACATTAAAAATCGAACCCAAACTTAACCCGTGGTCGAGGTTGCAATCTTCGTCATGTAGGTGGAGACTCCAACTTACGGCATCTTGCAAACGCAACTGCGACAAGTACACTTCCAGCAAACCCGCATTATTGACTAAAAATTGGTGCGTATTCAAATTTACGGAATTTTGAAAAGTTGTCTGCGAAGCGAGCAAACCTGCCGAAGGCAAATTTTCCGCATACAGGAATAGCAGAGCAACGGCAAGTATGGCAATAGAAATTTTTTGTTTCATATCAAAATCCTCCTCATTTTTGGCTAGACGGGCAGACTCTACAACCGCCCGATTTTGAAATTATAGCAAAAATTCTTGAAATTGTCAATCTCATAATTTTACATAAGTCAAAATTTATGCTATAATTTTCGTATGACTATAATAAGGAGTTTTCGCATTGAAACTGAAAAAACCACGCTTAGTGCTGTTTGAAGAGTATGGGCTGAACGCTCATACGATAAAATCGCTAAAATTACTGATTTTAGCGGTAGCTTTTGGTGTTGTGCATTTTAATATAATAACGGGAATCGCTCTGGCTGGCTATTTGCGGTCTATTGGGACTTCTGACTTTATTCTTGGCTTGCTCTTTGCCATTGGGCCGATTATTTCACCCATGCAGCTTGTCGCCTCGTATCTGCTCGAACGCACACGCCAGCGGAAGGCAATGCTAATCGGGGTCGGTATTCTGCAACGCTCGGCTTGGTTGCCTTTTGGGCTAGCTCCGTTTTTTATTCCCATGGAATCGTTCACGCTGCGTATTTGGATGGCGGCTCTGTTGCTGTTGATTTCGGCATTTTCCAACCCCTTTGTAAATGTGTCGTTTTTTTCGCTTGCAGCTGACCTTGTACCCGATCATATTCGTGGACGTTATTTTGCCGTAAGAATGAGGGTTTCGACCGTGTGCGGAATCTTGGGCGGCGTGTTGGTGGCTTGGCTTTTGGACAATCTTTCGCTGTATTTTAGCTATGCACTCGTGTTCGCATTAGCGGGTACAATGGGGATTTTGGACATCGTTTGCTATTTTGGCGTAAAATTCCCCGAAATGGCTAAATCCGACGAGAAAAAAGAGAATTTTTGGAAAATGCTCGGCAATGTGCTTAAAAATAAGCCGTATATGCGATTTATTGGCTTTATGACCTTTTGGTTGTTTTCGATAAACCTGTCTGCACCATTTATTTTGGTGCATCTGCGAGAGGGCGTTTTGTTGAGTAATACGCTGATTACGGTTGCTGTGCAGATACTGCCCAATATTTGCTCAGTGCTGATTTTGCCACGTTGGGGGCGGTCGTTGGACGAACATGGTAACAAGACCGTCATGCAGCTCGCCAACGGAATCTTGTGCTTTGCACCATTTTTGTGGATTTTTACGGCTAACAATCCGATTTCCATTGTGTTTATCATGTTTATTGGCATAATGCATGGATTGCTGTTGCCTGGTTTTGACTTGGGTGCGAACAATATAATGCTGAGCCACGCCCCGAAAGTCAACCGTTCCATGTATATTGCCATGTATTTTATGTGTACGTCCATTATTGGGATAGGGCTTGCAAATGTAACGGGCGGCTGGTTGCTCCAAAATGTGTTCATACACGCCGAATTGGCGAATTTCACGCTTGCGGGCGTGAATCTGACCCGATTTAATTTCCTATTTGCACTGACGGCGATTTTGCGGTGTGTGATGGTGTATATTGCGTTGCCGCGGATGATTAAAGAGGAGCGAGGCACGTCTGCAATGACGTTGTTGCGGGATATTGTCAAGCAGACAAAGAAACGTATACGGCGGATGCGGTTGAATGTTCTTGCGATGGTGCGGACGATACGGCGGCGTGGGTGGTAAGTTTTAACCCAAGCAAAAAACCACCTCGAAAGGCAGTTTCCGCAATCTTACCACTATTCCTTTGTTTTCGCTAATACTACCGACCCAAAAGGGACTCGAACCCTCGACCTCTGGCGTGACAGGCCAGCGCTCTAACCAGCTGAGCTATTGGGCCAAAAATTTTGTAAAACCTCTTTGCAAACCCCGCAAATCCCGCAAAATCTCTTTGCAAACCCCTTTGCGAATCTTGCAAACCTCACTTACAAATTAAGTATATATCATACTTTTGTTTTTGTCAAGCAATTTTGAAAAAAATTTTAAATTTTTTTTTTGACACTAATCCAGTCGAGGAAATTAGGGCATTTTAATCCCGTTCAATCCCCCAAAGCTGCCGTTCGTGGGGTATTTTGAAATTTTCGGTATCTTGTAGGGGCAAACATCCGCCCGCAAGCTAGCTAATATCCGCCCCTACACCAATATTTTCTGCTGATATACCCTGTTAAACCGCTCTATGTATGCTCAAATATTCTTTTGCAGCCAGGGCAGCGACCGCACCATCTGCGGCAGCGGTTACTAGTTGGCGAACTTTCTTCGTCCGTGCATCGCCAGCTATAAACACGCCCTTTATATTTGTATGACAATCTTCTCCGCCGATAACATACCCCGCTTCATCAAGGCTTAACTGCGGTGCAAATATAGAATTATCAGGTATTGTCCCCACCGCTACAAACACGGCACTTACCTCTACATCCTCTGTTATATCGGCTATTTTGTTATGTATCGTTACTCGATTTAAAACCTCATCGCCAACTATTTTGTCAACAACACAATCGGTCAAAAATTTCACGTTATCTTTCGCTTTGATGGCATCCATCAAGATTTTATCGGCTCTAAATTCTGCTCGGCGATGAATTATCGTTACCTTCTGGCATAAATCGGATAATACAATCGCATCCTCTATGGCAACATTGCCGCCACCCACAATAGCGACATCCTTGCCTCGATACAATGCCCCATCGCAAGTTGCACAGTAGGAAACCCCTCTTCCAGTGTACTGTTCCTCCCCAGGTACGTCCAATTTACGGGGGGTTGCACCAGTTGCTATAATGATAGCCTGTGCCTCGTGCTTGCCTTTGGAGGTTGTTATCTGTTTAATATTTCCAGCAATATCTGCCGATTTTATGGTTTCGTATACGATTTTTGCACCTAGTTCTTTTGCGTGCTTATATAGTTTCATGGAAAAATCAGCACCGCTAATTCCAGGGAGACCAGGATAATTATCAATCGCATGGGTGGTTACTATCTGCCCGCCGTAAAATGCCTTTTCAATAATAGTTACATCAAGCCCTGCACGAACGCCGTATATGGCCGCCGTAAGCCCTGCCGTACCCGCTCCCACAATAATCAAATTATTCATAGTCTACTCCAAAATCAAAAGACGTTCGTGAATCGGTACAAATTCCTTTTCCTTAGGGAAGTCAACTGGATTTCCAAAAGGCATTTGTGCAACCAAAGACCAGTTATCGGGTACACGGAATTTGGGCTTAATGGCATCGTCTATGATAGGGTTGTAGTGCTGCAAAGAAGCCCCTGCACCAGCGTTTCCGAGTGCTACCCATATATGATACTGCAACATTCCATTTGCTTGACTAGCCCACACAGGGAAGTTATCCGCATAGAGGGGGAAGTTTTCCTGTAAAGACTTGGTTACTGATACATCGTCGAAGTATAGAATAGTTCCAGCAGCCTTTCTAAAGCCCTTTATCTTCTGTTCGGTGGTTGCAAAGCTGTCCTCAGGTGTTAAATCCCTTAAAACGTCCCTTGTCGTATCCCATAGTAGATCGTGCTTTTCATCGAACAGAATTATTACCCGTGCCGATTGTGAGTTAAATGCCGAGGGCGTGTGTTTCAAGGCATGGGTTACAATTTCTTGTATTTTGTCCTGCGATATAGTCAAATTTTTATCCAAATTATAGATGCTCCGACGGCTTTCCGTCATTGCCAAAAAATTATTCATCGTAATCTCCTTATTTCAAAAATGTTTGCAAGTAGGGGCGAACGCAAAGGTTCGCCCCTACAATTTGCAGGGCTATTTTATTTCTATTTTCCAAAGTCCGTGCAGATTGCAGTATTCATAAACCGCAACGGGCTTGTCGCTTGCAATGGCAAAGGTGGCTTTAGGCTCTTCCCCTGCTTTTAACGATTTCAGCATACCGCCATGTTCAGTTTCCACATAGATAAAGGCTATATGATGTGCCTCTTCCATGGGATGCAACGTACTGCCCACAACCACGCTAACCTCATTACCCGAAACCGTAACCTCTGGTAGATGTTTTTCCGTAGCGGCTTCGGTTGTATTGGGTATCAATTCCGTCATAGTGGTAGCACAGCAAGACATAGGATGCTCGGGTCCGCTAATAAACGCTACCAAATTTTTACATTTTTGACAGATAAAAAATTTTTGTGTTTTCATATGAAATTACCTCCATTTTCAAATTACATGGCTACCTACAAACCTGCTTTTCTGGTAGCCCAACTCCTTTTATCATACATTGGGAAAGGGGTTTACAAATATGCGTGAACCCAGCTCTTTATCTAGGTTTAGCAGCATGGAGCTGTCATCACCTATCATACGCACCTTGTTCAAAATATCGCCAGCAGTCGATTCTTCCTCTATTTGCTCTTTTACATACCAAAGTATAAACTGGTAGCTTGCGTGATCGTGCTCCTGCATTGCAAGGGTCGCTATTTCATTTATTTTAGCAGTTACCGACTTTTCGTGGGTAAGCACCGCTTCGAATAAATCGATTGCACTGCCAAAGGTCGCTGGCGGAGCCTCTATCGGCAATAATACTGGCGTAACTCCACATTCTAAAAGATAGTGGTACATATTCACACCATGTGCCATTTCCTCCTGCGATTGTGCGTAAAACCAATGAGATATACCCTTAAATCCCAACGTATCCGCAACAGTAGACATGGATAGGTACAGGTATGCCGAATAAAATTCAGCGTTTATCTGATTACTTATGGCTTTTGTAATTTTTTCACCTAACATTTGAAACCTCCTCGTTATGCCGAAAACCGTGGGGCTCTGGTTGCTCCGCAAACGCCTAAACGGTGTCCACTGGGCACCAAGTGCCCCCACACCCCTCTGGGGGCGTACCCCCAGACCCGCTCGTTTCGTGATTTTTATATTGGTTTACGCTTAAACGACCATGACATACGCCCTCAATCACGACCGTCCAAAACCTCCCAAACTCGCAAACCAAAAATCTAACTATAGTATATCACAACAAAAACAAAATCGCAAAATAAAAATTTTTAAATTTGTCCAAAAGTAGTCCCGTGGATTGTTGCGGAGTAGAATCCTGCGGTTTTAAGGTTTTTCAAGACTAATCCTTCCTAGTAAGCCCGCTCTAAATTCGTCTAAAACTGTAATGGCAGCCCTTTCCAAGTTAGGTATATTGCCCTTTAGTTTAAAACCTCGCTTCATGGCTATGGATTCGAGTAGCTTTTGGGAATCTGTAATTTCATCTAGTTTGTAGCGGTCTAGGAGGGATTGCGGTCTGCTTGTTGCAATCCTTTCGAGAAAGATAGTAGCTAGAGTAACATTATCCAAAATATTATCGTTTAACGCACCTGTAAACGCCAAATTTTCAGCCACATTGGGGTCTTCGAACTTAGGCCACAAAACCCCTGGAGTGTCCAACAAATCGAAATCATTTGCCACTTTAACCCATTGTTTGCCACGGGTGACTCCTGGGCGATCTGCTGTAGCGGTAGGCTTGCCGCCGCGTTTCGACATAAGAGAGAGGGAATTGATCAAAGTAGATTTCCCAACATTAGGAATACCCACAACCATAGCTCGTATAGAAACCGTGAGGCGACCGCGGCTTTTTTGTTGTGCAATTTTATCCTTCATCACGGTACGAACAAGCTCCGATAAATTAGCGGCTATTTTGCCGTCTTTAGAATTAACCGCCAAAATATGAAAATCTCGGGCTTTATAGTAGTCTTTCCATAGATTCGTTGTGTGTTCGTCCGCAAGATCCGATTTGTTTAGCAAAATAAGACGTTTTTTGCTTTTTGCAAATTCGTCTATATCGGGGTTTTTGCTGCTATAGGGGATGCGGGCATCCAAGAGTTCAATAACAATATCGACCAAGGATAAATTAGCAAGAATCATGCGTTTAGTCTTGGTCATATGACCTGGATACCATTGTATATTCATCTACACTCGCCCGAATCTGTTAAACGGCCAAAAGCGGATAACCACCCGCCCCAGCATATCCCGTTCTCTTATCGAGCCTACCTCCTCATAGCGACTGTCTTTACTGGCGTTCCTGTTGTCGCCCAAAACGAAAAATTCGTCTTCGCCAATAGTTAGGGGAAACCCTCTATTGCCCATGGAAAAGAGATCTATCTGAGCAAAAACATAGGTCGGTATTTCGCCGTTTATTATAAATTGGTTATCGCTAAAATCCACGACATCGCCAGGCACTGCCATAATTCTTTTAATATAGTATTCGGAAGGATTACCTCTAAAGGGGAAGGCTATAATATCGCCCACCCTAGGCTCGCCAAAGACAAAACCCAATCTGGAAAGTATGACAAAATCGCCATGGCTCAAGGTCGGCTCCATGGAATGACCATTAACATCTGCAACCCTAAAGATGAAGGTTCTTATAAAGAGGAACAGAATGAAAGCGGCAATTATTGCGATTAGCCACTCCACCAAATTTTTTACGATTGGGTTTTTAATATTTTTAGTAAGCATTACGATTTTTTGAAGATCGCTTCTTTAACCTTGGCGGCTTTACCAATGCGTCCACGCAGGTAGAACAATTTGGCTCGCCTTACAACGCCACGGCGTACGACCTCTACATTAGTTACTCTGGGGGAATGGATGAGCCATGTTTTTTCAACCCCAACCCCGTGTGAAAGCCTACGTACTGTAAAGGTTTCGCGCGGTCCTCCATTTTGGCGTTTAATCACAACGCCTTCAAAGATTTGTATGCGTTCCTTTGAGCCTTCTACAATTTTACCATGCACTCGCACGGTATCGCCCACTTTAAATTCGGGCAGTTCGGGTTTCATCTGTGTTGCTTCAAATTCTTTTATTAAGCTATTCATATAATTTTGGCAACCATGTTGCCGTCCTCCTAAAAATTTTTTGACATTCGTCTAACTAATACTCTAACACACACACACCACACTAGTCAAGTATTACACACCAATTTTTTTGAAAAAAATAAAACCGTGGGAATAAAACCGTGGGGCTCTGCCCCACACCCCGCAAGGGGCGCGCCCCTTGACCCGCTTGTTCGCATTTTTTGTTCTCTTGACAAACGTTTGGGAATTGCATTTTTTCCGTGCGGGCGGATATTATCCGCTCGCCGCCTACAATCGCAAAAATCACGGGTGGGTTGTATCCATTCTCTAGTCCAATTTTAAGCCTTCAAGCAGTTGTTTCAATTTGCTGGCCTCTTCATTGGATAGTGTAACCCCTTTGCCTACTTTGGCACGCTCGGGAGCCCATTCTCTTATATCAAATTTAGGATTGCCGCCACTCCAACTTATCAGATTAAGCTCCTTTTTCCAACCGCTAGTTCTCTCCGATAGAACGCCGATTTGCTCGACTATCTCATATTTTACCTCTGCCATATTTTCCTCCCATTCCTCGATCATCCCCGATTCCCGACTGACATTGTACGATTATAACACATCGAAAGAAAAAAGCAAAATATATTTTTGGCTGTCCGAACACAAATTTTTTTGCCTTTTTCCAAAGATAGCGTTATAATGGTAGTAGATTAGATTTTGAAAGAACACTAAGCCTTGACCCGCTAGCTTTAGCTGGTGGGAGAGTTCACAGCATGAAAGGACAGCCATGTTAGCATTAGAAGAAGTACAAAAGCAGCTAAGCCCATATAGAGAGAGATTGACAGAGATGGGGAACTCCCTTTGACGTGGCAGCCTTACGCCTAAAGATAACCGAGCTTGAAACGCAGACCACTGTCCCCAATTTTTGGAACGACCCGACGGAATCGCAAAGACTGCTACAGCAGATTAAAATTCTACGCAATCAAGTAGAAACTTTCGAGAAGCTAGAGGGTTTGTTTGATGATGCCACCACAATCACCCAACTCGGTATCGAGGAGAACGATGAATCCGTTATAGGCGAAGCGGTTGGTCTTTCACGTCTTTTTATTGAAAAATACGACCTCTTTCGTACCGCCATACTACTAAATGGCGAGTATGATAGGAATAACGCTATTTTAACGCTCCATTCGGGGGCGGGCGGCACTGAGGCTTGCGATTGGGTGGCTATGCTCCTGAGAATGTACGCAAAATGGGCGGAAAAAAGAGAATACACTTTTGAAATATTGGACATTTTGGACGGAGAAGAGGCGGGCGTTAAGTCTGTTACCTTTCAGGTAAGCGGCGAAAACGCTTTCGGCTACACGCAATCTGAAAAGGGTGTGCATCGACTGATTCGCCTCTCCCCATTCGACTCCTCTGGACGAAGGCACACCTCTTTTGCCTCTTGCGATGTCATGCCAGAGTTAAACGATGATGTGGAAATCGATATAAATCCCGAAGATCTCCGTATCGACACTTATCGTTCGGGCGGTGCGGGCGGTCAGCACGTGAACAAGACAGAATCCGCCATCCGCATAACACATTTGCCGACAGGTCTTGTTGCTAGTTGCCAAAATGAACGTAGCCAATTCCAAAACCGTGATCGTGCAATGAAGATGTTAAAAGCAAAACTACACGCATTAAAATTAGAAGAGCAAAGTTCAAAATTGGACGACATACGCGGCGAAATAAAGGACATTTCCTGGGGCAGCCAAATTCGTTCATACATATTCCACCCCTACAATATGGTAAAAGATCACCGTACAAATGCCGAAACAGGTAATGTTACTCAAATCATGGACGGAGGTCTCGACATTTTCATAAACGCTTATTTGATTTGGAATCACCAACGAAATAGGTAAAAAAAGAGGTAAAAAGTGGCGGGCGGATAATATTAATGTCATTAACTTTAACGATTTATAGGGACGGACGGGCGAACTCTGTTCGCCCACAATTTTAAGTTAATGACAGTAGGATAATATCCGCCCCTACGAGATACCGAAAATTTGGCAGACACGCCCCTTTAACTTGAAATAACATAAAAAGATGCGGGTCTGGGGTCGCGCCCCCAGCGGGGTTTGGGGCAGAGCCCCACGGTTTTAGGTGTTGATATGATTGAGGTTAGTTTGACGAAAAACCATGTTGGGCGGCGTTTTGATAAGTTTTTGTGCTCTTATTTTGCCCTTGCTCCGAAACAAGTCGTCTATAAATTGTTGCGTAAAAAGCGGATAAAATTAAATGGGTGCAGAGCGAATGGCGATGAGATAACAGCATTGGGCGATAAAGTAATGTTTTATCTTTCACAAGAGACGTTTGACAGTTTTCGTAAACCGTTGAAAAATGCCGAAAATATGAGTGTGCTTGATAAGGAAGCTATTGTGTACGAAGACGAATACATTTTGTTGATAAATAAGCCAGTCGGGCTTCTCACGCATCCTAGCAAACCCGATGAAGATAGCCTCTCGGGGCGTGTGGCAAGGTATTTGAATTTGCAGGGAGATGATTTTTCGGCTCTGTGTAATCGGCTAGACCGTAACACTAGCGGGCTTGTGGCTTGTGGTAAGGATATGGCAGCAGTGCAGGCTTTGAACGCAATTTTTGCTAAACGGCAGATAATTAAAACTTATATCGCCGTGGTATGTGGGAGATTGCAGGGAGTCGGGCATTTGCGGGGCTATATTCATAAGGACATAGCCGCCAATCGATCGTATATCTCAAAAAATGGCAAAACGCCAGTACATACAGAATATGCGACGCTAAGCACAGGATTAGAATTTTCAACGGTAAAAATAATCCTGCACACGGGTAAATCTCATCAAATACGGGCACATTTTGAAAGTATCGGGCATCCTCTTGCAGGAGATAAAAAATACGGCGGCAAACCATACAAGGGTAGTCTTGGGCAAATGCTACACTGCTCATCATTTTGTTTTCTGCAAACGGATGGGATTTTAGGATACCTGTCAAAACAGACATTTACAACCCCAACGCCCCCGCTCTTTTTGCAAAAAAATAGCAAAAATTAAAATGACTACCCAACTTAACTCGTTATATCGCCAAATCATGAGTTATCTGAGTAGCCATGATATAAAAAATCAAAAAACGAGCGGGTCTGGGGGCGCACCCCCATAAGCACTAACATAACCCCCACCTCAAGAAAAGATAAAAAAGAGGTAAAAAAATGAAGCTAACCAATCTAAACATAGAAGAGTTAATAAAA
>JGI24700J35501_10930349_pt1 | contig 13233 bp, 9 predicted proteins | sample TergutTh196P1_FD_35501 | JGI IMG/M metagenome (IMG submission 35501) | reverse complement strand
GGGGGGGGGGTAAAACCATGCTACTGTATGATTTTTTTAACAGTTTTTGAGCCAGCATAAAATATGGTTTCTCCCCCTCTTCGTAAATTTTGCCGCCGGCATTACCGCCAAAAACGGCTTTCGCGCCCTAAAGGGCGACCCCTTAAGTCTATCATGTTTCAGCCGCCGCGTCAACGGACTGCAAGGCCGCGGCCTCGGCCCCCGGAACTACTCCTTGACGACGATGTTTACCAGTTTGTCCTGCACGGTTATCACCTTGACGATGCTGCGGCCTTCCGTCCATTTTTGCACGCCGGGCAGGGCGAAGGCCGTTTTTTCAAGCTCTTCCCGGCCGGTGCCGGCGGCGGCGGTAAACTTGTCGCGTATCTTGCCGTTTACCTGCGCCACCACCGTTACCTCGTCATCGTGCGTCAAGGCCTCGTCGAAAGACGGCCACTGACAGCCGGACACCGAGGGCGGCTTCCCCAGTTTTTCCCAAAACTCTTCCCCAAGGTGCGGCGCGTAGGCGCTTACCATAAGCACAAGCGGCTCCCACAGCCGGCGGGGGATTTTTTCCAGCTTGTTAAGCTCGTTGGAATAAATCATCATCGCGCTGATCGCCGTGTTAAAGTTAAACGATTCCGTGTCCGCGCTCACTTTTTTTATCGTGCGGTGCAGGAGCTTTTCCAGCGGGGGAAGAGCATCGCCGGCGGCTCCCTCGGCAGCCGCGGCTTCGCCCGCGCCGTCGGCCGCGACCTTTTCGCTCATCGCCCACAATCGTTCCAAAAATCGGGCTACGCCGACAAGGCCGGCGGTTATCCAAGGCTTGCTTACTTCCAGCGGCCCCATGAACATCTCGTAAACCCGCATGGAATCGGCTCCGTACTCTTTTATAATCGCGTCGGGGTTGATAACGTTGCCGCGCGACTTCGCCATCTTCTGGTTGTCCGATCCTAAAATCATCCCTTGGTTGATCAGCCGCTGGAAGGGTTCGGCGGTGTTGACAAGGCCAAAATCGTAAAGCACTTTGTGCCAAAAACGGCTGTAAAGCAGGTGCAAGACCGCGTGTTCCGCGCCGCCGACATAAATGTCCACCGGCATCCAGTATTCGATTTTTTCTTGCGCGGCAAAAACGCTTTCATTGTGCGGGTCAAGATAGCGCAGATAGTACCAGCAGGAGCCAGCCCACTGCGGCATGGTGTTTGTTTCCCGTCTTGCCGGCGCTCCGCAGGCCGGGCAGGCGGTGTTTACCCAGCTTTCGATGCCGGCAAGGGGCGATTCGCCGGTGCCGGTCGGCGCGTAAGAGGCCACCTTGGGCAGGCGCAGGGGGAGCTGGTCGTAAGGCAGGGGCACGATGGCAGAACCGCCTTGGCATTTCGCACTGCAATGCACGATGGGGATAGGCTCGCCCCAGTAACGCTGCCGGCTGAAAATCCAGTCCCGCAGTTTGTAGTTTACCGCTTTTTTGCCAATGCCGGCCGCCTCCAGCCAGAGGGTGATGTTTTTTTTCGCTTCGGCCGTTTCCTGCCCGCTGAACTGCCCGGAGTTTACCGCATAGCCGTCGGCCGTTATGCACTCCCGCATTTCGCCCGGCGGGGTCTTGTCCGGCGCGACTACCTGCACAATGGGCAGGCCGAAGGTTTTTGCAAACTCAAAGTCCCGCTCGTCATGGCCGGGAACGGCCATTATCGCGCCTGTCCCGTAGGAGATAAGCACATAGTCCGCTATCCATACGGGGATTTTTTCCATGTTGGCCGGGTTTACGGCGTAAGCGCCGCTCCATACGCCGGTTTTCTCTTTGGCAAGGTCGGTGCGCTCAAGATCGCTTTTTAACGCGGCGGCCTCTATGTAGGCGCTTACAGCCTGCTTTTGCCCCGCCGTCGTGATTTTTTCGACCAAGGGGTGTTCGGGCGAAAGCACCATGTAGGTCGCCCCGAAAATGGTGTCGGGGCGGGTGGTGTAAACGTCGATTGCAAGGTCGGCCTGTGGGGTTTCCGCCAGAGTCGCCTTGTCAACTGTCGCCAAATCGATTTTGAACCGGATGTCCGCGCCTTCGCTTTTGCCTATCCAGTTGCGCTGCATGAGTTTTACCGGCTCTGGCCAGTCAAGGCTGTCAAGGTCGGCAAGCAGTCGCTCGGCATAAGCGGTTATTTTTAAGACCCACTGCCGGATGCGTTTGCGGGTAACTTTTGTGCCGCATCTTTCACAGCCGCCTTCCTTGACTTCTTCGTTGGCTAGCCCGGTTTTGCAGGAGGGGCACCAGTTGATGGGGCTGTCGGTTTCGTAGGCAAGCCCTTTCTCGAAAAGTTTTAGGAAAATCCACTGGGTAAAGCGGTAGTATTCCTCGCCGGAGGTATCGACTTCCCGGTCCCAGTCGTAGGAAAAGCCCAGGGCTTTTATCTGGCTGCGAAAACGCCCGATGTTTGTCGCCGTTGTAATGGCCGGATGCGTGCCGGTTTTTATGGCGTAGTTTTCCGCCGGCAGTCCGAATGCGTCAAAGCCCATCGGGTGCAGGACGTTAAAGCCTTTCATTCGCAGGTAGCGGCAGTAGATGTCCGTGGCGGTGTAGCCTTCCGGGTGTCCGACGTGCAGTCCTTGCGCCGAGGGGTAGGGGAACATATCGAGTATGTAACGGCGCTTCTCCTTGGGAACCGAGGGGTCTTCGCTCGTTTTGAAGGTTTTGCTTTCATCCCAAAACTTCTGCCATTTCGGTTCGATGCTGTGGAACGGGTACTTTGCCATAATCAAGGCTCCTTGTTTTATGTTGCTCTGCGATCTGCGCCGCCGGCGCTAAAGTCTTCCTATTAAATAGCGGATGTCTCCGAAGAGGGCGAAAAACATCAGCCCCCCGATAAGGACTATTCCGCAAGTCTGGAAGACGTTCACCACTTTGGGGTGCGCCGGCTTTCGGCGTATCAACTCCACCGTGTAAAGCACGATCATCCCGCCGTCAAGAACAGGCAGGGGCAGAAGGTTCATCATGCACAGGGCGATCGAGATGATGGCCAGGAATTCCGCCAGCGACCGCAAGCCTGTCCCGAAGCTTTGCCCGAAGCCCTGTGTCGCCACGCCGCCCATCATGTACGTTATGCGCACGGGGCCGGACACCGCCTGCGTAAGGTCGATGCCTTGGAAGAGAAGGCGCAAGCTGCGCACCGAGATAACCAATGTCCGCCAGCTTTCGCTTACCCCCCTTGCCACGGCGGCGGGGGCGGAAAGACTGGGGGTGCGGAAGCTGATTGTCTCCCAGCCGAAGCCCAGGCTGCCGGCGGCGGCCAAGTCTTGCGCGGTGAACTCCGCAATTGCGATGTTCCCGTTCCGGTAAAATTCAAGGGAAAGGCTTGACGGCTGGCCTTCCATGACTTGCGAAAAATCCATGCTGTTGCGCAGCGGCACGCCGTTTGCCGAAAGGATTAAATCCCCGGCTTCAAGTCCGAGTGTTTGGGCTAGGCCGCCTTCTGCCACGCTGCCTATTATCGGATCGCTCCAGAAGAAGATGCCGATTCTGCCGGCTCCGGTGGCTCTGTCAAGATCGGGCAGGACGTTCAAATCAATGATTTCCCCGTCCCGCTCGACTGTTACCGTGAGCATATTTTGCGCGTTAAGGGCGATGCTTTCCTGTATTTCATGGAAGTACGATGTCCGTCTGCCGTTTATTTCGATTATTCTGTCGCCGGTCATGAAGCCGGCTTCGTCTGCCGGGTGCACGCCTTCGGTAACTTCCGACGCGAGTATGATTCTGTTTCCAAGTGTGTTTACCTCGAATCCGAAGCCCCAAATGAACGACAAAAGGATTGCGGCGAAAACCAAATTGAAAAAAGGCCCGCCGAAACAGGCAAGGATGCGTCTTTGCGGGCTGGCCCCCAGGAAGGAGCCGGCTTCGGGCTGTATGCCTCGGTTCATGTTTTCCCAGGCTTCGTTATAATCGGTTTCGTTTTTGAATTTGCAGTAGCCGCCTACGGGGAAAGCTCCGAGTCTGTATTCGACATCGCCGATTTTCTTCTTTAGAATGGCGTTGCCCCAGCCTATGGAAAAGGCTTCGACTTTGATGCCGGCAGCCCGCGCGCACAAAAAATGTCCAAGTTCATGGACAAAAACGACTATTCCAAGTCCGACTAGCCCAAGGGCGATATTAACTAAAAGCATAGACCTTCCTTAAAAAACATCGATGCCATTTTTCAGGGTTTGCCCTAAAAAATGCAAGGCTTGCCGAAGAAACGGGTTCCCCGACAAGTCCAATATACACTATTTCAGAAAAAAAATCCAGTGTGCCGGGCTTAACGCCCACGACAAACGCATGAACGACACTAGGGAAACGCTGATTAACTCGACGCTAATCAGTGTTTCCTTTAGTCCGATGCGCCTCTATTCACCGGCGGAAAGATCGCGTTCACGCTCGGATATGCTTTTTTCCAGACTTTTCAGAGCTTCTTTGAAACCGCCGTCTTTTATGCCCGCGTAGCCTGCGCTTTCCGCTTGGTTTTTGCGCCTGTTTTTACCGACGGCTTTTTTGGCAGGCGCAGGCTTTTCGGCCGGCAGCGCCGGCGGCGCGGTTTCAACAGGGGCTTCCCCGTACTTGCTTAAAACAAGGGAGATTCCGCCCACATTTTGCCTGGGGAAACGCCTGCGAAAGTCGTTTAGCAGGGCGCTTTGCTTGGTTTGCAAGATTTGCTTCCAGCCGGGATGGTCGGCCTCCACCAAAAGGATGCCCCGATCGAACTCTTTTATTCGGGAATGGTCTGCGGCGGCGGCGATGCCGTTTTTTACTAAGGCCTCCGCCCAAAAATCGAAAAAGCTGGAGTAAGTGCGGGCTTTTTTAAGCAGCCGCTCGTCAAAAATCGCCGAAAGCACGTCCCCGACTCGTTTTGATCTATCGGCGGGCAAATCCGCCGGCTTATCTATTGATAAATCCGCCGGTTTATCTGCGGATAAATCCGCGTTTTCCTGCTTCATTACCTTAATATCGGCGGCTGGCCGGCATTTCAAAGCCGACTTTTTGTGCGGGGTAAAAAAAATGCAAAAAAAACGAAAAAAAAACTCCGGAGGACTTGACTTTTTTTTGCAAACAGGCTATATTTTATATAGTACAACGCGGGATAGAGCAGTTGGCAGCTCGTCGGGCTCATAACCCGGAGGTCGTAGGTTCGAGTCCTACTCTCGCTAAAGAACAGTCGAATGGGTGGTTTTCAAGCTCGTCATTTATGGCGGGCTTGAAATTTAATGGGGAATGGTCTGGTTTTGCGCCGGGAAAAGAAAAAATGTTGAAATTTCTTAAAAAAATCCTGCGTTGGCCGTAAAAAGGTTGATTTGTTCTTGACAAAAATCCGTAATTCTGATTAGCTTATTATATGATCAGAACCTGTTCGAGAAATGCCTGTTTAAGGCAAGGGCAGGGAGGGGAACGAAGGGTTAATCCGTTGCGGTTATCCTTTTTGCAAAACTTAACTGGTTTGCCGATTAGATTTTTTATAAGAGAGGTTTTACATGGCAGTCCCACGGGGGAAAACATCTAAAGCAAGGACAAGGCGGCGGCAGTCCATTAACATGAAGCTTACCGCGCCAACAATGGTAACTTGTAAAAATTGCAGCAATAAGGTGGTTTTGCATCGAATTTGCACAAAGTGCGGTTTTTACAGGGGCAAGCAGGTAATTGTTCCAAATTCCAAAGTCTAAAGAAGGAGAAAAGACATGGACGAGTTGTTTGAAAAAATGAAAAAGCTCATCGCTGAGAAACTGGAAGTGGATGAGGGAAAGATCACTATGGAGGCATCGTTCCGCCAAGACCTTGGCGCGGACAGCTTGGACACCTATGAGTTGGTTTATGCAATCGAGGAAGAGCTTGGCATTGCCATTCCCGATGAAAAAGCCACGGAGTTCGAAACCGTAAAGGACGCATACGAATTTATTAAATCTCAGCAGAAATAAAAGGACGGATTGCCCAAAAATTAGCGCTGAAAGAAAAAAACAGTTGGCGGCTTTTCAAAAAGCAGCCGGGTTTAAGTTTAAAAGCCTTGAGTTTTTGAACCTGTCTTTCATTCACCGCTCGTTTTCTAACGAAACTGACGACAGGGTTAGCAATGAGCGGTTGGAGTTTTTGGGCGATTCCATTGTTGGGGCTGTTTGCGCCACTTTATTATACAAGAAGTACTCGAAAAAAAGCGAAGGCGAGCTTGCAAAAATAAAGTCCGTGGTGGTCTCGGAGGAAACTCTTTCCAAAATTGCCGGTGTTTTACGGCTTGACGAAATGTTGGTTTTGGGCAAGGGGGAAGAGCTTTCCGGGGGCAGGACAAAAAAGGCAATTCTCGCCGATGCCTTGGAAGCTCTTGTCGGGGCCTTGTATCTTGACTCTGGCTTTAAGGCGGCCTTCGACTTCCTAAGCCGCTATTTTAGCCCGGAGATTGACCTTGCCGCAGAGTCCGGGGGGAATCGCGATTTTAAATCCGTTCTGCAAGAGGCCTGCCAACGGGCTTTTCGCTGTTATCCCGAATATCGTCTAATAAAACGCACCGGGCCGGAGCACGACCGTGTGTTTTGGATGGATGTCTGCATAAACGGCAAGTCCTACGGTCCCGGCTGCGGCCGGAACAAAAAAAGCGCCGAACAGGAAGCCGCCCGTTTTGCATACGAAGAGCTTTTTAACAAAGAAGGCTAGGCCGGGGGCTGTGGCTGGGGGGCGGGGGTTAGCTTGGGGGCTTCGGGGTTTCCGTCCGGTTTTCTACTGCGATTTTCAATTTTCTGATAAAAAACTCCGGCGTGGCGGCTACAAGAAAAATGAACAGGCGGTTTATAAAGCCGGCGGGTATGTATTCCGCCTTGCGCCTGAGCATTTTTTTTACGGCTATTTTTGCAAGTTTTTTCGGCGGCATTATTACCCCCAGTTTTAGCCCAAGTTTTAGATTGGCCTGCGGCAGATCGTAAAGGCCCGTCGCTACAGCACCCGGAGAAAGCGTCGTTATGTACACCCCCTTGTGAAAAACCTCGTTGCGCATTGCCCGCGAAAAACATCGCAAAAAACTTTTCGTGGAACTGTACAAGGCGATGCCCGGCATCATCATTCTGGACGAAATTGACGCTATGTTTAAGATATGCCCCTTTCTGTTTTCGCCAATCATTTGTCCGGCGAAAAGGCGCATGAGCAGGGCGGGCGTTGTTATGTGCAAATTGATAATGGCTTCCATTTGCTCAGGCGGCGTTGAGGCAACGTCTTTGTAAAAAAAGATGCCGGCGTTGTTTACAAGGATTTCGATTTTTAAGCCGCGGCTCTGGCAAAAGTTAAAAAGTTTTTCGGCAGAATCCCTTTGCGCCAAATCAAGGCAAAAAACACTTGGTTTTACGCCGTAGGCCGCTTCGATTTCGCCGGCAGCACTGGCAAGCGCCGCCTCTTTGTTGCTCACCATAAGCAGAGGGTAGCCAAGGCTGGCAAGCTCGCCGCTTATCGCAAGGCCTATTCCCGAACACGCGCCTGTAACAAGGGCGGTGTTTTTTTGCCCGTCCATGCGGCCTACCGCGCCAAGTCCGCAGTGTCAATTTGCGGGTGGTGGTAGCCGGGGGAGCCGAACTTTACGCGCCCGAACTGAATGGCTCGCTGGGGGCACAGGTTTACACAGCCCTGGCAGTGCTCGCATTTGTCGTTAAAGGCCGGCCGCCCGTCTTTTACCGCGACGGCGGAAACCGGGCAGATTTTTTCGCAAGTGCCGCAGGCATTGCAAGCGTCGCCTATTTTGTAGTGCTTGTGAAGCCTGCGGGCGTTTTTGGAAAAAAGCCCGGAAACAAAGGCACAAAGCGGGTAAAAACTGCCGGCAGAGTTTGCCCGTCTTTCAATTACGGCGCGGGCGGCTTCCTCGCTTGCCGTCTGTTGCATGGCCACACGCTGGTCAATTTTGCCTTGGCCGGGATGCCCGAAAATGGCCAGATAATTTTCCACAGAGGGTATGCGCCCAAAGTACAACTTGGCGATGCCTTCTTTTGTTTTAAGGATTTTGCTCAAAGCCCCCAAAGCGCCGCCCGGTATTGAGCCGAAGGTAACAAAGGCGGCAAGGTAGGGGGTCTTAAAAACAGCCCTTTGCGCAAAGTTGCGAACCGCTAAGGGAAGCCCGAAGGCATAAGCGGGAAAGACCAAAACCACGGCTCCTCCATCGCCGGCCTCCACAAGGATTTCGTCTTTTTGCAGTTCTTTGCCAATGTCGTAAAGCTCGCAAGGGCTGCCGGCCAATTCGGCGATTTTTTTCGCCGACCAAAGACTGTTGCCGGTCGCGCTAAAATAATAAATCTTCGTCAACGGTGTTCACTCCTAAGTCCAAAACCGGCTGGCCGCCGCATATCTCTCGAAAAAACTCACACAAAGGCACGAAGGCACAAAGGCACAAAGTTTCTCCAGAACCTTTGTCCCTCCGCGTGCGCACTATGCACACACGGTGTCTATGCGCCGGCGGCGGGCAATGCTGAAATAGCCGATTGGTACATTTCGACGTATTTTTTCGCCGACTTTTCCCATGAAAAATCCTGCTTCATCGCCCTTATGCGCATTTCCGCGATATGCTCCGGGAGATTGTACCAAGCGTGCATCGCCCAGCCTATGGTGTTGTAGATTGACGAAGGGTCAAGAATGTCGAACATAAAACCCGTGCCGCTGCCGGTTTTTTCATCGTAGTTTTCGACCGTGTCAACAAGCCCGCCCGTGCGCCGCACGATTGGCAGGGTTCCGTAGGCAAGGGAGTACATCTGGTTAAGCCCGCAAGGTTCGTATCTACTGGGCATAAGGAAAAAATCGCTGCCGGCTTCTATCAAGTGGCTCAACTCTTCGCTGTACCCGATTTGGGCGCGGAAATTCGTCAGCCTTGCCGAAAGCCCTGCCACCTCTTTTTCGCACCAAGATTCGCCGGAGCCAAGAAGCACAAACTGAAGCGCAAAATCGCGGCAGAAGGAAAACGCGCTGCCGTAATTAGGGCCAAAAAGCTCGCCCACACCTTTTTGGCCTGCAAGCCGCGTTATCATGCCGATTACCGGCACCTTGGGGTTTACTTCCAAGCCAAAATACTTTTGCAAAGCCGCCTTTGCCTTTGCCTTGCCCGCCATGTTTTCCACGGAGAATTTTTCGCCCAAGTACTTGTCTTTGGCCGGGTTCCAAATGGAGGTGTCTATTCCATTAAGTATGCCCAAATAGTCCTTGCTCCGCTGGCGCAGATCGCCGTCCAGCCGGAAACCCTGCGCCTGCGTTTTTGTCTCTTCCGCATAGTTGGGCGAGACAGTGTTCAGCTTGTCCGCGTTAAAAATGCCGGCTTTTAGAAAGTTCATCATGTCCCAGTCGTCAAAATTGGCGCGGAAATAAACGTCCCAGCCAAGGCCGGTATAATCGAAGTTGGCCTTGCTGTACACCCCTTGGTAGCCAAGATTGTGAATGGTCAAAATTGACACAGCCCTTTCAAACCCGCCGGGGATTTGGCCGCCGGCCACGGGAGCGCGTTCTGCGAACTTTTGGTACACGGTGGCCATTGCCGCCGGCCAGTCGTGGGCGTGAACCACGTCGGGGTACCATTCGATTTTTCGGCAAAGCTGGAAGGCCGCCTTGCAAAAAAACGAAAAGCGCCGGGGGTTGTCGATGAAGTCTGGCTGGGAGGGGATGCCGTAGATGCCGTCCCTGCCAAAATAAATTTCGTGGTCGATAAAATAAACCTGCACGGGCTTTTTTGCAGTGGAACCCGGCAGACGCTCTTCGTACACCGCGCTCCATTCTTCTATGCCGCCCATAGGAACCCCCAAGGCTCCGGGCAACGGAGTCAGGCTGGTTTTGTCGATAGGGTAGTACCGGGGAATCACGATTCTGACATCGTGCCCCAGTTTTGCCAGGGCGATAGACAGAGAAGAAACCATGTCCGCAAGGCCGCCCGTTTTTGCGTAAGGGAGCGCTTCGCTTGTTACCATCAGTATTTTCATTAATTTTCCACCTTTGTAAAAGTTTTAGATGCGCTGCGCTTGCACCCGCCGCAATCGTGCCAAGCCCCGCCGGGGGCTGGCTGGAAAAAACGGCAGCCTGTACTTCCACAGGCTGCCTTAATCGGTGTTTTCTTAACTCTGGCCGCCGCCGCCCATAGCCGCCAGCGCCGCTTCGTCCTCTTTCGCCAGCATTGCGTCAAGGGAAGCCAAGTCCGTCGGCGCGCTGTACTGCGCCCAGTCGATCATGCCTTCCTGCTTGCCGACGATAAAGCTGTAGATAATGTCGCCGAAAACGTTTATGGCGGTTCGCGGCATATCCACAATCCTGTCGATGCCAAAGATAAAAGCGATAGCCCCAATGGGGATGCCGATAGACATAAGCACCATAGAGAGCATGATCATGCCCGCGCCGGGAACGCCCGCCGCGCCCAGCGTCGCCATTGTCGCGGTTATAAGGATGGTGATTATGTCGCCCGCGCTTAAATGAATCCCAAGGAAGCTGGCCAAAAAGACTGCCGCGACGCCTTGGAAAATGGCCGTTCCGTCCATGTTAAGGGTTACGCCCATAGGCAGGCCGATAGAGGCCAGCTCGCGGCTAAAGCCCAAGTTACGCGCACAGCGCATGGTTACAGGCAGCGTCGCGGCGGAAGATGCCGAGGAAAACGCGAAGGTAAGCGCCGGCGATGTTTTCTTGAACAGCATTGCCAAACTTAGCGACTTCCCGGTGTGCGGGTTTTTCCCAACGAGGAGCTTTAACGCGCCGCCGTATATGAAAACCAAGTGGAAGGCCAAAGCCAGCCAGACGACCAATACGAAGCCGATAAGCGCGACAATTGCATCCAAGCCCAGCATGGAGAAGGTGCGTGCCAAAAGCGCGAAAACGCCGTAAGGGGCAAAGCTCATTACGACGGAAGTAACCTTCATGATAACTTCGTTAGTGGATACAAAGAGCCTTCTTAGGGGCTGCGCCGCTTCGCCAATCGCGTTTATTGCCAGGGCTATGGCCACTGCGATAAAAATTACTTGCAGGGTTTGCCCGGTGGAAAGGGCGGCAAAGGGATTTCGCGGCACGATGTTTATCAAGATTTGATAAACGCCCGGCGGCGTGCCTATTGTAGGTTCAATTGCGAAGGCCGCGATGCTTTCTTCGGTTACGCCCCTTGCAGGGTTAAGCACCGTGCCAAAAAACATGGCCGCCCCGATAGCGGGGAAGGTTGACAAAATGTAGATGCCCGCAAGCTTTCCGCCTATGCGCCCGACTTTTTTCGGGTCGGGGATGCTCGTTATGCCTACAACCAACGATACAAAAATCAAGGGGACGACGATCATAAAGATGCCGTTAAGAAATAGTTCCCCTACGAAAAACAAAACCCCGTCAATAAAATGGGTTCTGATGATGTTAGTTGCCCCAATCGGCGCGACGACTTGAAGCCCGAAGCCAAGCGCAATGCCTAAAACCAAGGCTATCAGCATCTTTGTCGCTAATGCCATTTTCTGTTTTTCCATAAAATCGTTCTCCTTCATCTAAAAGCGGTTTTTTTGTTACACCTACGAACTATAATGCAAAATGCGCGATAAGTCAAGGGGGCCGGGCGGCACGGCAGCAATTCTCGGTTTAACCGTTCTTTATAGGAAGAAAAAGCTCACGCAAAGGCGCAAAGGTGCAAAGGCCGCGAAGCACAGACTAGAAAGCTCCGCCTTAATCCTTGCGCCTTTGCGTGAGCCTTTTCCGTGTCCGGGACTCGCTGGCCGGCAGCCGCTTGGTGTCCGGCAGAGACTTTCTCGCAGGGACAGCCCGCGAACCAGTGCCCGCTAAGTTCCCCGGCAGAGACTTTCTCGCCAGTGCTTAAATAAAACCTTTGTGCCTTCGTGTCTTTGTGCCTTTGTGTGAGATACTTCCGAAGGCCAGCCCGCGAACCAGTGCCCGCTAAGTTGCCCGGCAGAGGCTTTCGCGCCAGTGCTTAAATAAAACCTTTGTGCCTTCGTGTCTTTGTGCCTTTGTGTGAGATACTTCCGAAGGACAGCCCGCGAACCAGTGCCCGCTAAGTTGCCCGGCAGGGGCTTTCTCGCCAGTGCTTAAATAAAACTCTTTGTGCCTTCGTGTCTTTGTGCCTTTGTGTGAGATACTTCCGAAGGACAGCCCGCGAACCAGTGCCCGCTAAGTTCCCCGGCAGGGGCTTTCTCGCCAGTGCTTATAAAAAACCTTGGTGCCTTCGTGTCTTTGTGCCTTTGTGTGAGATACTTCCGAAGGACAGCCCGCTGGCCGGCAGCCGCTTGGTGTCCGGCAGAGACTTTCGCGCTGGAACAGCCCGCGAACCTGTGCTCGCTAAGTTGCCCGGCAGAGGCTTTCTCGCCAGTGCTTAAATAAAAACCTTTGTGCCTTCGTGTCTTTGTGCCTTTGTGTGAGATACTTCCGAAGGCCAGCCCGCGAACCAGTGCCCGCTAAGTTGCCCGGCAGGGGCTTTCTCGCCAGTGCTTAAATAAAACCTTTGTGCCTTCGTGTCTTCGTGCCTTTGTGTGAGATACTTCCGAAAGACAGCCCGCGAACCAGTGCCCGCTAAGTTGCCCGGCAGAGGCTTTCTCGCCAGTGCTTAAATAAAAACCTTTGTGCCTTCGTGTCTTCGTGCCTTTGTGTGAGATACTTCCGAAGGCCAGCCCGCGAACCAGTGCCCGCTAAGTTCCCCGGCAGGGGCTTTCTCGCCAGCCCTTATAAAAAACCTTTGTGCCTTCGTGTCTTTGTGCCTTTGTGTGAGATACTTCCGAAAGACAGCCCGCGAACCAGTGCCCGCTAAGTTCCCCGGCAGAGGCTTTCTCGCCAGTGCTTAAATAAAAACCTTTGTGCCTTCGTGTCTTCGTGCCTTTGTGTGAGATACTTCCGAAGGACAGCCCGCGAACCAGTGCCCGCTAAGTTCCCCGGCAGGGGCTTTCTCGCCAGCCCTTATAAAAAACCTTTGCGGCCTTTGCTCCTTTGCGCCTTTGCGTGAGCCTTTTCCGTGTCCGGGACCCGCTGGGCGGCTTGAAGACAGCAAAGGAAAGCTGATTTTAGACAAAAAAATACCCGAAAAAAAAGTTACAAAGAGCTTGACAGCCGCCTTGGGAAATGCTATCGTTTAAGAGTGCGCTGTTTAACGCCCCGGCCGGGAGCCTATCCGTAGGCAGGCAGGTCTGTCAGACCTTTTTTGGGGGCGGACTTCTTAGCTGCGCAACAGCCGGGCAGCCAAACGGCAGCCGGCGAAAGGGTGTAAAACAGTGTATTTTGTCGATAAAGAGACAGCCGAAAAAATCGCATTTCTATATCCCATAATGGTTTATACCCCCCCC
>JGI24700J35501_10930350_pt1 | contig 13234 bp, 12 predicted proteins | sample TergutTh196P1_FD_35501 | JGI IMG/M metagenome (IMG submission 35501) | reverse complement strand
GACGCCCGAAACATGTTGAGGAACTATTGATTACCAATAAAATCATTAATTGTTGCATCTAGTTGGTCTTACCTTTATTTACTAATCAAAGATGCACAGTCATTCGAATATAAAACTGTACATTGACATCCTTTGTCATCTTAGGGATGCAGTCAGAAGGAAATGCTCTGATGAATGGAGAACCAACATTTGGTTTCTCCTTTACGACAATGCTCCAGCATACTGGTCAGTTGTGATGAACGATTTCTTAGCAAAGAACAATTAACAACACTTGATCATCGCCCATACTCTCCTGACCTAGCTGCAGCTGATTTTTACCTGTTCCCTCAACTGAAATCAGCATTGACGGGATGGCACGTTTGTGATGCTACTGACATCATGAAGAATGCAGTAGAAGAGCTGAAAAGGCTTGCACAAAATTGGTTCCAGGAATGTTTCCAACACCTTTACAGTTAGCTGGCAGAAGTGTGTAGTTGCACAAGGGGACTGTTATGAGGGAAATATAGCTTAAATTATTGTACTGTTTGTTTTTCTCAGAACTGAAGTGATTCTGGGAACATTTTGAAGCTACTATATATTACAAGGAATCAGAGTGAGTAGTAGTGCTTCCTTGTACTGATACAGAAAGTAAGTGCTGCTTCTTGAAGAATAATTTCTTATGTGTGTTGCAGTTGTGTGTTCGTTGTTGTGATCTGAACAATGGGAAAGCAGGAGAGGAGATGGTGCAAACAATCCTGCCTGTTCTGCTGAATTCAGGAATTTGTAACACAGTGTCTGAAGTGCGGGCAATCAGGTAACAAATTTGTGCAGCATGTTTAATGATTGTTGTAGATATATGAGGTATGGTTTTTAAACAACAGGACCAGTTCTGGTACTTTATTAAAGAAATTATGTTGTCTGCATTTTATCCCATTCAAAGTAATTTCCATTGGAATCTACACGTTGCTCCATGTGAGTCTTTTGTGCTTTGACGCAACTATGGAAATCATTTTGTTAGAGTGCTTTAAGTAACTGCTGATTTTTATGGATGTCTTTGATTGACTCACAATAGGTACCTTTGAGAAAACATTTTGATTTTGGAAACGGAAGAGAGTTGCCTGGGGCAAGGTACTGTGAGTATGGAGTATGTATTGGTGGTATTTGTTTCTCATCAAAAAGTTGAGGTAGTAATACATTGAAGAAGCTGGCACTGTGAACACCATTTTTGAAACACAGTTTTTTAATGCCATTAAGCAAAATTCCTTTAATCTGTCATCTGATAATTTGGAAATCTTCTTAAACCAGTGCTTGAGGAGAGTAATCCCAAGATCATAAGTTTTGCTTTTTTGCCAGAAAAAAGTATAATCATTGAAACAGGAAGATCTCAGGGACACATTTACAAAAAATCTCTTATGGTGTCTATTCATCAACTGTACTTCTATCTCCTGACCACTTGTCTTCTAGTCAGTCAACTTCTTCAGCCCTAGAAAACAGAGAAGAGGACCCTGTTGACCCTGAAGCAGCAGATGAAGGAGATATCCAAATGGTATACTGCTTTGATAGTTGTACAGTCCAAGTATAGGAGCAGTAACAAACATTACCTGTAAGAATGTAGGTCAGCGTAGGTACTGTCTGATAATCCAGAATATTAGATAATTCAGCACCTCTCTGGCCTCATATGAGTCACATTAACACAGTTTTGCTTTATTTGCTAATTGATGTGATGTTTATGGACCTTTTAAGCTGGAAAGAGACAATAATTACCACAAATTTATGTACTCTTGAATGGCTAACAGGATTTCCTGACATTTGTAAGTGAGTTAAACTTGAAAAATTTGTTTCCTCATTTGCAGTTTACAGACCATATCACAGCTGGTGGGATCGGCTGGGGATCTACTTAAACCTCATCTTCCTCTCCTTATTCCTGCTCTCCTTGAAGCAACAGGAGAACTGGAATCTCGTGGCCTCAGTCAACTCAGTGTGCAATATGGGGCAGAGCACCAAACCCAGGAAGTGATAGATGCTGTGAGAGCCTCATTTGCTAAGAGCCATTACACCACTGAGACAGTAGCAAAGGTACTTGAAAGTGTTTAACTGAAAATGTTACATACAAGTCACATACTTACCTATGTATGCATACATTCACCTACACGTGTATATGATATGTATATACGTATGTCATGTGTATGTGGTATGTTTCATTATTTATCCATAGTTGCCACTTGCCATATCTGTGATCTCCCTATACATAATAACCTAAGTGTGAGTAAGCCATGCATTTGCTGATAGTGACACCCTGGTTCTGTGTGAGGTCAATGATGAGGCTGAAGGAATAGTTGAGCATTGACTGCATTCTCTGTGAACTCAAGCTGAGGCTGAAGATTCAGCCTTGAGCATATAATACAACAGAACAAAACCAGATGCTGGCAGACCAGTGGGTTGGTTTGCCATAAGAACAAAGAAATGACCAGTGAAAGAGGCTATGAAGTATGATTTGTGAGTCAGAACCTGGTCTTCTGTGAGATATGAACTCATATCAAAGGGACAGTAGAGCTTTGACTGTGTTCTCTGCAAGCTATGAGTTGTGGCTGAACAAACAGCTTAACAGTGAGCATATAATGTAACATAGCACAACCAGATGGCAGCAGTGTGATGAGATTAATGTTGGTTTGCCTTAAGAGTATGGTACTTTGTCTTTATGATGTGCATGTGGGTAGTTATCTTAGAATTATGCAGCTCTATTACAGTAATTCAAGATATCACCAACTGTAGCTGTTTACCAAACACTCACATACAGGATATTCAGATGTGTTGAAACTTAAACAAGTCACTGTCACTTGTTCTCTTATTTGCTACCTACATTAAATATAAGCAGTGGTTACACAGGCAGTTGGGAAATAAAAATTAACTTTAATATAACATTGTGCTTAATTGAAAAATGTAAAATCTTAGTGTTTAAAACATTAACATATGTTTCACTTTATGCTACCTGTGTCAGCCACTGAGCAGTACAGGACATCTCATAGCTCACTGAAACATGCATGATTTATTCCGAAGACAGAAGCCTCATATAATGCATATAAAGTACAAATGTGAATTGCAAATATGAACCAAATATAGCCCTACACCATGGTACTGGTGCAGTTATCATAAACATAAAGAAAGAAGGTGTTAAAAATTCTTGGATAAATATAACTGGTTCTGTGATCTCTGATCAAAACATCTTAACACACTAAAAATAAGCAATGGTCTCTACGTTACCCGACCAGCTGGTATTTTGTTTTAATAATTTTATAATTATGGTTAGTTTTTATATAACCACAGAATATTTTATATGTACCATAACATAACCCATTCTGAGATTTGTAAAATATGCTTGTTTACAGCCAAGATCAGGCACTTAGTCTGGTGACCACAATAAACTGTGAAATAAATTTTAATATTCCTGTAAAAGGGTTGATGGTGGTCCCCAAAGGGACTGAGACCTTCCTTCAAGTTCCTATTTACATGTAAAACTTTTGTAAGTTTAATGTAATAGAAATGTAGTGGCAGGGGAATATTTTATGATGTTCATGATATCACAGTGGAATGTAACTGGTTGAGATGTCTGGTGATTATAGTTCCGTTACAGAATGTACCTCTAAAGCAGAGAAATTACTTCAGAAATGTGTCATTGGATAATTTGTGGGCAAGTAAGGTGGTTACTGTAATGTTAATGAAAACCTCATTATTACTGCTTTAAGTATGTTTGTTTTGGTATAATGCTGTCTGAACACTTTACAGATGCCAGGTGTCTATTTTTGCCAAGTTATTGGCTGGCATTTGTCTTGGGCATTTTTCCTTTTTCCGTGAATATAAGGTGTCTCCATAGTTTTGAATAAAGACAAATATAAAGAAATTGTATCTTATAGTGAAATACATACTGCATACATTTTTATTCAGAGATAACTAATAATTAAAACAGAATGAAGTATAAGTAAATAACTCCTGGCAACATGTATGTAATGTTTTGTCACTGTAAATTTTGATTCTAGTTGCAAACTTCAACCAGTTGTGACTGAGCTCTTTTTTGTTCACAGTGTCTGCAGTATGTCGATGCTAGTACCTTAGGTGAACTGATACCAAAGGTGCTTGAGCTGATGCGGAGTTCTGTGGGTCTCGGTACAAGAGTGGCATGTGCCCACCTGATAGTTTTGTTGACATACCATCTCAAGCAGGAACTGCAGCCATACACAGGTATGCTGGTTTTATTGCATACAAATCACATGGTTCAACAGTTTATTTGATTCTTGACACTGGGTGGTGCCTACATATATGTAGTGAGCTGGGACAGTGTTAAAGTTGAACATCCCATTGTGTTCCAACTAATAATTATGCAGTAACTGTTATTGCAAATTGCTTGGATATTATATTTGGTATAGTGACTATGTGTGGGCTGGACAAACCAGGGTATGAATCCTGGCAGGGGCAAGAGATAAGTACCTGGGTTCTTTCTGGGGAGAAAAGTGAGAGGGGGATGAATTTGATCAGTCATCTGCATATTGTGCCAAGGTTAAGAATGAGGGGAGCTCTATCTCTGTTCCCTCTTGATGCCTTCATGGCACAGACAGGGACAAATCTACCTTCTTACCTTCATGTATATATACTTGGTGTATGTTGTGTGTTTATTTATGATGTGCTGTATATTATGTCTAAAATTTTTGAATGTATTCCTGTTAATGTGTCACACCACTGATCACATTTGTGAAAGAGAATGCAAACTAACCAAGCATCAGTACTGTACTATTGTGTTGTGTATATATTTTGTTCATTTATTTTATACAGTGAGTATAACTATATTTACAAATACAGTGAAACTTGTATTTTATGTTCCTTGAATCTGTATGTTGCTTAAGTCTGTGTACACTTTTATTGATATCTCCAGAACTTCCACAGGGACAGTGTTATGTTTTCCTGGAATATGCATTCGTGCTTTCTGTCCAGTTCCTCAATTATATATTCAGATTGATCATAAATTTGGCTGTTGTGTTTGATGTAAATACATGTATGTTAGTAGAATGGAATATAACATTTGTAATGTAATTTAAATAATTAGGGTCTGTAACAGTTTCAGAGTATTATGACTTCCAGTTTTGATTATTATAAAAATGTTGGTACATTTATTTCTTCACACTGTTGTAGGGAAACTTCTGGCAGCTCTTTTAAATGGCTTGACAGACAGAAATGCTGTGATCCGGAAGAATTATGCTGTTAGTATTGGCCATTTGGTTAGCACTGCCAAGGATTCTAGTCTTGAGAAACTTTTTGCCAAAATAAAGACTTGGTACTTTGAGAAAGAAGGTAATAAAAACTAATGTATCTTTGTACTGGTTTATGTGGAGTTTTAAATCTTCCCTTAATTTGTGATTATAAATAAATGTTACACTTTGTTATTTTAATGTAGAAAATTGTTACAGTTTCTTATATTGTTATAGAAAGTTGAATTTATGTGCATTTAAATTGTGTTCACAGATGAGTCAGTGAGGTCTGCGTGTGCCTACACGCTACAAGCAATTGGTCAGCACAATCAAGATATTCTAAAGGAATACAGTTCTGATGTTATACCATTAGTATTTTTTGCAATGCATGCCAGTAAGAATTCAGGTAAGGTCATGTTACTAGCACTGATAGTGACAAGCTTCCACTATGCATGTAAGGCCAGTTTATAATGGCCATGTGCATGAATACCTTTACCCTTACATCTGAGGAACCGAATGGAAGTCGTACTTACTAATTAAAGTTGGTGGTTCCAGTCAAGGAACTTCATGCTAACTTTCTGCATATAATTTTCACTTTACTGTAGTATTCAAATGCATTCGGTCTTGGAGGCACTACTGTGTCAAGGAGAGAGTAACATAAAAACTGCACTCAGATTGTTGAATCCCTAACTATGGGTAGATTTTGTTTGTCTGTGTATTTTAGATTTTGTGTTTGCAGTATGTATTCCAAAATGCACTGTTACATCTATTGATAAAATCTAAAAATTTGTTATAGTCAATTATAAAGGACTGGAAATATAGGGATGTTTGATCAACCACAAGCAATTCTGAGATTGTATTTGAGTCATTGCTTGCCTTATCCCATGCACTGTGTTAATGCTCCATTTGCAGCTTTGTGGTATATATTATTTTGCAACAGAACTGAGCAATGTGCTTTGCAGCAAGATAGCATTCTTCTGTTTAAGTTTTATTGGTTGTGCATTGCAGTGTTATATTGGTACATGCCAGCAGCTTGGCTGATCAAGCATTGCATTTTTTGTAGTTTGTACTGGTACCGTTAATCCTGAGGTACAATCTTATTACCTATACTGATATCAGAGAACCTGGAATCCCTATTTCTGGGCAGTAATGGTTAACCTTTATCAGCTGAATGGGACACCCATATCCCATTAAATGTAACTCTTTACAGACAAGTGGGAAAATACTGTTCCATGCAGGTGCAGGTTTGGGCATTAAAAATGAAAATGACACTGGTCGTCAGTGGCTACGCTGACTGGACAGTATAGGTTAAAGATGACACATGATCACAAATTATGGATTAATTGGCAAATACTTTAAAATTAACATGAGCAAGTTATATAATCTAGCCACTTTTTTTAATTCAACACCTTCAGGTTTTGTATTTTTCCTTGCATTGTTTTTATGATAATAGATTATGAATATTGTTATCGAAATTAGCTTTAGCTCACACTGCTGTTTGGTAGGTGTTGTTATTGCTTCAGATTATATTGGTTTATCCTGCAGTGTCCAGACTTTGGGCATGATGTTCTGGGATTTGAATTTCAGCAGGGACAAGAGATTTTTATTTCTCCAAAATATCTAGACTGGCTGTGGGGCTCACACAGCCTCCTGTTCAGTGGGTATCAGGAGTAATTTTTTGGGGATAAAGCAGGTGGGGCTTGAAGCTGACCACTCATCTCCCTGAATTGCTCTGCTTAAGAATGAGTGGAGCTATGCCTCTACTCCTTCATGCCTTCATGGCATGCATAGGTGCTACTTTCCTTGTACCTTTATCTTTCATTTCTGTTGTGCCCCTTCATGCCATTGTCTTTCCAAAATTAGAAAATTAAGAAAATTTATATGTAGTCTAATACTGTAAGTTAAATCACATTTTCCAAACATGATTTCATGCATTTAGGGACAGAATCCTACTTCAAAACCTCAAAATTTCTGTGTCATAGTTGTACAACGGTAATGTTTAATATATGGGGCTTGTATACTCTGTAGTGACAAAGGGTGTCGTGTCCACACCAAAGCCACTATTTTGTAGTGCCTCTTGGGGATACCGATTTAACCTCAATGTTATCCTACTCACAGAGACACAATGTATATAAATTTCTAACTACTCTAAATTCGTTGTCAGGGTTCTCAAAATTTATCAGCTGCCACCATTCCATTTGTTAAGTTAAAATAGTAGAAAATGAAAAACTACTATGTCGTGTATTCTAAAATTCACACGTAATAAACTATCATGGGTGTTAGTTTTTGTACACACTTGGTGCGTCGAACTCTCATATAAGTTATCAAAGCTTTATAATAAAACAACTGTCATTCTTTATGAATTTGTCTAGTTAGTTTCAAGGAAGTACTTGGGATTAGGTTATACCTAAATTTCAGTATGACTTAGGTCCCAGCGTAACACTGACAGAATACAGGTTACATCTTTCTACTAAAATATATACGTATATTCTCTACCAATAGCCTACATTCTAGAATAAGTAAAGTCTATACAACTGAAGTTCATTCTAATACATTTTTGACCTAGTAACTCAAGGCAGATCATTTTTACAATAGTAAATTTCCCCCTTTGTTAAAATTTGGAAAACACAAAACAACTCATAAAACACTCCTCAATCATTTTCCTGCGTCTGAGTTATGGATTCACTGCGCACCACTTACCTGGCAAGAACAGGAAGATTTTGGGCCCGAAGTCCATTTCGGAGCCTTGCTCGGAGCACTATGTTTTGCATCTGTATCGGTCGATAGTTGGATTGTAATTATTATTTGTTCACTGTTCTTACAGGTTAGTATGGGTGTTCACAGAACTCATAACTCAGCAACATACAAATCTACTTAGTAACAGCATGTGCAGACACAAAAGGAATGTGCTGTTACCAAGGAATGCTGTATGTCACAAACTTCCTGTTGCTAGCGCTCAGCTCAGCTAAAATTGTATCTTAATTGCGAATTTGGAATTTTTACCAAGTCAGCGTACAAAGTATAAGTTATTCATATAAAATTCACTAAAATTTCTAAAATCTCAAATACAAGCCAACTGTCTTATCTTTCTATACACTACAACTGTTAGCATTAGTGATGTGTAAACCAAGCAGATTATATTGTTAACTTAATAACATTTGTGTGTTTAATGCAATATTTATTCCATTTCAGAGGTCAGCAGTGTTAGTGTTTGGGAGGAAGTCTGGCATGAGGCAACTCCAGGTACAGAATCGGGAATCAGGCAGCATGTAGCTGAGATTTGCATTCTTCTGAAAACTGCTTTGGAATTGCCATCTTGGACAATGAAAGCCCAGGTGAACATCAGATGCTTTTTTCCACTATCAGAGTGTTGTTTAAAATGTTTATTTCTGTGTTCAAAAGTAAAACAGACAACTTCAAACTGAACTCTGTTCCACAAAGTTCTCCTTGAGATGCTAATGGCTACCCAGTTCATCAAGAAGTTTCCCTTGCCTTTTATGGCACTTAGCGGGCTTTTTTGTGCCATACTCACGAGAACCTGCCGCTGACTTCTTTAAGATGCATTTGAATATTACCTTCTTCCTATCTTTTACCAGCTCCCTTCCATCTCGAAATCGAGAATACTACCTAAAACCTTTTGATCGGTTCAGAGCCTCATTCCCATAAGCAATTGCACCAATACTAGTGTTTGTGTCGCAGATAGACCGGCTTTGAAACAAAATTTTATGGCAACTCTGTTTATTTCCACTATCCATGATGTATAAAGGAAACTGACTTTACAAGACAAGTTATAACTCGTATACTGTCAAAGATTAGTGGGTTGGCTGATAGATCACTCTAGCTCTGTTATTTAACAAAAATCAGTCCTAAAACTTATGGATTGCACTGTGTATATCCACAAACAGTATATACATAATGGTATTTTAGTTTTTATTTCCTTTCACATGATACTCAATTGGAATTGTCAGATAAAAGAGACTCATTAAAAAAATGTTAAAAAACTGTTGTGTTATTGTTTCCATTCCAAGTTGTCAGGAATTTAAGCCATTGGTGTTTATTTAGGCTGCAAATGCTGTTGGCACCGTGGCAACAAAGATTGGACAAACAATGTCAGCAGAGCATCGTAATTCATTGATTGATATCCTCGTGACAGGTTTAAATGGACGTACATGGAATGGAAAAGAAAATCTGCTAAAGGCATTGGCTACCATCTGCTCCAGTTGCAAGTATGTTACTGATTTGTTATTTTATTTGATGTTGAACATTATTGTGAACTCACTGCCTGACCTTCTAGATGTAGTAGAGTGTCTGTGTGGTACCTAGCAGTAATTGTCTGAGGGTGTGTTATTTGTCTGGATATTGTCATGAATGTTCTATGTGTCTAGTAGACAGTCCATACCTGATATCACAGAATACATTATGAGGGACCTTATCTCTGCATACAGTTTTAATTTTTTTACACTTAAAATGATGAAAATTCTGATTGTAAAGAAGTGACCGTGCCTTTGTAGCTACACTATTCATCTGCTTCCTAACTTGTGTAACAAATATGTTCTCCTAAACATTCCTACACTTAAAAGTGGAGTGCTTGGTTGCCTGTTCCGAAGGAAGAAACATGCAATAAGTAATTTATTTTATTTCAGGAAACCAGATCAGCATGGTTTTGACCTTTGGATTTGACCTGCATGCTTTGTTTGGTCAAGGAGACTTTGATGTTTTGTTTCTAGATAAAACTGAAACTTCAGATTGCATTACTATTCACCATCTTTCAGCAGACTGATAGATTGATCCAACATTCTGTATGACCAGTTAGTAAAATTACTGCTGTCATTGTTTTGTGCTTGACACTATTTTTCATTACCAGTTTGAACCAGACTTTTTTTTAAAAAACAAAATAAAGGTAAAAGTTCCCTGTATAACTTGCTATGAAGACCCAGATGGGTGGGTAGAGGTATAGCTGTACTGTACCTTGGTGCTAGATGGGGGTGGGTGGTTAACGCCACATCCTGGCCACTTTACCCCTGGGAAAGAGGAAAGTGACCTGGTATCCATTGTGCAGGAGGCTGGGTGGGCCCCATTGGGCCTTGGGGCTGGTGTGGATGGTTGTAGAAAATCTTGTCCCCAACCCCAGACTCTCCAGTCCATTGTGAGTTGCTATACCAACTACACTATCTTACCAGACTTTCTTCTCGTGGAATATATTTTGTTCACTTTGCTTGAAAGCTTTGATCCTTAATGGTTTATCATTTAATTGTATTTATCGTACATGTTCTCAGTGGAAGGAAATATTGTCTACATGTGTTTCAATACAGCATACCTTAGCTGTTGGTAATGGTGCCCTTAGCTACCATTTCAGCCACTAACCTTGTGTTTCAGTGTCGCATCACAGGTTACAAAATGTATGAGTTTTTTATGGAAAATTTACTGATTCTTGTGCATGTGAATTGTCAAGGAAGCCTGTGATATGTGAAGCATGTGTAGCATTTATGACTACCTTTACAGTTCTCTCATTTTCATAAGAATTATACAATGAATTAATGTTTTTATTCATATGTTCACTGTTCTTAAGCAGTCAGTTTAAAGAGGTGGTGAAATGTTGTAGGATCTTCATGGTAATGTAATTGCAGGGAACTTTCTTCACTCTGAATCTGTAGTTTAGGAATGCAAGGCTGGTTGAACTCAGGCATCTTCTAAAAGAATGAAAGTTCATAGATTAACTTCATCATGGTTATAAGTACTTACATTATTTGCTTCCTTGTGCTGCTTCCAGGTCAGAGTTGAAGCAGGAAGAGTTCCATCCAATGGTGAATACTATAGTTGATGCTATGCTGAAAGAGTGTCGTAAGGAACAGCTTGCATATAAACAACATGCTCTGAATGCACTGGGGGATACTCTTTCATCCTTAGACATTGACCGTTTTGATGAAGTTTATTCCATTGTTGAAGGTACATTAGCAAAGGTATGTCTTCAGCATTAAAATCAAAATTTCTTATAGAAATTTCTTATAAAAATGCAAAATGAAGGAAACATTCTCTTTTTAATTAAGCAAGCACCATATCATATAAGATGTATACTTTTGCTTAATTATGTATCATAACATCATGATACATGATGTAGTGGAGGTATGGCTCCTTGTATTTTTAACCTTGGCACTAAGTGGGTGTGAGTAGTCAGGTGCATGCTGTAGTAATGTTAAACATGACAAATGAGACCCAAGTGTCCAGTGAATAGGAGGCTGGGTGGGCCCCAGAGCTAGTGTAGATGCACAGATAGGAAGAAAAGTCAGACCTTGTAAGGGAAATGTAAAATAGCAGATGTGACTTAAATAAAGTGGGGATTGTTATTGTTGGTTTTAATAATGTGAGTGAAGAGTGTCACTGCTAAGAAGTATATAAGGTTGAAATCATGGGAGTGCATTTGCAGCTGATATGCATATTATTTTGTTTAATTTTTGTTGTGCAGGGTATGGGCTTTGACAGGCTGAGCTGTAGGAAAATAATATTTGTATGTTGAAAAATAAAGGAATACCAGGGATACAGTAATTTAATTGCATATTTAGATTTTCAGTTTAGTTTCTACTGTTAATTCCTACAAAGTAGGGTAGGAGGGTGTGGAGTGGATTTATCTGGCTGAGAGTTTGGACAGATGAGAGGCCCTGGTGAATGTGGTAATGTACCATGAGATTCTGTAAAGTGCAGGGAATGTTGTTTGTAGCTAAAGAACCATTAGCTTTTGAGAAGGATGCTGCTTCATGTGTCTAGTTAATTCCCACAACCTGTTATGAGTTGAATAATTATAGTTTTCAGTATTGCAAGCATGATATATTGATGAATAAATCATATTATGAAAGTACTGTGAATGGAATCTTGGTGTGTCTGTTGAAGTAAATCATAGTATCAGCTATTTTTTTTCATAAGGCAGTGAATTCACATAACTTACATAATAGTGTTCTTTTGCTGGCAGTGAACTTTTAATATGTCAGTATGTTCCTTATCTTTGCATTAAAGAATATTTAAACTTGTGTAATAAAACCAACAAATGCAAGTGTATATGGTATGTTTTATCGTATATTATTAATAACATGTTTTAATCGCTTTTGTGATTATCCTTAGGGTAGCTTTACAAGACTACTAAGAAAACAATAAACTGCCAAATTGCGTAAGTGGAGCCACTCAGCAATGTAATAGATGTCTCAAAACACTCCATATGGTTACAGAATGTCGGCTTATATATTATTAAAAACAAATAAGATTTTAGTTAAGAACGAGTAAAGCTAGTTGTATTGTATGTTGTTAATATACGCCGTGTTATAATTAAATTTAAAAACAACATAGTTATAAGTACAGGCCCATTAGTAGTATATGTGTACAATTGCATGTTCAGTAAAATGGTTGTCAATATGGTTACATACCTTTGTACTCCATATAGGTGTATATCACAAGGGGGATTGTGAGACTGGGGTGTAGTGTTGCAGAGTGTAGAGAGTAATAGTATGTGATAAAACATATTCTGTACACATGCATTTGTTAGTTTTATTACCTAAGTTTAAATCTGAATATCTTCTATATAGCCAGACATTTTCCTACATGGTAGTTACAGTATAAAATAAACATTGAGATTATGTCATGAATCTGCAAGTGTCTTAGTGAGTTAAGGTACTGTAACAAAAATGTCAAAACTACATCAGACTGTAGGTGAAGGTAAAATTGGTGTTATGCACATTATGAGGGCATGTGGGGGGAGTGGAAGCATAGTTCCACATATTCTTAACCTTTCTACTGAATGGATGTGAGTGGTCAGCTTGATAACATGGTTGCTTTATTCTTGGATAGGTGTCCCCCCACCACCCATTGAATAGGAGGCTGGGTGGGCCCCAGAACCAAATCTCTTGCACCTTCTGGGAATTTAACTGCGGTATCTTGATTGTCTAGCCCATAGCCTAGTTACTGTACCAGCTGAGCTGGGAACTGTGCTGAATATCTTAATATATTTGATTGACTACTTTTTTTATATGGGG